>ERZ1035001.287-NODE-287-length-29707-cov-7.498010_pt1 | contig 29707 bp, 28 predicted proteins | sample MGYA00520685_ERZ1035001 | MGnify/ENA primary metagenome ERZ1035001 (study PRJEB33766, sample SAMN09781749) | gut metagenome | biome: gut microbiome | host: Homo sapiens | place: Madagascar | study: EMG produced TPA metagenomics assembly of the PRJNA485056 data set... | reverse complement strand
TATTTCCTTGCAGGTGATTTTGAGAGTGCAAAAATGTATCTGGTTAAGTCTTTTGAACTTGAAAGAATTCCAGATGTTCAAAACTTGTTAGGGCTATGTTATATGGAACTTGGTAATTACAAACAAGCAAAATCAATTTTCTCAAGCATGTTAGATAAAGCACCTTTAAACATAAATATACTATTAAATATGGCTAAATGTTGCGATAGTCTTGACGAAAAAGATGACGCATTAAAATATGCAGAAACAATTGCAGAAAATTTTCCAGAATGCGAAGAAGCTCAAGAATTGATTAGAAAATTATCATAATAAAAAAAAGCTCCCAATTATACTCGGGAGCTTTTTATTATCTAATCTACAAATTCAACTCTATGGTCATCTTTAATTTCAATTGGTTGATTTAATTTTTTGATATAATCACAAGCTAATTTGTTTTTATCCATTTCAAATTTTTGGATTACAAAATCAGGATTTTTGTTACTTTCTAAGTATCCATCACCACCAGTTGCAAAGAAATCATCCGCAGCTACTGTATATTTTTTGTTTGGATCTGGGTTATTCACATCAATCTTATGAACTTGATTATTCTTATCTGTAAATTCAAGGTCTAACAATTCACCTTTTTTGTTTGCCTTGTATCTCAATCCTGAAACAAGAAGAATTCCTGGTTTGTTAGAACTTTTTGTTACAGATTTCAATCCTACTTTGATAGAATCAACAATCTGTTTTTCGGTCAAACCTAAAATCATCATATTATCTTCAAATGGAGTAATATCAGAAATTAATCTTGTATCAATTGGACCAGATGTAAAGCTTCCACGAATATTACCTGCATTCAAAATTGCAATATCTGTACCTAATTCCATTCTCATTGCATCTGCGATTAAATTACCGTGTGGATTGTTTTCAATTAATCTTTTTTCAGGAGGTTCAACAGCCGATTTTACTCGTCCAATAACTTCAGGTTTTCCTAAAATACTTTCAACTGAATCTTTTATGAATAACGGTCTATTATAAGCTCTTGTCTTGATTACATTGTTTTGAACCTTTTTAATAACACCTTTTTCGTCAAAATCAACATTCAAAATACCAACAGTTTCACCATCTTTTCCAGCTTGGGTAATCACTACTGGTTCGCCTGATTTTGAAGAGAATAAGTTTTCGCCTTCTTTTATTCCTTCAATCAAGTCGTGGGTATGTGCTCCAAAGATAATATCAATACCTTCTGTTTCTTGAGCTAATTTCTTATCATTTTTTATACCTTCGTGAGAAAGTACAACAATTTTATTTATACCTTGAGCTTTTAATTTATTCACTTCTTCTTGAACGATTTTTATTGTCTCATCTGGAGTTGCAACTTTAAAATCTTTCAATGTATTATTCATCTTAACACGTTCATTCATATCAGATGGAGCAATACCAATAAGTCCGTATTTTTCACCATCTTTTTCAACAACCATTGATTTTTGAATTCGTCCATAAACAGGTGAATTTTTATCAACATCAATATTGGCAGCTAACATTTTATAATTTGCATTATCTAACAACGCAGCCATTTTTGTAGGGTCAACAATATCTAATTCATGGTTTCCTAAAGCTGATGCAATAAAGCCACTCCAATTCAAGAATTGGTTAGCTACTTGGTTATGAGTATAATTTGCACCTAAAATAATATCTCCAGAAGACACTTTGAATTTTGAAATATCTCCTTGTGGAGTATCTTTATAAAAATTTGTAATTGCTTTCGGATTAGAACGATCAAATTCTTCTGTCATATTATAAATACGTTCCATATTTGTCATTTTTCCGTGAACGTCATTTATATAGAACCAACTTGTATGAGTTGTCTTTGGAGCATTCTCAGGAGTTGAAGAAGGATTATAAACACTTCCTTCTTTTGCTCCCCAAAGAGAAGTTGTTTTTTCTGGGTAAATTGTTTGGGTATAATTTTGAGCCTGAGATGAATTTGAATTCAATGAATTTTGATTTGGCACTTTTTCCTGTTTAGGTTGGGTTGTGCCAATATTACTTGCAGTTTGGTTAATATTTGGTACGTTAATCATGTTCCTACCTTTACACTTCAACATGATAAAACCTGCTGAAAATAAAATTTGCCTTCATAATGCTTTTTATTAAGAACTGTAAACTCAAATAATTTTACTCGTCAACAACTGCTTCAAATCTCTTTCAACATCGCTAAATACTGACTTCCAATCACCATGATCTGGTTGACGATATAATTTTACGCTATCATACCAATCACAATGGCTCAAATCCGTATGCCAACGCCAATTGTATATATAGGGCAATAATATCCAACAAGGCTTCTTCATCGCACCTGCCAAGTGAGCTAAAGACGTATCATTACAAATTACCAAATCCATATTCTCAACAGCTCCTGCAGTATCTGAAAAATTTGTAAACGTAGAACCTAAATCAATAACATTATATTTATTTTTAATTTTTTCAAATTCGTCAGAACCTTCAAAAGTTTGGCAAGAATAAAATTGCGTATTCTCTAATTCAAACAAATTGAAAAAGTCCTCAACCTTTAAAACTCTTTCCTTGTCATAAAAAGTATTACCCTGCCATTTTATTCCAACTTTAAATTTGTCATTATTAAAATACTTTTCCTTATAATAATTAACTTTTGCAGGATTTGCTTTTATATAACCGTCGTTATGATGTACAAAAACATCTTCACCTTTTTTACCCAAAACGTAAGGAATACTCAAAAATGGGATATGGTAATCGAAATCTAAATATTTCTCAAAATCATACATTTCCATAATCTCTGCACCATAAGAATTCTCTCTGAATAATGGAGCTAATTCTTTTTGAGGTTTGAATATGACTTTTTTACACATTGAAGTTAGTTCTGGCATAAAACGATAAAGCATAATAATATCCCCAAACCCCGCTTCGTAATATGTATATAAAACTTTATCCTTTAAGTCTTCACCATTCCATAGAGGTTTTTCTTTCATTAAGTTCGGATAAGTTTTTTCTTGCGAAACAATTGCACTATGCCGACACAAACGAGATTCAAATGATTTTAAACCATTTTCATAATCTTTTGTTTGCATTTGGGCAAGAGAAAGAAAATATGTAGATTCCCAATCTTCAGGATTTATTTCTAACGCTTTTTTATAGCACTCAACAGCATCTTGAGGTCTGTTATCGTTAAAACATAGATAAGCTAAATTGAAATATGATTCGTGAGATTTTGGATTAAGTTCAACAGCCTTATAATATGCTTCTTTTGCAAGTTCCCAATCATGATGATTTTTATAAGCCATAGCTAAATAAAACCAGTATTCATAACGATTAGGACATTGCGTAGTTAATTCTTTATAAAAATCAATTGCAAGCTCATAATCTCCCTTCTGGAGATAAACTCCCGCCAGATTTTCAAAATAATATAATTCTGGCTGAATAGAAATAGCTTTTTTTATACAAACTTCGGCTTCTAAAAAATCTTTTACTTGGGAATACAAAAGACCTAACAAATCCCAGACTTCGTGATTTAAAGGTTCATCTTTCAGTATTTCCATATACAAATCTCTTGCAGGAGTAAGCTTTCCTTGTTGATGAAAACCAAAGGCCTTATTGAATTTTTCAGATTGAATTTGTTTCATTTCATTCCTCAATATTATAATTGAATTCCAATAAATTTAAATAAACTGCTCAAATGGAACAAGTCATATTGAAAAGCCAAACCTATCAATGTACCAACAACTACAAGGATAGAAATAATTATTGCCGTATCTTTTTTATCTTTGTTTTTATTTAACAGAACTAGAATACCCAAACCTCCAGATGTACACAATCCTGCAAGCAAAGAACCAAAACTAATTGTATTTTTTACAAACAAAATAGTTAACATTACAGAGATTGCACAATTTGGAATTAAACCTATCAATGAAACTAAAAATGGCTGTAATGGAGAATTCATCAAACAATATTTAGCCATTACTTCTTCAGTTCCAACTCTTGAAAGAACAAAACCCAAAACTAAAGAAATACCTAAAATAAATCCAAAAATATTCAAAGTATGCTTTAATGGGTGTAACCAAAAATCCATCGTCTTTGTTGCATCTGCCAATTGGTGATGACAACATCCATGTTCGGAATGAATTTCGACAGACGCTAAATGATGGTGTTGTTCAATTTCAGGTTCCTTCGCTTTATAGCCAATAAAAATATCCACCAAATATCCAGCAATTATTGCAACTACAATTTTTATTGCAATAACAGGAATAATTATATACGCTTTATTTGGATATGTTAACAATACAGGAATAGCTTCATCAGATGTAGCTAAATATACCGCAATTAATGTTCCTCTACTTAATATTCTTCTTGTATAAATCGTACTTGCAATTACTGAGAATCCACATTGAGGAATTGATGCAAGTAAACTACCGAAAATCGGTCCGACTTTCTTCATAAAGAACACAAATAAATGTCTTTTCTTTGTAAAATATTGTTCAATAACTTCAATAATTACAAATACAATAAATAAAAATGGTAAAATATTTAAACTATCAATCATTGCATCTTTTGCAAATTCTGGAAGAAACCCAATCGGTTCAATCAGATGAGCTGGCAAATGACAAATAATATTAAAACAATTAGTTATTAAATTTATAAATCCATGCATTTTTTATATCCTATCTAACAATAAAATCTTTAACAATATCCAACACTTGCATATTGTAATACGCAACTAATCCAACTGCAATTGCAACAACTAACATCACACCAGTTATAAAAGTCACATCACTTTTCTTATCACATCTTTTAGTCAATGTCATCAACCCAAGCCCTGTCACTGTAATTAACCCAGAAAGAAGAGCTGGAAAGCTAATAATTCCTTTAACATATGCAACGGCTAAAAATACCGATACAAAGCAATTAGATACCATACCCAACACAGCAGTTACAATTACTTGAATTGGAGAATTAATCATAAAAAAGTTTGCCAAGGTTTCAGCAGAACCCATTGCATTACTTTGAATTAAACAATAGAAAAATGCCAAACAAATAAAAGTAAACATAAACATATTAAAAGTATGTGTAAATGGGTGCATATACCAATATGGAGGATTTTCCACAGTCTGTATTCTATGGTGACAACAAGCTGGCTCATTCAAATCAGAATTGATTACATTTACATCTTCAAGAAGTTTTTTCTTTCCAGAGGTAATTGCATCAAAAATATCAACAGAATAAGCAACTACAATACCAACGATAATTTTTATAATTACAATCGGAATAATTACAAAAGCCTTGCTTAAATCCATAAATAATAAAGGAAGAGCATCATCAGAACCCGCAATTAGAAACGCTAATAAAGTTCCTCTTGTCATCATTCTTCTTGAATAAAAAGTACTTGCTATAACTTGGTATCCGCATTCTGGGACATTTGCAATTGCAACCCCAAATAAAGGACCTAATTTTTGCACTAATTTTTCTAATAATTCAATTCCGTAGTACAAAATATACAACCATGGAATAAAGTTAATACTATCAATCAGTGCTAATTTTATATACTGAGGCAAAATCGGACATTGATTGATTAAAAAAGCAGGTACACCTAAAATTTCTTTTATATTTTGTAGAATTTGTTCCATATATATTTCCTCACAGTATTCCAAGATAATCGTAGCATAATTCGCTCAAATGTGTATCAAATAATTGAATGAGATTATTATTGCCGATACAAAAATTTTGTCCTATACTAAAATTGCTATGAAAAATACAAGACAAACAAATATAAATATCCACAGAGATGCGTGGGTTGAAGTTAATATTTCAAATTTAGAAAATAATATTAGAGAGATAAAAAAAAATGTACCCCAAGGAATTAAACTTCTTGGAGTGGTAAAAGCAGATGCATACGGACACGGAGCAGTAATGTTAGCCCCAACAATTTTAGCTAGCGGAATTGATATGCTCGGAGTCGCATCAATTGATGAAGGTGTAGATCTTCGTCAAGCAGGAATCAATTGCGATATTTTAGTTCTTGGAGCAGTGCCAGTATGGGCTGTTGAAAGTGCAGTAAAAAACGATATTACTATTTCAATTTTCTCAGAAGGACATATTCAAGCTTGTGAAGAAGCTTACAAAAGAACAGGTATCAAACCAAAAGTTCATATCAAACTTGATACAGGCATGAATAGAATTGGTGTTAGAGCAGATGAAGCTATTAACTTTATCAAAAAAGTTCAGTCGTGCGACTTTTTAGAACTCCAAGGAATTTTCACTCACCTTGCAGCAGCAGAAGAATTGGACAAAGCAAAAGAACAAATTGAAAAATGGAATAGTGTTATTGATAACATTGATACAAAAGGATTGTTATTACATATTCTAAATACCGCAGGAACAATTTGTTATGATGTTCCAAATTCAAATATGAGAAGAGTTGGAATTGCATTGTACGGTTTATATCCTGATTTCCCTGAAGGGGTAAACTTTAGAATGCCAAAACTTAAGCAACTGATTTCACTAAAAGGGAGAATAGTAAATATTCACACCGCAAAAGACGGAGAAGGCATTAGTTATTGCCACACTTATACCGCAAAAGGAGAAAGAACAATTGCAACTGTTCCCCTAGGTTATGCTGACGGAATTCCAAGACTACTATCAAACAAAATTACAGGACGTCTTAATGGAGTAGAAGTTCCTCAAGTTGGGAACATCACTATGGACCAAATGATGTTTGACATAACTGGAGTAAAAGCGACAACAGGAGATGTGATAACCCTTCTTGATGAAGATAAATCAATTGATGAATGGGCAAAAATTCTTCATACAATTAACTATGAACTTACATGCCGTCTAAAAGTAAGACTTCCAAGAGTTTACACAAGATAATAAGGATTAACAAATGAACGAATTTGATTTAGGAATTATCGGAGCGGGTCCAGCTGGATATACAGCCGCATTACACGCTGCATCAACTGGTAAAACTGTTGTTCTTTTTGAAAAAGAAAATATCGGTGGAGTTTGCCTAAACAAAGGCTGTATTCCAACAAAAAGTATTCTTCACGCATCCGAAATATTCAAATCAATTCAAAAATCTCAAGATTTTGGCATTTCTGTTGAAAATATCCATCTGGATTATTCAAAAGTGATTGAAAGAAAAAATCAAACCATTGAAAAATTAAGAAAAGGAATTGAGTTAGCTCTTAAAAATTCAAAAGTTACGGTTGTAAATTGCGATGCAAAAATCACATCAAAAAATGAAATCATAGATACAAACGGAGAACAATACCACGTAAAACAAATTATTTCTGCAATAGGTTCAAAACCTAAAACAGTTAAGGGGTTAGAATTTGACCATAAATTCATTTTATCATCTGATGATATTCTAAACCTTTCAGAATTACCAAAATCCGTTTTAATTGTTGGTTCTGGGGCTATCGGAATTGAATGGGCAAGAATTTTTTCAAACTTTGGAGTTGAAACAACAATTGTAGAACTTGCTCCACATTTATTACCACTTGCAGATACAGAAGTTTCAAAAAGAGTTGAACGAATTTTCAGAACTAACAAGATTAAATTTTACACGAAAAATTATGTGGAGAAAATTGAAAATAATATCGTTACACTCTCATCTGGAGAAACCTTAAATCCAGAGCTAATTCTTGTTGCAATTGGAAGAGAACCAAATTCGCAAGAAAAAATAGAAGGAGTTTCATATATTGGAGATGAAGCTGGAGAAATCCAATTAGCACACTACGCAATTAAACAAGCTATTGAAAAGACCGAAAATATTCCATATCGAAAAGATTTAATCCCATCTGTTGTTTATGGAGAACCAGAAATCGCTTGGGTTGGGAAAAGAGAACAAGATTTAGAAGGAGAAGAATATAAAAAATCTATGGTTCTAATTTCTGCACTTGGGAAATCACACTGTGACAATTCAACAGAAGGTTTTATTAAGCTTTTAACTCAAGAAGATAAAATTGTTGGAGCTCACATTGTGTCAAAAGAAGCGTCTTCACTTCTTCAGCAGATACTTATTGCAATGCAAAATAACATTACAATTGACCAATTAAAAGAAATTTGTTTTGCTCATCCAACATATTCAGAAGGAATTTTTGAAGCTTTATTCAAATAAAAACAGAACATATCCTTTGAGTTCAACATTATAGAAATGTTTATGTTATAATATACCTATAATGTATTTTTTGGAGAGGAGAAAAATATGCGAGCAGAAGAAAGAACATTTGTTGCAGTAAAACCTGATGGGGTACAGAGAGGATTAGTTGGAGAAGTTATCAAAAGACTTGAAACCAAAGGTTACAAAATTGTTGCAATGAAAATGCTACAAGCAACAGATGCACAAGCAAAAGCACATTACGAAGAACACAAAGACAAACCATTCTTCCCTAGACTTATTCAATATCTTCAAAGTGGTCCAATTGTTGCAATGGTAGTACAAGGCTTCAACGCAGTAGCAGGAGTAAGACACTTGATGGGTTCAACAAATCCTGATGAAGCAGAAGTTGGAACAATTAGAGCAGATTATGCACAAGTAAAAGAATACAATATCGTTCACGGTTCTGATTCTATTGCTAGTGCTGAAAGAGAAATCAAAATTTACTTCAAAGAAGAAGAATTATGTTCAACTTCTAAATCTATGTCAGAACTTGTTATAGAACACTTAGATGCTGAATAAATATTCCAAAAATTAGAAAGAAGAATTATGCAAGAAAAAGATTATTTTAGCTATGAATTAATTCACGAAGATGCTCAAACAGGAGCAAGAGCTGGTATTTTAACAACACCACATGGCAAAATTGAAACACCAATCTTCATGCCTGTTGGAACAAATTCTGCCGTAAAATCCTTGACCTGCGACCAAATTCGAGATACAGGAGCTCAAATAATCTTAGCAAATTCTTATCATTTATACTTGAGAGCGGGAACAAAGAGAATACGAGATTTTGGCGGAATTCACGGTTGGATGAACTGGGATAAGCCAGTACTTACGGATTCTGGAGGTTTTCAAGTATTCTCATTATCTCATTTGAGAAAGATTACAGAAGATGGGGTTGAATTCAGAGATCCTAAAGATGGAACAAAACATTTTATCTCTCCAGAAGTTTCAATGGAAATTCAACAAGACATTGGAGCAGATATTATGATGGCATTTGATGAATGTGCTCCATACCCTTGCGATTATGAAACAGCAAAAGCCGCAATGGAAAGAACTCACCGTTGGCTAGAAAGATGTTTCAAAGCAAAAACTAACCCTAAACAAGCTCTATTCCCAATTGTACAAGGAGCTTTCTTCGATGATTTGAGAAAAGAAAGTGCAAGAGTAATTTCTTCATTTGATGCAGTTGGATATGCAATTGGAGGAGTAAGCGTTGGAGAACCAACGGATATTAAAAACCATTTCACAGAATTAACAGCTCCACTACTTCCAAAATATAAACCAAGATATTTAATGGGAGTGGGAACTCCAGAAGATTTATTAAATGGAATCAAATATGGTGTTGATATGTTCGACTGTGTTTTACCTACAAGAAATGCTAGACACGGTTCTTTCTTCACTTGGGATGGAAAAGCTAACATTAAAAACAAGAAATACCAAGATGATCACGCTCCACTTGTTGAAGGCTGTGATTGTTATGCTTGCAAAAACCATTCAAGAGCATATATCAGACACCTTTGGAGATGTCAAGAACAAACGGCATCAACACTTCTATCAATTCATAATATTAAGTTCTTAATCGATTTTGCAAAAAAATGCCGTCAAGCAATTTTAGAAGACAGATATGGCGACTTTTACGCAGAACATTATGACAGATTGATTAAAGGTTAATTATCTTTTACGTTTCCAGACTTCGTCTGAGATTTGCCAACCGTTTTGCATAATATATGATAAACACCAATAACCATTACCTTTAAGGCAATTTTGTTCTACTTCACTTCTAGTTTTGTCACTTCCAGCTGGAACTAAACCTTTATCTGTAAAACCCATAATATAAATATCTTTTCCAATCCTATTTGGTTTTCTATCACCATTTGCATCAAAATAAAAAATTAACCCTTGATTATCAGTATTTATACCAAAAAGATTTTTCATAGCATAGGGAGAGTGACCATCAATATCAAAATATGCACCCTTTGCAATAACAAAAGTAATAATATCATATCCTAAACCATTAGCTGTATCCCAAGGGGAAAGATTGCCTTGTAAATCCTTTGTTTCTCCCTTTTTATGCCAACACCCAGGGGAGTTGTAACAAGCTTTTTCGGTTTTTAAATATGGTGCCATATAGGTTTGAAACCATTCCTTCATCCCATCTACGCTTCCATCACGAATCTGCAAGTCAAAATCTACACCGTCAGCTTCTGCTGAACGCATAGTTTGAGCAATAGTTGCATAAGACGCTTTGATTTGAGATTCCAACTGGCGTTTCCCGATTTTAGAAATTAATGTAGGAATTGTCATTGCTGCAACGACGCCAATAATCCCAAGAGTTATCAAAACTTCCGCAAGTGTAAATCCTCGTTTAAAAACCATTATTCCAACCTCTATTATAATTATTGATAGAGATATTATACCGAATTTCAAATTTATAGTCAATATATAATACTCTATTTGGATTATTTTAGTTGGTTATAAACATATTATAAGTAGTCATAATAAATATATGAGCGAAGAAGAGATTATAAAAAAGATTGCATTCAACATTAAAGTTGAAAGGATGAGAAAAAACCTCACTCAATTTCAACTTGCAGAAATGATAGATGTACATGAAAAGTATATTGGGAAGGTCGAATCTGGCAAGCAAAACTTGACAATAAAAACTCTCATCAAGCTTGCCAATGCACTTGACATCAAACTATCTAAACTTGTAGATATAGAATAATCTTAACTATCTCTATGACCGACTCTTAGCTGATGATCAATATCAGCAGTTCTTTGGTTTGCGGACAAATGACCTTTCAATGCTTGATAACCCATAGCACCAACAGCACCAACAACCGCAAAAATCTTTCCGGACTTACTAATATGATTCAATGGATGTTTAACAACTTCAGATAATTTTGGTCCATTTTTCATAAACGCTTTTGGTAATGAGTTAAACAACCAAGAAGCAGAAAGAACACCAAATCCCGTAACTGTTGCGTATGCAATACCTTTTGCGTAAGCCTGAATTAGCCTATTTGCAGATGCAAAAAATTTCCAAACTCCAGCAATTCTTTCTCTCATGGATTTACGTGTTTTTGGAGCTTCGGCTTGAAGAATTGAAGAATCTTGATTTTGAACAGTACCTAATGTTTGAGGCTTGTTGTTCTGTAAATTTAATTGATTTTCGCTTGCCCTAAAACTAATTGGGCTAAATCCTACCTTCATCATAATATACACTCCTTGCTCAATTTTTAAAACACTAAAATTAATATTTTTGCTAGCTCTATTTAGAAATCTTTACATCCCAAATAAAGAAAGCTGTGGAACAACATCTTCATTATTTACCATTTTCTTACGAGTTGCAAGGTTATTTGAAAAATCTCTTTGCATTTTTAACATTAATTCTTCAGATCTTTTCACAACAGAACTAGGAAGGCCTGCCATTTTAGCGACTTGAATACCATAACTTTTGCTCGCACCACCTTGAACAATCTTTCTCAAAAATTCAATCTCTCCATTATTTTCTGAAATTGTAATTCTATAATTCTTAATTTGCGGATAAGTTTTAGTCATTACATTCAATTCATGATAGTGAGTTGCAAAAATACATCTAGCTCCTATTTTAGTTGCAATATATTCAGCCACAGACCAAGCTATTGCTACACCGTCATAGGTACTTGTACCACGCCCAATTTCATCTAACAAAATAAAGCTTCTATCTGTTGCAGTGTTCAAAATGAAAGATGTTTCAATCATTTCCACCATAAATGTTGACTGTCCAAGAGTCAAATCATCACTAGCTCCTACTCTTGTGAATACCTTATCAATTGCACCAATTTTCGCAGAATCTGCAGGAACCCAAGAACCTATTTGAGCTAAAATTGCAATTAAAGCATTTTGACGCATGTAAGTAGATTTACCAGCCATGTTTGGACCAGTTAAAATCATAAATTGAGTTGAATCAACATTCTTTGAATTTGATTTTAAATCTAAATCATTCGGAACATATTCACCTAACGGTAAAATCTTTTCTAATACGGCATGACGACCATTTTTTACAATAAAATCGTCTGATTCATCTATCACAGGACAACAATAATTATTTTCTACCGCAATCTCAGACAATGAAGTCAAAACATCTGCTCTTGCAATACAATCCGCAATTTCTCTGATTTTTGAAACAAATTCTTTTGAATATTCTCTAAAATCTGTAAATAATTTATATTCAAGTTCTGTTGATTTAAATTTTGCAGATAAAACATCATCCTCATGATGTTTCAATTCATCAGTAATAAATCTTTCTGCCCCAGTTAAAGTTTGTTTTCTAACATAACTTTGAGGAACCATATTTAAATATGAATTTGTAACTTCTATAAAATACCCAAAAACTTTATTATAGCCGATTTTTAAGTTTTTAATACCTGTACGTTCTTTTTCTTCTTCCTCAAAATTGCGAAGCCATTCTTCTCCGCCAGTAAGCAAATCTCTGAAATAATCTAGTTCACCGCTTACACGTTCTTTGATAATTCCACCTTCTTTAAGTAAGATTGGGGGATTATCAACAATAGTATTTTCAACAAGTTGAACATAATCAGAAATTTCATCACGATATTCTCTAATCGTTGAGAACATGTCATAATCAAGACTTTCTGTAATATCAAGCAATTGAGGAAGCATAGATAACGACAATTTCAAACTTACAAAATCCTTTGGACTTGCAGAACCGTTACTCATCCTTGTTGCAAGTCTTTGAATATCATAAATCTTTTCCAGAGTTTCAGACAAACTATAACGAGTTTCGCTTTTTGCGACAAGCTCAGACACCGAATTTTGTCTTTCCATAATATCAGAAACATTTTTCAATGGCTGACAAATCCAACTCCTCAAAAGCCTTGCACCCATATTGGTTTTAGTCTTGTCTATTGCCCATAATAAAGAACCATATTTATTTTTTTCTCTCAAAGTTTCAACAAGTTCAAGATTTTTTCTCGTAGATGCATCCAGAATCATATATTCTGAGAGTTCATATGCTTCAATCCTATCAAATTTTGGCATATTGCCTTTTAATGTTTCCCAAACATACGCAAGCAAAGCTCCCGCAGCTCTAAAACCCAACTTATACTTTGAATACCCAAAACTTTCCAAACTTTGAGTTTTAAAAACTTGTTTCAAATTATTTTGAGAAAATTCAACATCAAAAACGGATGGAGGAATTTTTGAACAATTATATCTTTTCGTAATTTCTTCTGGCAAATTTACAACTTCATCAGGAACAATTTGGAAAGGTTTTATATCCTGTTTTAGACTAGGTGCAACAACCTCAGAAGGATTTAACCTTGCAAGTTCTGCCATCACAAGATTTAACGATGCTTGAGTAACTTTAAATTCTCCAGTTGAAATGTCAGTATAAGAAAATCCAAACAAATCACTTTTTTCATCTTTATAAATGGCACAAATATAATTATTAGAATTTTGATTTAATAAATTACTTTCAGTTAAAGTACCAGCGGTGATAACTCTTGTAACACCACGTTTAACAAGGCCTTTCGCAAACTTTGGATCTTCCAATTGGTCGCAAATTGCAACTTTATAATTCTTCTGCACAAGCTTTTCCAAATACGCATCAGCAGCTTTATAAGGAATACCCGCAAGAGGAATTCTACCCATTTTTGCACCAGCATCACGACCCGTTAATGTAAGTTCAAGCTCTTTAGACATTATAAGAGCATCTTCAAAAAAAGTTTCGTAAAAATCGCCAAGTCTATACCATAATAAAATCCCAGGATTTTCCTGTTTAATTTTCAAGTATTGTTGCATTACAGGAGTAGTTTCTTCTGGATTAACATCCCAACTATTTATGTGATTGATTTCAGACTTGGTCATATTATAATATTCATATAAAAATGAAAGGATTTCAACATGGGCTGTTTAAAAAACGTAACAAGAGCAATATTTTTTACGGTTTTAATCGTAGGTTTCATGACCCTTGGAGGTCAAGACTGGATAAAACAACAGTTCATGAATTTTGTAAATCCATCAAAAGATGTTGTACTTGAAAGAGCTCAAAAAATTGGCGACTTTTCAAAAGTAAACAGAGAATTTGAAATTGAAAAAGCCGCTGGAGTTTTAGGATACAACGCAGTACTTGCAGAACATAAAGCTTCTGGGCAAAAAATGGTAGTTGTGGATTCTGGCAAAAAACAAATTTTAACCCAAGAGGATATCAAATCTTCACAAGCGGAAGAAAAAATCAAAGCTGCAATCAACAAAATTAAATACCAATCAGCAGCGGTAGAGGAATTTCACGTTACAGAACAAGGAACAATGAAATCTTACGGGAAAGAAATTCCATACGTAAAATTCACCGCAAGAATTAAAAAATTCCCAATTGGAGAGATTTCTGGAATAATTTCAGTTGTCCAAGATTCAAAAGGGAATGATAAAATCTTAATTTCTGCTAACGAAAAAAGCAAATATTCGCAATTAATTTCTAATGAATTTTTCAAAGAAATCAAATAAAATATACGAAAAAGTAAAAATAAATATTGACATTTAATTTTGAGCGGGTAGAATAAATATTGTTGATAATTAAATATTGGGACGTCGCCAAGTGGTAAGGCAGCTGGTTTTGGTCCAGCCATCTCGGAGGTTCGAATCCTTCCGTCCCAGCCATTTAAAAGACATTCGAAAGAATGTCTTTTTTATTTTACAATTAACTCTTGACAACGACCTATAAAGATATAACATGAAATCATCCCCACATTGAGGTTGAAATTATCACTCGATTTTATTATTCAGAATATACATACATAAATTTCGGAAAGGAGTCCAAATGAAAACCCCGATTAATTTTAGTAAGGCCGTAATTATTGGTTGCGGATTTGTTGGTTCAGCTTCTGCATTCAGTCTTATGGAAAGCGGATTATTCAGAGAATTAGTCCTCATCGATGCAGACAAAAAAAGAGCTGAAGGGGAAGCTATGGATATTAGCCATGGCATTCCATTTTCTAAACCAATGAAAATATATGCTGGAGATTATGATTCAATAAAAGATGCTGGTATTATTATCATTACAGCAGGTGCAAACCAACAACCAGGAGAAACTAGACTTGATTTAGTTAAAAAGAATATCAATATTTTCAAATCTATTATTCCAGAAATCAAAAAACGAGATTTCAATGGAATTTTACTTATCGTTGCGAACCCTGTTGATATTTTGACATACGTTGCAGTTAAATTAAGTGGACTTCCAGAAAGCCACGTAATTGGTTCAGGAACAGTTCTTGATACTGCAAGATTGAAATACGAAATAGGAAAACACCTCGACGTCGATGCAAGAAGCGTTCATGCATTCATTATCGGAGAACACGGAGATAGCGAGATTGCAGTATGGAGTAGTGCCAATGTTTCTGGTATTCCACTAAATAATTTCTGCGAAATGAGAGGTCATTACGATCACAAAAACGCAACAGAAAAAATCGCTTCTGATGTCAAAAATAGTGCCTACGAAATTATTTCAATGAAAAAAGCAACTAACTATGGAATTGCAATGTCTGTAAAAAGAATTTGCGAAGTAATTGTTAGAAATGAGCGTTCAATTCTTCCAGTTTCTTCAATTATGCACGGAGAATATGGAATTGAAAACGTTTCATTGAGTATGCCTTCTATCGTTGGTAAAGACGGCATAGAAACATTAGTGCCAATATCTCTTAACGACGAAGAATTAAAACAATTACAAAATTCCGCAGAAAACTTAAAAGAAATTCTTTTACAAAATAATCTAGATTAATCATTCATTTATAAAACTAGAAAGCCTTGGAGTAATCTCCGAGGCTTTTTAATGCTTTTTATTATTTCGTAAGATTACAAGCATTACCCCAAACAAAATAAATATTACACCACACAATATTCTATACGTTAATTGTTCCTTAAAAAACAATACCCCCACAACAATTGCTGTTAAAGGTTCTAACGCACCTAATATTGCAGTAGAAGTTGAACCAATTAACTTTATCGCTATCGTTATTGTTTCAATTGAAATAATCGTTGGTAAAATTGATAAACCTAACGTACACAACCATAAAAATGGGGAATGCAACACTTGTAATTGAGTACAAAATTTTAAATTATAAATATATACAAGCAATCCAAAAAGCATAACGTAAAAACTAAGTTTTTCACCTTTCATATGCTTAACAGCTTTATTATTTTTTACGCCAACTATATACAACGCATATGATAACGCTGATAATAAAACAAGACCAACACCATACAAATTCAAAGATGCTCCAGAATTTGTATTATAAAGTAAAAATATTCCAAGTGAAGTCAGAAAGATTGCAAATACAACAGATTTTGTTATTTTTTCTTTGTAAAATAACGCCATAATTAAAGCAACAATAATCGGATAAATGAACAAAATCGTACAAGCTATTCCAACTGCTATATACTTAAATGCACAAAATAAAGTTAAAGATGAAATAGAAAATAACATTCCAAACATAAATAAAGGGAAAATTTCATCTTTTGTAATTTTTAAAGAATGCTTTTTAATAAATTTTATCCAAATTGCATACAAAATAACCGCAATAAAATATCGATAAAACAACACCGAATTAACCCCGACACCTCGATTGTATAAAGGCAGGGCAAACAAGGGGTTTGTTCCATAACTAGCGGCGGCAATACACCCGTACGCCAGTCCAACTTTGCGATTCTTTCTCATATCTTTTATTTACACCCAATACAAGCAATATTCAATTAACAATTTTAATTAAACAATACCTTGAGCTATCATTGCATCTGCTAATTTCTCAAACGCTGCAATATTAGCCCCAGCAACATAATTTCCAGAACATCCACATTTTTCGCAAGCATTTTTACAAGAATTGAAAATGTTTACCATAATCTGATGTAATCGACTATCAACTTCCTCAAATGTATAATAATAACGCATACTATTTTGTGACATTTCAATAGCTGAAGTTGCAACACCCCCTGCGTTCGCAGCCTTTGCAGGAGCAACAAGAACACCTTTTTCTAAGAAATAATCTGTTGCTTCTTGAGCACAAGGCATATTTGCACCTTCTCCAACAACAAACACACCATTTTCTACAAGTGCCTTTGCAGAATTCAAACTTACTTCATTTTGTGTTGCACAAGGAAGGGCTATATCTGTTTTGATTGTCCAGATTGGAGAATCCTCTCCTGTTTTTTCTAAATATTGAGAATTTGAATGGACTTTCAAATATTCTTTTATTCTTCCTCTTTCAACTTCTTTTATTCGCTTAACTAATTCTAAATCAATACCATTTTCATCATAAATACATCCGTTAGAATCACTCATTGCAACAACTTTTGCACCATACGAATATGCTTTTTCAGCAGCATAAATTGCTACATTCCCAGAACCTGAAATAGTAACAATTTTACCTTCCAAAGAATTTTGATGAGCTTTCAACATTTCATTAATGAAATAAATTAATCCATAACCAGTTGCTTCTTTTCTCGCTAAAGAGCCACCATATGAAATTGATTTACCCGTTAATACTCCACCTTCATATGCTCCACGAATTCTCTTATACTGACCAAACAAATAACCAATTTCTCTTGCTCCAACACCAATATCACCAGCAGGAACATCCACATCTTGCCCAATATGTCTATATAATTCAGTCATAAAACTTTGGCAAAAACGCATAATTTCAAAATCAGATTTCCCCTTTGGATTAAAATCACTTCCGCCTTTTGCACCACCAATAGGTAATCCTGTTAGTGCATTTTTAAAAATTTGTTCAAAGCCCAAAAATTTCATTATACTTTGATTAACACTTGGATGGAATCTTAAACCTCCCTTGTATGGCCCAATCAAAGAACTAAATTGAACTCTGTAACCTCTATTAACAACAATATTTCCACTATCATCACGCCAAGGAACTCTAAACGAAATAATTCTCTCTGGCTCAACGATTCTTTCTAGAATTGCTTCTTTTTCATATTCGGGATGAACAGATAACAATGGTTTAATAGTTTCCAAAACTTCACCAACAGCTTGCAAAAATTCTGGCTCATTTGAATTTTTCATTTTTGTATCGTTTAAAACTCGTTCTATATAATTATTCATTTTATCCATCCTATCCTATAACTTAAACATCTAACACATATGGTCGTAATTTATTTGAATACTCTTCATCCGCCTGTAAAAATCTATTTTCTCTCAACAAATCAGACATATTGGTTATTGAGACAAAATAGCCATTATAACCAGCAGTTTCACCTTGATTATAAAGACGTTTAGCCTTCAAATATGCCAAAACTTCTTTATGCTGAGGATTTCCATTTTCGTAGAAGAAATCAACAGCTTTCAATCTATCTTGATATTTTAATTCAACCGAACGACTAGAAAGTTCATTCGACAACGTAAATGAACGAATCTTTCTATCCCATTCTACACAAACTTTATCCACATAGCATAAAGAATCAGCCCAAGACAAAATATACGGAGTCCAAGATACATCTTCGTATGACAATAATGGTATTAGATGTTCTTGAACAAGTTTCGTTCTGTACATTTTATTCCAAACCGCAACATTATTGTATGTTTGAGTAAACAATAGCCGCAAATATTCTTCTGGGTTTATCGCTTTATATGTAGGTAAAGGTAAAGTATGACGAACATAATATTTGTCATTATCGACTTTGTACAATCTTCCAATCGCAATATCCGCACCTGTTTTTTGCAAAGAATCGTACATTGTACTATACGCATCAGGCCTAATCATATCGTCACTATCAATAAATGCAATGTAGTGTCCTTTTGATTCAGCTATTCCGTAATTTCTCGCTTCAGCAGCACCACCATTTTCCTTAAATATTTTTTTGAAAAACTGCGGATACATATTTTCATACCAACTCAAAATATCCTTAGTTTCATCAGTTGAACCATCATCAACAGCAATAACTTCAATTTCTTTCAAATCAGAAGCCAATGCAGAAGAAATACATCTAGAGATAAATTTTTGAGCATTATACGCAGGAATAACGACCGATAATTTGTAATCATTTGGCTTTTCCATATTTGCACGATTATTTTCATCCGCAACAGAAGCTTCATCTGATTCACAAGTAAAAACTTTTGCACCAAAAACATTTTTATACCCACGAATTTTGAATTTCTCCGCTGAATATTTTACCATTGCAATATGAGCAAGTCCATCATCAATATCTAAACATTCTACGCCATTTTTCAACAGCACATAGCCATCAACATCACCGTTAAAAATCCACGATACAGCAACTTCTCCACCATATGCTTCGTTTACAACTAAATCTATTTTTGGAGTTTTATAAGTTTGAACCGCACACTTTGCTTCTAAATCTCCATATAACCGATTGCCATTTTCTATAATAAATGGTTTAACTTTAAACTCGCAAAACTCACCAGGAACAACATTTTCAACAGTATATTTTGCTTCAGTCGTACTTACAAATCCAGTAAAGTTTCCATCTTGAGTTCGTTTAAAAATTCTATAACCCGCAACTCCAGGAGCTTTATTCCAATATAAAACAACTTTGTAATTTACATTTACTGCAAACATTTCAACTTCTTTTATGTTGCATACAATTGTTTGCGAAGATGTTATAACCTCTTCACCAATACACGCTTCCACTTTGAAATAAGAAAAACCAACTGGAAGATAATTTTCAGTAAAATAGCACTCACTAACTACATCTTGAAGAACATATTTCCCATTTGTTAATCTATAAATTTTATAAGAATCTGCATTTGTAACATTTTCCCAATACAAACTTAAAGAAGATTTTTTTATTGCAGAAAATAATCTTAATTTTTCTAAATAAGATTTTTGCCCAAGCTTGCAAGTTGCAAAACCAAATTCATAAACCCTTTTACCATTTTCTCTTTTAAAAGGTTTAACCTTAAGCTCTTCTGAACCATTCAATCCATATAGAACAGCTTCATTTGTTTGAACCTCTTTAATTGAAGTAAAAATATCATCTTGAGATTTTGCATAAAGCATATAGCCATCCGCACCAATGACCTTATTCCAATATAACTGAACAGAATTACAATCAAAATGATATAAAAGTTCAAAAGTACTATTATTTACAATCTAAGAATAAAAATATTTTGCCCAACATCTAAAAAATCAGTCTTTAGCTGTGAATCAAATGTTATAGATACTTGTTCATAAAGTGTTCCATTTTTTTTCAACAAATGATAACACATTCCATCTTCATGTTGCAAAAAATCAATTTCTAACGAACCTTTTATAACTTCAGTAGAAATTTCTATATTTTGAACATCATTTGATACAGTTCTACAATTCAAAGATATCTTCATAGCTAATACTTCCTATAATTTATATTAAATGTGAACGAACTTGATGTCAACATTTTAATAGAGGAGAAAGTAAATCTTATGCAGGGATATAAACCTTTTTCAGAGGCAAAAGCATTTTACCTTCAACAGAAAAATGATCATAATATCTGGTTATTGTTTCTGCTAAAAGATTTATATCAATCAACGTTAATACAACATTAGAGCGTTCCGCCTCATATAAAGCTTCTTTTGTATAACCCCCAGTGCTTACGTACAAACATTTATCTTCTGGTTTTCTACCACCAATAAATTTTCGAATTTCTGGAGCTCCCATTTGACCTGCTCTATGTTTTACCTCTACAAAAATACGAGGTTCTTCAAGACCTAATCCATCTGGAGAAGCAAAAACATCAACTCCTCTATCAGCACCTTTTTTCGAGCGTCTAGCAACATAACCCATCGCATTCAAAATTTCTTTCACAAGTTCTTCCATTTCATCTGGATTTAAACTATTAATTGAATCTTTTAAACTTTCTTTTGCATTATCGTATAAAGTTTCAGAAAATTCTTTATTATTCTCTATTATTTCTATTTCGCTTTTTGTTTGGGAATCTTGACGGTTTAGGATGTGCAAAATTTCATCTTTTTGTTCATTAGATAATTTAAAAATAGTCAAAGATGAACCGAGAGAATTTTTAGTACTATTAGAAATCGAATCCCTAGAGATTGTTTTCTTAAACCAATTAACAGATCGAGTATGGGAATCTGTCAATTTAGGATTATATTTATATCCACCAGTAATAACGCCCAAATAATAAACTCTCAAAACCGAATCATAGGTCAAAACATAATCATTTATAGACATTTTGTTTACAAAATTTTCACAAATGCCAACCCAAGTAGGAACAGATTTCAAACTTGATGGATATTCTTGATTTAAAGCACGCCTAAAATCTTCTTTTTTTGCCCCTGTAAAATCAACATCAGAACACCAACCAATGGAAACAATACTTTTTCTAAAAACGTAGGAACTAAATCACCACCGTTTAACCTTACCATCCATAATTGCACCATAAACAGCCTCTAGATATCATTATTCAAATGCTAACATAGAAAAAGATGAAAGTCATTATTTTAAAATAATCAAACTGGAAATAAGAGTGTTAAAATAAAAATTTAAAGTACTTGATTTTTTATTTTTACGGAGCATAATATAGATGTTGAGTATATTTCACTCACGTACAAATTAAATATCGCGGGATGGAGCAGTCTGGTAGCTCGTCGGGCTCATAACCCGAAGGTCGTTGGTTCAAATCCAGCTCCCGCAACCAATTGATTTAAGTGAGTTTTAGAGGTTTTCTAGAACTCACTTTTTTAGTATAAACAACACATTTAGCAACACAATAAAATGAGATGAATTGAAAAATTATAACAAAATCCGTGAAATTGAATAAGTAATGTAACGATTTAAAATCCCCCCCCCATACAGCCCCTCTCATTGTGTGATGAGGTTTCGTGGTCGCGGACACAAGTTTTCGGCTGTGAGATTTTTCTCGGCTTAAAAATCCCCGCCTAAATAATTTATAATGAGAGCATTCTCTGGCGAATGATGAAATGTTTTAGTGGTGTGAGGTATAAAGCTACCCAAGAAAGAAGCTTCATTTAGTTAATGCCATCACAATTTTATAGAAATCTTCTAATTTATCAGGATTACTTTTTAATTTCTTAGTTATCTCGGATATTAAATCTTCTTCGTTATTTTTATGTTCAAAATCAAAAGCCTCTGTAAAAGAACACCCTAAAACATTTAATAAATTTTCTAGGTTAATCATTGATGGATAATTTTTACCATTTTCAATATTACTAATTGTTGTAGGGTCAACATCAATTAGCTCCGCCAATGTTTCTTGGTTAATACCTTTTCTTTTTCTCAGCTCTCTAATTCTTTTACCTAATAGCTCTTTTTTGTTCATTTTATATCCTCTATTTCATGTTAGATATAAAACTTTTCAAATGAACTTAACTGAACTCATTAAATACTTGTAAAATGATTTGAAATCATTTAATATGAATTTGTACTCAATTTAGTCTCAAATAATGAGTGTGAGCTAATAACAAAATAAAAATATGGAGTATGTAAATGTACGACATTTTAGATAAATTATCAGAAAATAAAGTTACAGTTATATTTTTTGCCTCAACATCTCGATTTTATAAGGAAGTTGTATGTAATGCAAAAAATTTTTCAGATTATAAAGAAATAATAGAAAATGATTTGTTAAAACATATTATCACCGTAAAGAAAACTAAAAATAATAATCCAGAACAATATAAAAAAGAATTTTTACTTTTAGGACGACTAGTAGATTCTTATATTGCAGATTGGAAAGGTTTTCAAATTTTTTATAATGACAAGGAGGGGACAAAAAAGAAACTTATAGAAACTTATAATTGTTATAGAGATTCTTTAGATGAAGAGATAACAAAAAATTACTGTACTAAAAAGGATAATTGTCCATTTTGTTGCTATAAATGTGGAATATTTACATCCTCGGATATATCCTCTGAATGTTTTGATGATTTTGAAATGTTTGAATATGAACATAATATAACACCATATGGCGTATTTGATAAATTAGGAAATTTTAATATTGATAAAGAGATTTTGGTAAATGACCTACTTCAAAAATTAAGTAGATTTTCACTATGTCCCAATTTAGATATAGAAGAGCTAAAAGGCAGTATTAATGATTTTCCATTAAGCATAAATCCCGATAGAGATAAAGAATGGGGTTATGATATTGACGACAATAATAAAGTTATTGGAATAATAAAAAACAAAAAATCTAGACATATAATATCGCATTCATTTTCTAGAGAAGAAATTGAAGAAATAAATAGAATTTTCGGAGATAAGAATGACAGATAAATTAAAAAAATTAAAACAAGAGTTTAAAAATTATTTAATAGAAAAACACCCAAATGTAAATAAAAATACTATAAACACATATATTGGAGATGCTTTTTATGCTTATCGTCATGAATTGGAATTAGGTGTTCATTTTTTTGATTTGTTTAAATCTATTGAGGCAATATCTAGATTTAAAAACAATCTACGAGAACAACAGGTTAATAAACTAGTTAAACATCCTAAAAATAGTTCAAGTGCATATATTTGTGGTCTTAAAAGGTTGTATGCATTTTTTAATGAAAAATATAATGGTGTAGAAAATTTTATTAATTTGGAGTTGCAATAATTTCTCGTTATGTAATAACTAATAAAAAGGATAACAATGGAATATTTATTTTTTGTTTTATTTTTATATACTTTTAGAAAAATTGTTATAGAACTAATTTTAATTTTAATTCTAGCTTGTATTTTGGTATTTATTTCAAAAAATATTATACTAATAGGAGTAGGAATTTTAGTTACTATTGGAATATTAGTAGGAATAAGACTTTTTACAGATTATCTCAAATATAAAGACGAAACATCAGAACAAAGAGCGGAACGACTTAAAACAGAAGAAATGATTAAGGAATGGCAAAAAAGATATTATTAAAAATTTTAGGTGGGGCGGAAAGAAAAAGAATAAAATAAGATTATTATAAAAATTATTCTTATAAGAGTATAGGAAATAGTAATAGATATAAAATCATTAGTGAATATATTGAGAGTATTATCATGACAATATTTAAACCCAATTAAGGCTAAAGTTTTTTAAGAGTGTTAGCAGAGAGATTGGTGAGCAACAAATAAAATTTTGCTTATTTAACCGATGATTATGTAGAGAATATTACCAAAAGCAAATTATAGCATTATCCCAAAGAAGATTTTAGACGCAATTAAATGGACTGTTTGGTGAGAGAAACATAAAAAGTTTACAGCTATATAAAGTAAAAATGTGTCGTCATTGTGAAGTTATGTAAAAATTACAATTATATCGAACACATCATCAACAGTAAATTTGTAATTTATTTTCACATTTTGCCATTGGGGATTATACCTTGACGGATTTTATTTATATTGATAAGATAAATTTACGAATTGAAGTTTGACAACTAAATATTTTAGATTTTGGGTATTTCACTTACTTAAATACTCCCCAGCAGTCCTGACCTTATGCTCGGTTATCAAACAGAGGTCGCTCCATATAGAGGAGTTTAAGATAAAGAGGAAACTTACGCCCAACTAATATTTAGTTATATATTTTATCTTGAGCCTTTTTATGGGAGTACGTTTGCAGTTATAGGGCGTATTAAAAAGAAAGGAGAAAGATATATGGAGAACAGATTACCACCAAATCGTTTTAGAATGCTTGACACAATGGAAGACATCAGGCAAAACTGTAAAGGCAGAATATATGCCAATATGTTTACCGTTAAAGAATTTGCTACAACTTTTAAAATAGGAATTAATACAGTTTACAAGTTATGTAAGATAAAAGGTTTTCCTGTAATCCAAATTGGTGGCAAAAAATACATTATTGCTAACGATTTTAATGAGTGGGTAATGCAAAATGTCGGAAAGGTGATTGAATTAAAATGAATACAAATTATTATCACCGAACACATAAAAATTATAACTATGGAAGCAGAGGAAAAGTTGACCATTTTGATTGCCCAACTAATTTATTCAGTTTAAATAATACTGATAAAAGTATTTCTTGGGTATATTCAGTAGATGTAAAAGAGGATAGTCTAATAGATTTTCATCAAGTTGTTTTTGCAATTTCCAGATTAATAAATATTTATTCAAATAAAAAAATTAAGGAATGGCTAGACAAGGATAAAAAATTTAATAGTCTATTACAAGAAGACAATATTGGACGAAAATTTATAGTTTATAAGGAGTATAAGAAATGGATACTATCAAAAAAGAGTATAAAATTAACACAAAGACAGAGAAAGGAGCTAAAATTATGGATATTAGGTTTATAAATGTAGAACATTCAATAAAATTTAAAACAGTTAAAGACGCAACAAGAGAAGCTAACCGTATAAAAATGGTAATGGACAGATTTGCTAAGAAAACTAAAATTCCATTCTCATGTATAATTTGTGTAAGCCAGTTAAGTCTTAGATTTGGAGAATTTGTTACGTTTCATAATAACAAAAAAGGTAGACCTATAAGAAAAATGGTTTCAAAATTAAAATGCTTTGGAGTTCCTGAAACCGTATTACCACATTTGCATATTGTAATTGTTTACAAGGAACAAGAAAAGAAAATATCAAACAAAATTCTTGAAAGTATTACTAAAAAATATGGCAAGGAAAGCTGTAAAGCATACGATATTACAAATAAAGACCCAATATATTTTTTACAATACATAATTAGGCAGTCAGGAACATTCCGCTATGTTGAGGATTTTACAAATACAATTTCTTCTTTTAATTTTAAAAATATGAATAGGCTCTTAACTAAACAGAGAGAAAGTTTTTATTTTCACAAAAATAACAGGTTTGATAGTCGCTTTGACCTCCCTGCAGCTTAATTTTAATCAATGTAAAAAGCCATGTGTAATTAATAATAGATAAATATTAATTATAGATTAGTTTTATACAAGTATATTTTTACCTGTTATAGATAAAAATATAAAGAATTTGTATTTTAGAAAATGAAAGCAATAATACCATTCTAACCCAATAATAGTGGTGTTATTGCCCCAAAATCTCCGCTTTTATAAAAATTTTTAAATATTAAAGTTAGGTAATTAAAAACTTATTAAGTTGTTTCGTTAGAACACATTAACAACTCATCAGTGAATAGTTATCAATATAAATAATGGAATTGTATATAAAATTATAATCTCTCAAAATTTTATTCAGAATTGCGTGTATAAAAATCAACTAACTTTACAGAACTTGATTAAGAAATGTCTTTAAATAGGTTATGGTCTAAAACAATATAATGAAACTATTTGAGGGGTATTTATTTAGAGTTATTTTTTTAATTTTTAAATAGATATTTGCAAAAGTCTTTACAAGTAAACATCAATATCCAATAATGCAAAAGTCCAAAGGAGGTAAAATGAAACAAGAAAACAAAGGTCAAAATATTGCTTATATTCGTGTAAGTACATTGGAACAAAATACTGAAAGTCAATTTGAGATTTTGAAACAATACAAAATTGATAAATATTTCGAAGAAAAAATTAGTGCTAAAAATACAAATCGTCCAAAACTTATGGAAATGCTTGATTATGTTAGAAATGGCGATACCGTTTATGTCAAAGATTTTTCAAGATTAGCAAGAAGTACAAAAGATTTATTAGAAATTTTAGAAAAATTAGAAAATAAAGGAGTAAAACTTGTGAGCAATAAAGAAAATCTTGATACAAGTACTCCTGCTGGTAAACTTATGATTACAATGCTTGGTGCTATTTACGAATTTGAACGTGCAAATCTTTTAGAAAGGCAAAAAGACGGTATTGCGGTTGCCAAACGTGAGGGGAAATACAAGGGAAGAAAGAAAATTTCTAAACCAGCAAATTGGCAAGAAGTTTATAGTGATTGGTCTTGTCGTAAAATTACGGCGAAAAAGGCTTGTGAATTATTAAAACTAAAAACAAATACTTTTTATAATTTTGTGAAAGAAGAAAGAAAGGATATTGCATAATGGCAAAGAGAAGAAGTAACGGCGAGGGGTGCATTTATAAAGATACAAGAAGTGGAAAATGGAAAGGTAAATTTGAAATTGGGATTGATGTTAAGGGTAACAGAAAGTTTAAATCTTGTACTGGAAATTCAGAAAAAGAAGTTCGTTTGAAATTAAAAGACTTAATGGTAAAACATAGTTCGGGTATTGATATTAGTTCTAAGTGTATAAAAGTTGGCGAATATTTTGAAAAATGGTTTTATAATAGTGCTATCTATGGATTACGAGATTCAACAAGTCAAAGTTATGAAATGATTATTAGAAGACATATAAAGCCGAATATCGGCAATATCGCTTTTGCGAACTTAAACGGCGATGACATTCAAAAGTTTTATAATCATTTATACACAAATGGCAGATTAGCTGGTAAGGGCGGATTGTCAAACAAAACAGTAGAAAACATACACCTTGTAATGAGTAGTTGTATAAACTTTGCATTAAAAAGAGGTGAACTTATCCGAAATCCATTATTAACTGTAAAACTAAGACGAGAAAACAAGAAAGAAGTAGAAATTTTTACAAGAGAAGAACAAGAAAAGATTTTAGCAGAATGTCCAAATCATTATTATGGTATGGCGATTAAGTTCGATTTTTATACAGGTTTACGAGCAGGTGAATTATTAGGCTTGACGTGGGATTGTGTAGATTTTTGCAAAAATACTATTAGGATAAATAAACAGGTGCAAAGAAATAAAATTTTTAATCAAAAAAGTGATAACAAGACAATACTTGGTTTTGTATATAATACTAAAACTAAAACATCAAACAGAATTATAAAAGTTATGCGACCATTAATGATAGAATTAACTAAATATAAAAAGGAACAAGATATTTTAAAGAAAAAATTAGGACAAGATTATTACACAAAATTAAATCTTGTATTTCCACGGCAAGACGGATATTTTACGGATTCTGGCACTTTTTTAGATGTATTTAGCAGAATTCAAAACAAACTAGATATACCACATAGAAACGTACACGCCATGAGACATACATTTGCTACAAGAGCATTAGAAAATGGAATGAAACCAATAGTTGTGTCCAGGTTACTCGGACACGCAAGTATTCAAATCACAATGGACATCTACGGGCATGTTATACCTGACTTCGCAGAACAGGAGTTGGAGAAAATGGAGGGGATTTATATTTAATTTAATAGACTTTCCATTATTTCCTTTAAAATATTCCATATAACCATTACACGCTCATTTGATATTTTGAAACTCTTTCTTAATAGATTTGACGGATGTATTATGTTGCGATAATCCTTAATAAAATGACTTAAATTATAAGTCGTATCAGATATCATACCTTCTTGTTTAGCAACTGTTAAAAGCTCATTCAAACTCATATTTTTGATATTTTTGTTTTTATCTTTTATTTTATACTTTTTAATATTTCTGTTTAAGATACAATCCATTAATATAGCCTCAACAATGCTTCCACAAAGAACGATTGCAGATTTGTTCTGATTAGTAGCAATACATATTGCACATTCTTCTATATCTTGTAATAAAAGTTCTTTTAATTCTTCGTCTGAGATTTTGTCTAACAAACATTTTAAGTCATCATTATAACCAATATTATTAAAAAATTCTATTTTCAAATTGTTAGTTAAATTTTTGTATTTCTTATTTTTCTGTTCTTGTAATTGTTTTTTTATTGTTTGAAAATTATTAGAACATATTTCATCATCTGGATTTATTTTACATGCTTTTGCGAAATATTGCATTGCTTTTTCATATTCTTTATTTCCTTTATAAATAACCCCAAGATTATTCATAACAGAAGATGAATCAGGTTGTACTTTAAGCTGTAATTTATATATTTTCTCTGCTTTTTTGGATTGTTTCAATTCTCCATATGAATATGCGATTTCAAATTTACAATTTGACCTATTTATATCATTATTATTCAAATGTTCAGCAATATTACAAATACTTCGATACTTATTTTCAATATTTGATTCATATAAATGTGAAATTACTTGGTCAATAATTTCTTTTATAAATAAATCAGAAAGGACAAAAGTTTGAATATCTTGGCATAATTGATTAGTGATTTGTATTAATTCTATCTCATCAATATGGTCTAAAAGTTCTTCAAAACAGATACAATCTAAAAAAGAACTTTTTGCTTTATACAAACCAATAACTGTTAAATATGCATCAAAATATAAATTTAATTTTATTTGTGATGAGAAAAGATATTTACCAATATACATTTCTGTTGGATAATCTTTAAAAGCTTTCTTTAGAATCGCAACATGTCTTTTTTGTATTTTATTGACATTTTCCCAAAAGTATTCTCTTTGGCAGACATACATTGCATATAAAATTTGCGTTTTTTGTTTACGCTTCTTGTCTTTTGTAAATAAAACATTTAATTTGTTAAAAATAATATTGTAAAGTGTCTCAAAATTAATATAAATTAAACAAAATATATTATCATAATCTTGTAAACCATTAAATGGTATTTTATCAAAATATTCCGTAGCTTTTTCTTTATTATTAGTAATTATATAAATCCAAATTAATCCCATATATGAAGC
>ERZ1035001.286-NODE-286-length-29734-cov-8.595943_pt1 | contig 29734 bp, 50 predicted proteins | sample MGYA00520685_ERZ1035001 | MGnify/ENA primary metagenome ERZ1035001 (study PRJEB33766, sample SAMN09781749) | gut metagenome | biome: gut microbiome | host: Homo sapiens | place: Madagascar | study: EMG produced TPA metagenomics assembly of the PRJNA485056 data set... | reverse complement strand
TTCTTTTATTTCTTCTTTATGGGCGGCATAATGCGCTGCGCTGCGCTTTTTTATATGCTCTATGTTTGCCTCATAGTATGCCTTGCGCTTTTCCCTCTCCCTGTCTATATTCTGGGCTCGGCGCTCTCGTTCCTTTTGGACCATTTGGTCCCTGTGGGCGGCATAATATGCCCGGTGGTATGCGTTATATCTCTCCCGGCGCTCATCATCGGTCAGCTCCCGCGTCCTACCCATGCATTGCCTCCCGGATATCCCGCGCCCAATCCCGCAGTGTGGGCAACACACTATGTATGTACATCGGCAAGCCGAGTATCAGCAGCTCGCCGCCGACTGCCTCATATCCCCGCCATGCATTGGCATGACTGCGGGCGGCGAGGTAGAGCACAATGGCTATGGCCGTCCACTTGACCCACCAAAGCGCCGTTTTAATCCATGGCGTCCGTCTCTTATACCTTCTCATTTTCGGCTCTCCTTGCTTTCCGCTCCTTCTCGGCGCGGGCTGATGTTTTGACCTTAAGCGCCATACCGCGGGTCTTGGGCTTGCCGGGCGCATACCCGCGGCATCGCTCGCCGGGCTGCAAGCCCTCATTAAGCAGCATCTGCGATATGCCGGTATCTCCTATGTGGTTACAGCCGAGCATTGCGCCCATGTTGCCCCAGCCGAGATACATGCTGTGGATGCATGTCCGACATAGCTCTTTATCCATTCTCCATCCCTCCGGTTTATAGTTTCCATTTCTCGGCGCCGATCTGCTCATGCGGCATGACGGCCCTGCACCACGGGCACCACATATGTTTGATATGCCCATTCGGCGTCATGTGCCGCCGCTTTGCGGCGTATTGTATCTCACCGCAGCCAGTGCAACAAAAGATCCGCATATTGACTATTCGCGGCCGCTTCATTTTGTCCTTGTTACGCCCGTCATATTGGGCATCACATCTTTGCCGTAGTTGATCCGGCTTCGCAGTACCTGGACCTGTATTCGCATTGCGGCGATCTCGCGCTCGGCGGCGTCGAGCTTATGACGTGCGTCGATAAGCAGCCATGCCGTGCATGTCAACCACAGCGTCAGCGCCGTACACCATGCATATATCATCGGCTCATATCCTCCTCTATCCCTAATATCTCATTTATGGCCTCCACAAAGCGGGGGTTATGTATCTCTCCCATCCGCAGGCGGTACAGATACGATCCGTCAAAATACAGGCCGGTCTTATCCTTGACTTGCTCTATGAGCCACCTCTGCGTTTTCTCGAGGTCGATTAGCCTCTTGGCGATCTCTTTGCCATACGCAGTCGCGCCCATATCACTGTCCCTCCATCCACCGGATAAAGGCCAACCGGGGGAACCGTACCTGGTGGCCGTAGACCATGTACGGGAAGGGAAGCAGTCCCGGCCGCTCCCGCGCCATAAGGCGCAGCGCGTGCGGGTCGATCTCCACGACCTGCGATACGACCTCGGCGGTCAACATCTCCCTGTCCATCGCGCGGACGTCATCAAGACTGAGTTTCTTTTTCATTTTCCGCTTCCTCCTTATTTATCTTTTCCAGCAGAGCCTTTAAGGGCTCTAAATGACACTGCACAAGGGCATCTGTCGCCACTTGCTGGTATATCCGCCATTTGAGTAGCTTACACATCTCGATGGTCATTAGCACCATCCATATCGTGGCCGCGCACCTCCATATGTATGTCCACATCATGTTTTCTCTCCTTTTATCCTTTCTTCTCAAGCATCTTTGCAATACGGTCGATATCGTATTCCATCCACTTCGCCTTGCAGTTGAGACGTTCGAGGCTTTCGACGGTCTTTTCCTCAAATCCTTTGCCCCAGCGGACAATGGCGACTATGACGGCGCTTTCCAGCACAACGATTATTATAAGCAGGATCAAAATACTCATTTTACCTCTGTGGCCACCTCCTAATCGACCAGTATTTCGCGGAAACGCTCTTTGTACCAATGATTAAGGATCACGGTCTTTGAGCCCCCACAGCGCAGGGAGTATTCCTTCCCATACGGCCCCTCGATCTGGCAGATGGTCAATTTGTTTCCGTGGTTCTCAAACTCGATGTGTCTGCCGTTTGTGAGCACTCGATCCCAAATCCTGTTAAATTGGGCGTTTGTCATTTGGATCGCTCCTTTCCGCCCTCTTCAGCGGGCTATTCCTCGTTGTAAAACATTGTCCAGTCGAAGCCCAACACCGCCGCAATTCGTTTTGCCGCCGCAACAGAGGGTCTCCTTCGGCCTGTCTCATAGGCGTTATAACTTTTGTATGATACTTGGGCTGCTGTTGCCACATCGGCGGCACATAAGCCTTTGTCCTTGCGTTTCTGGCGCAGCCATTCCTTCACGCTTTTCACCTCGCTCTCAAAAATGTAGATTGCATTTATATAATAGTCTACGATTTGGCGATTGTCAATACTTTTTTCTACATTTTTGAGATTCCCCTTGATACGCTACATTTTGTAGATTATATTAGATTGGGTGATATATAATGTTTAAAACACGTTTGCGTGACTTGCGTTTGTCACGTGGTTTGCAGCAAAAAGAGTTGGCGGCTGCACTTAATTTAGACTATAAGAGATACAACCATTATGAGACAGGCCGTAGCGAGCCGGACAACCATGTCTTGTCTGTTATAGCTGATTTTTTTGATGTTTCTGTCGATTACCTGATTGGTCGCTCTGACAGCCCCACTCCGGCACGTGACAATCTGCTTAAAATGGCCGCCGAGACCGATGATCCGGAAGAGCTGCTTGCTTTGCTGGACATTGTCAACAAAAAACTACAGGAGAGAAAATAGGTGAGCGTATGTCTGTTTTTCAAAAAATCCGGGATGTCATAACAAAATCACAGTCCGATGACTTCTGGGCTGATTCTGACCTTAGTTCCGATCCCGAACCCAATGCAAAACCGGATTTTGAAAGCCCAGATATTACTTTTTCTTCCGACAATAATTATTACCCATATATGACGTTTACCGAGAAAGACCCAGTTCCTCGGAGACATTTCCTGATAGATTCATTATGGGAATACCCGGAATTACCTACTGAGGAGCGATTACAGAAAGAAAAATTGATCTTCGATAGAATGAGCGCTTTCCCTTTTTTGCCTTTTAACATATCATTCTGTAACTATATATCTGACTGGAAGGCTTGGTCCGAATACGATGCTTCAAATGTTCGGGCGCTTTTACCTTACGTCAATACAATCAACTCTTTTCTCTCCGATTTCCAGCGTTTGCCTCGCTGGAATTATTTTCAAAAATCGCTCGGCCAAAGGCGGGTGCCTACCGATTATCGTATTGTTTTCTCGCAAATTGATTTTGGTTTCTATTCCGGAGCCGCGTATAGAGATCTTCCGCGTAGCTATTTGATCTTTAATCCCTTGACAAAAACCGGTAAATCTTCGCAATATCCTCTAATTGCTTATTTTGCAACCCATCTAAATGACAATGAGTTCTATCGTTGTGAGCTACATTTTGCCGTTAATGGTGATCTGGCCAAAGCCACGCTCCATTGCCGCAAGCATGACATTTTTAATTGTTTCGATTTTGCGGTTATCGGACAAACTTTTACCGTTTCCCGCATTACGGGCAGAGATTATCCCAATCGTAAGGTTGTGCTTTATGATTCCCGCAGGGCCTACAATATCCTTTTTTGATAAAAAAAGAGCGCCCCGGCGGGGCGCTCTTTTGAGGAAGGTTTTAGGTTTTAGGTTTGCTTATCCTTGTTTTATTTAGTTTTGTGAGGTTTTACTTATGGAGAAAAAAGCATATAAACTTTTGAAAAAACTATATCGAAAATCCATTTTGTCGCACGAAGAAATTAATCGTCTGACTGGCCTTGCCGAAGATACCGACCGCAACCCATATGCTACCTATTTAATGGTCGGGCGCTACATTGAGGCTGTCAGAGGCGACGCATATGTCGGCAACAACGACACCTGGGAAACAAAAACTCTCTGGCGCATAACTCTGCAAGGACGAGATTTTGTAGAGGGTAAGCGTAGAGACCTCTTGTTGTTTTGGTTGCCTTATAGCATAACTACAGCTCTTGCAATCGCAGCATTGCTTCGATAAGGTTTGCGATTTCGGGGGATTGTGCTAATGCCGGGCTATAGCTATCGCAATCGTTATCTTTGTTGCACCCCAGCAGCGTTAAGCGGCCAAAAGCACCTTTGTAGTAGGCGCAATGCACACATGAGGCACAGGCCATGCTTTTGCAGGGAGGCAGAGCCTTAGTCTTTACCTTTTCGAGCGCGGCCCTCGCCGTGTCTAACTGTTTTTGGAGCTGATGATTTTCCGCTTCCAACTCTCGGATTCTTTCTTTCCCAAACATTTTTCTCCCCCTTGATCCTGTCAACTATATCGACACATTCCGCTTCGGTCAGCGTCCGTATCTTATCCATCAATTCCAGCCGGTATTGTTCGAGCGCTGCCGATGCTGCCTTGTTAGCCATGACTGCACTCTTTCTCCAGCGCCGGGATGACCGCGGCCGCGAAGGTTTCAAGCGACGCCGCGTCTATCTTGTCGATGTCCCGTGTGCCGTATAGCATCTCAAGGGCCGCTTCCAGCTCTGGCCGTCGAGGGCTGCTGCGTATCCGTTCCGCGATCTTTGATTTGTCCATTTTTACACATCCCGTTTTTTCTTCCATTGTAGGCCTTTATCTCTTGGAAAACAATGGTAATGATGGACAAATAAAGGTAAATATTTTCTACCCGCTAAAATACCGCAAAAAACCGTTTTTTCGGCGTTTTATATGTTATGATGGGGGTGTGTTCTTTTTTTTTTGACACACAGCTAAAATAAAAGACCCGCCGATATGCGCGGCGGGCCTCACAGGATGTGGACAAAGCAATTAGCCCACGGATAGGACTATTTAAGTATACCACTTTTTGGGTGCTTTGTCTACCTCCAAATACATAAGGAGGCAAAAAAATATGCAATGCAAGAGCTGTAAGGGCCAAATCCCCGAGGGCGGGCGCTTTTGTCCGTTTTGTGGCCGAAAAGTGGCCGGACTAAAAAAGCCGAAGCAGCGCGGCAACGGGCAGGGGACCGTATACCAACTGCCAAATAAGACATGGATCGCGGCCCGGGTGCAGTATGATGTCGACCGCAACGGCAAAATGCGCAAACGGTCGATATCCAAATCCGGCTTTAAGACCAAAAAAGAGGCCCTCGAGCATCTGCCGTCGCTGTCGCTGGCCGCGGTCGATCTGCCCGGCAAGCCGGCGCGCAGGAATACGGCCGTTACGTTTGGACAGTTGTATGATCTGTGGCTGCCGACCCACAAGGCGTCAAAATCGACGATTGACTGCTATCGTGCCGCTTCACGGTACTTTGCTGCCGTGTGGGATATGCTGATCGCAGACATAACGGTCGACGATCTGCAAGGCTGTCTGGACGACTGCCCCAAGGGCAAGCGCACCATGCAAAACATGAGAGCGCTGTGCGGGCTTATGTATAAGTACGCCATCCCGCGCAATCTCAACCCAACGGGGCTTAATATGGCCGAGTATCTGACCATCAATGCCGACAAGACCTTCGACCCCAAGGACGCGCTGCCGCTCGACGCCCTGGCTAAGATAGAGCGTGCCGTCGGCGTCGTGCCGGGCGCAGACTATGTTGTCTGTCAATGCTATCTCGGCTTCCGGCCGTCGGAGCTGCTTGCCCTCGACGCCATCAATTATAATCGCAAGGAGCAGGCCCTTGTCGGCGGCGCAAAAACCGATGCCGGGCGTGACCGTGTCGTCACCATATCCCCAAAGATCCAGCCGATAATATCCCGGCTGACAAAAGACCGGGTATCCGGGCCTATATTCTGCACACCTTCAGGCGGCCGGATGGGGACAAAGGCTTACCGTGCGCTGTTTTATTCGGTGTTGGACGCCTGCGGCATAGACAACCCCATCATATCGGCCAACGGCGTAGAGCGTCGCCGGTACACGCCGCACAGCTGCCGTCATACCTTTGCGACCCTGATCAAAAACATCAATGCGGCCGACAAGGACAAGCTGGAGCTTATGGGACATACCAGCGGCGCGATGCTCCGGCACTATCAGGATGTATCCTTTGCCGACCTGCGTAAGATAACCGACGCAATTTAGCCGCTTCCAGCATTTAGGCGCTGTGGGCATGGGCAATAGATTGGTAATAGCAGACACCATTTCGCAATTATTCACCACTTTTATTTTTATGCGCATGCAAAAAGCCCTGTATTTTTGTCATAATCGACTAAAATACAGGGCTTTCCCAACACTTTTTGTTGGTTATATGGTCCGAGTGACAGGAGTCGAACCTGCGGCCTCTTGAACCCCATTCAAGGCCTGAAAACCCGCAAACCCGCTCGTAGAGCGGGTTTGCGGGTTTTTGAATGGGTTATACATTGGTAATAGCAGACACCATTTCGCGCTTGTCGTCCACTTTTCTCATCATCTATCTTTAACAATTTTTAGCAATCAGCATCTCTATATACCCCGAAAGAGATACCCCATTTTTCGCGGCGTTGCGGCGGGCCTTCTCAGCGGCCGCACGACTAACGGAAATTGAAAGTGTGGTCCGGATATTATCCTGTGTAATTGCGCCGAAAAGCTCTTTATTCTCATTTTCTCCGAGGTTTTCTTCTGCCCATCGTCGAGCTGCTGCCACAGTAAGCGGTATGATTTTCTCGGCGGGAACGCGCGTCCCATCCTGTTGGGTCTTGTTGTACGGGGATGTTGCATTGCCTTTCCCGTACAAAAAAAACTCCCCTGTCCGTTTTCGGTATAGTTCTTCTTCGTACCAGTGCCCCTCATCTGGGGTGCCGTGGCTACAGATCCCGCAATTTCTTGCTGTATCTGTGCAGTACAGCTTGTTGTTGATTATCTTTTTCATTTTTTTCGATTACTCAGTGATCTTTGCGAGTTCCGATTCGATTTCTTCCAGGCGGGCAAGCAGTTTTGCTTTTTCCTCGAGCAGTTTTTCCTTTCCCGTCTTTGCGGGCTTTGTATCAGGCAACAGGCTGACACCCTCACGGTCTTTTACCTTGTTGTACAAATTACGGGACACATTGTACACTTCAAATACCAGCGCATCCGGATCTTCCGGAGCAACGAGCGGGTTTTTACTTGATCCACCGGATGCCTTAAACTTACCAGCAATGCAAGTTACCTCGTTGCCAAAGTATACAGCCGCATCGCGCGTCCTGCGAGCCGCTATCAAACGATTGCCCAGGCGCATTTCGTTTACGGCTTCTGCGTCATCCCATGCGCATCCAGTCAGTTTAAGGTCGACCATATCCTCGTCCTCGCTGGATGTAGCTGTGCCATCTTCTCCATATACATCGCGCAGGATTTCTTTAACCCTTTCTTCCTGACGGATGTCCACTACCCAATAAGGGGCGTTCCATTTGCCTCCGAGACGCTTAATCTTAGAAATGAAAGTCTTATCATACGGGGACTTGACCATGATGCTGTTGCTCTCAATTTTGATATTCACTGTTGCCATTTTTATGTCTCCTTCTTGTTATTTTAATTTTCTTTCCCTTACCTTAGCTTTATTATACAACAGACTTTATATAAAGTCAATATGCAATGTGCTTTTATATAAAATAATTTTGCGTGAACGCCCTCCTTTTTCTGTGTATAATGCTAAGTCTGATAAATTCAGGCAAAGCAAAAGGCCTTGAGCGATGTCAGCTCAAGGCCTTTGCAAGCTATATCTGATTATATTTTGCGGATTTTTTCCAGGGTCGCGTCATACACCTTGCGGTTAGCAAGCATCATCATGTCCATAAGCTCATCCATGACCGCCCACGCCTTGACGCTGTCCTTACCGCTGACAGCAAGGAGAAAATCGCTGTCTCCCAGCTCGGCCACAGGCTGGGCCTCATAGACCTCGCTGTTGGCCGTGAGCCTCCTATATATTAACGCCGTGTATAACGGGGCGAGTGTTTCCAGCGCTGCAAAGGACGTGTCGCGCTCCGATTCCATTTTTATAACGGTTTTTTCGACATCGGTGTAGTCGATCATGGCGGCCTCCTATCACATGTCCCTATACAAGGACTGATAACGCTTTACTTCCTTCGCGTTCTCGATCTGGCGCTCATGCAGATAGTCATAGACGGCCTGCATGGCTTCGGGCGGCTCTCCTTTTGCCTTGCGGTATTTCTCGATCTCTCTGACGACCTCATCGTGCAAGAGGCTCATATGCCTCATCTCATCGGTCGAGAGGTCAAAAAATGTTTTGGCAAGGGTAGGGTCATCGTCCTTGTACTTGAGCGCGCATTTGGCGTATTTTTCGGCGTCCTCGATCTCATCGTCGACCATAGCGGATAGTTTTTTTATAATATCCATACTGCGCTCCTTACAGTTTTTCGACCGTGACGGCGAGGTTGTTGACCGTCGCGGCGACGCCATCGAGGGCGAGGGACAGGATCGAGTTGCCGCAGCCGCAGATATTGCGGACTATGGCGCTGATCGACAGATTTGTTGTCGTTGCTGTGGCGGCGACCGTTTCCGACGCTGTGGCGCCGATGATCGCCACTCCGTCCTTTTGTGCGGACAGGACGACCGTGCCGGCGGCTGAAGGTGTGACCGTGGCCGAGATATTAATCAGGTAATAGCCCTGGCCACAGAGTGTGATCGTGTTGCCATCCTGCTTGATGCAGTTACCGTAGCGTCTTGTTGTTACGCCTACCGGGACAACAGAGCCTGCGGATACGACCGGGGTCGATGTGTTTGTGGTATATATAGCGGATCTTGCCATGTGTTTTCTCCTTTCTTATTTTTCCAAAAAGGCAGGGCGGTAATAGCCGCCCTGCCTTGCCTCGCCGATAGGGCGTTACTGCCTATTGGGGTTAGATATTGCCGTTGCATCCGCAGCCGCTATTGCAGCCGCAAAACGGCGACGCGCCGGCGTTATATGTGTATCCCATAGGATACCTTACGACGCCGCAAAAACGGGAATCCATCTCAAGGCTGTTGACCTTGTCCCTAAGAGCCTGGATCTCGTTAGTCTGGATGAGCGCGCGTGTTGCCTCGCCCTCTGCGTGGATAGCAGATGTGATATCACATGTCTGTCTATCCATCTGGGCAGACAGGTTGGCGGTCGCCAGCCTCTGCTCGCAGCAGCAGTTAGCGAGCTGCTGCTGTATGGCGTTGCCTGTCGACATAATGGTCTGTCCGAGGTTGGACTGTCCAAGGGCGACCTCCTTGCCGAGCTGGCCGATATTGCCCTGCATCTCATAGCCGAGGTTGCAGATGCCGTTGCCGATGTTGGTCAGGCGGTCGTTGATCTGGCCAAACTGCTGACCGAAGAGTATCTCCTGCTGCGAGGCGGCTGTCGCGTACTGGCCGAATTCGCCCTGGCGGTTAAAGCCTCCCCAGCCCCCGCCCATAAAAACGAAGAGAAAGAGGATGATTATCCACCACGCGCCGCCGTTTGCGCCGAAGCCGTCATTGCCGCCATCTACCGCGGCTCTGAGGTCGGACAAGCTGTAGTTATCCATAGTTTGCTCCTTTCTTTATTTTAAGCCGGCCAATGTCGGCTTATTTAAAAAAGCCCATAAAGGATTTTGCCTGTTGTTTGAGCTGCTCAAACTGATCTTTTGACATCTGCCCGGATTGCAGCAGACGGTTGATCTCTTGTTCGGCCCGTTGGGGCGTCATGCCGGACGCAAAACGCTTAAACTCGGCTATCATCTGCAAAGGGTTGCTGGGTCTGCTGGGAGGCGTCTGCGGCGCCCCGAATATGCTGCTGGCCATTTAGCACCAATCCTTTCAACTCTTCAAATTCACTGCGGGTAACATATTCACCGGCCGGGGCCGGTGTCTGATCGTCGCAGGGAGCAAACCTAAATCGCCGGATACTGGCAAAGCCCGCGCCGTCGGTCGTCTTGATGTAAAAATAATCCTCATTGGCATCAAAGAGCGCCACGGCCGCATTTGCGCCCATCTGGTAAGCCTGCGCGCCGGGGATGCCGTTGACCCGGATGATCTGGCCGCTGGCGGCCTGCTGCCCCATGCCGGGCGGCTGTGCGCCCATTGTCATAGCGTTGAGCCTATCCATATATGGGTTGTTATATGGCATGCCCTGATACGGTGAGTTATAATACGCCATAGTCACAGCTCCTTTTATCTGTTTATATCCATTGTAATCAACTCACGGTAATATTTTCGGCCGACCATCTGCCCGATTGCGTCCAGTTTTCGGGCAGAAAAAAAGCGCCCCGCACACGCGGGGCGCTTGTCTTATATTTGGCTTTGGATTTTTGCGAGGGCGCTCTTATAACGCCGTCGCGCCGTGCGCTCGGATATGCGCAGATCGTCACCGATCTCGCAAAAGGTCTTACGGGATGACATTTTTGCTTTGACGACCTGGATCTCTTCGCTGTCAAGCAATGTGCCGTCAAGGATATCTTGCAGATCGGAGGTGCCGGTCACTTTGGCCAGTTGGTGCTTTGTCTCTATGTGCTGGGATCGCGGATGATTGTGCTGATACTCTCGATGCAGCAGCTCCATAAGCAGCCTGCATAAGGTCGTGCTATCCATCCCTCCCATAGCCTACTCCAACTTTTCCAGCGCTCGGACGATCATAGCCATTACCTCTTCGCGCGTTGTCAATGCGCGGGGGCTGCTGCCGTCGGTGACGCCGTAGGCCTGCGCCTTGCCGATGACATCCTGATGCTCGGCCCATGCGCTGGCCGGCAGTTTAGTTCGCCGGGCAAGGTAATTATCCATCAGCTTATCAAACTGATCCTGTGTCATGTCTGCCTCCTCAAAAATGTGATATCTGGGGCTGCGCGTCCGGCAGTCGTTGTCAAGCCACTCGGGCAACACATAGATATTCTCACCTATGACCGTGACCCGGCCCTTGCGGCCGGGCTTATCGTATTTGCCGTCATAATAGCCGGGGTCGTGGACCCTCAGCTTTCCCGCCGTTATGCCGCGGACGACAACATAATGTCCGCCGGTCGAAAAGAGGCCGGTATACCCGGCGCGGTCGCCGCCGACGTTGGCTATCACCCACGCGCCATCCCTGAGGGCCGATACCATATCATCGAGGCTTGATGTCGTGCGGTATTTAATGCCGTAGTCCCGAGATACGGCGCGGCCGAGTACTGCCATATCGGTGCCGGTCGACACCCTCGCGCCCCGATCTATGGCATATGCCGCCATGCCCTTCGGCCCATGCCGCCCGCCGGTCAGGCCCTCGACGACCATCGACATACAGCAGACCCCGCAGCCGGAGGTCTTGACGGTGGCGTTGGGGTGGGCGGCGTGAGGATAGGGGACGGCGGCGTATCTGTTCTGGTTATAATACATTATTCGTTTTTATTGCTCTGCTTTATCAGCTGGTCGACATAGACGCTGGCCCCGGCGCAGAGCGCGCCCTGGGTGACGGCCGTGAAGCACACCATAAGGCCGTCCTGCCATGATGTCAGCTGCGCGCCGGCAAGCACATATACGACGGCCAGCAGCACGCCGCAGGCCCCCAGCAGCAGCGGAATAAACTTATCGCTTACCGTCTGGGACTTTTTGAGGGCGCATCCCAGCAGATAGAGCACCGGCACAAGCACAAGCAGCTCGGGCCGGACGAAATCCATAATATAATCCATGTTGTCCTCCTTAGTGGTTCCGGGCCTCGTCCTCGAGGTCGGCTATACGATGGTTGATGACCTTGATCTGTTCTTCGACGACCGGCATGCGGCGGGCAAAGTTATTGTGTTCGCGCACCTCGCGGGTCAGCTCGTCAAGGCGGGTCTCTGTGACGGCGGCATGCTTGCTATTGGCGATAATGACGCCGACAAGGGTTATCCCGCTCGATATGACAGCCGTGATGATGCTCTCCATCATTTTGCCTCCTTGAGGCTGTCATACAGCCGGACCATGACGCTTGCCGCCTGCTGCCGGGTAAGCGGCGCCGTCGGGTCGAAAAGATCGTCGTGCCCAGACATGAGCCCCAGCTCGCGGGCGCGGTATACGTCGGCCTTATGTGCCGGGTTGATGCTGCTGTCGTCCTTATACTTGTATGTCTCCGTACGCACATACCTTTCTATCTCTATTTTTTCAGGCGGCGGGAGGATAGGCAGCCCCCAGCCCATGCGACCATCCCTGACCCCCGGCTCGCCTATCGGCCGGGCGCAGTCGCGCAGCAGCCTATACATCATATCATGGTCGAGGGGACGGCCGGTTCGGGCTATGGCAAGGTCATTGACCAGGGCGGCCATACCGCAGATGACCGGGCATGCACAGGACGTGCCGTTAAATATCCGGCCAGGCTCGCCGACATATATGTCGGTCACTCCGGCAAAGTCGACGTGATCGCTTGCCGAGGTATAATCCGCTTCGACTGGGGTTATTTCCGCTCCGGGGACGGGCACGCCGCCCCGGCTCTCGCTTGCAATCAGCCGGACAGCGCCGACGCCATAGACCCGCTCGGCCGCCATCATGGGATTATTCCGGTCGGCGCTGTGGTTCCCGGCCGAGACAAAGAGGGTGCAATAAGCCGGGAGCTTGCCGTCGATCTCTTTGCGCCATGCGCCGTTGCCACCATACCATGATATGGAGGCGTACATGCTGTCGGCATCAAGGCTCTCGATCAGACCAACAAGACCGTCGACGTCGCCGCCTGTCAGGTCGCCGTATACGACTCGGCGGCCGGGCGCGATCTCATGCAGCACGGCAAGGGTCTTCTGGGCGTGGGATTCCTTCCCCGCGCCCTCGATCTCTTCGGCTGTCAGTGTGCAGCCCCGGGCGCCGATATACCCGGCGTCGTGCCATGCCGTCACGCCGAGGTAATCGCGTATCCAGTCGTTTTTACTGTCCATCTGTCCCCTCCAGCATTGCCGTCAGGCTGTTGTACTCTTCGACCGTCAGGCGGTCATTGGCAAGGTAAGCGTCCATCTTGTCGATCAGGCCAGCCGTGCGGCCGCGGGCAATAAGCAGCTTACAGAGATCATATACACTCTTCATTTCGTCGTTTCACCTCCGTTCAGTTCGGACATGCAGAGCCGGTATTCATGGTCGGCCAGCAGGTCGAGGATGACGTCGGTCTCGGATGCAAGACGGGTATATCTTTCGTCCTCCGGCTTTGTGATTTTGCGATATACCCTTTCCCCGTCTTGCTCCACCTCGACGTACCCGCCCCGCGGCGGTAATTTTGTCTCGAAAACAAGCATATTAATCGTTATCCTCCACCTTAATAAATGCTTTGAGCTTGTACACGCCTGTGTCTATCACCGGCAGCCTCGTGGCGCAGACGGCGACCGAGCCGCCGCTGTACAGCAACGTCGGAAATCCTGACGGGTCAGGCAAAGCGGTTGTGGCTGTATATGTTTTGTCGAATGTGATTGTCTCGATGTCGCTGGCATCGACCTCACTCCAGCGTATCATCCTCGCCGCTGTCAGATCGATGTAGTATCCGTCGTAATACAGATATGGTTTTATCTGCTGCGAGTTCGCCTGCCAGCCGGGATATGTTTTGGTTTTCGTGGTCAGGTCATAGAGGCAGCAGCCATACGTACCCTTGTTGTTGTTTTCGTAGTATATCGCTACCTGCTTGTTGTCGTTTTCTATTATTCCGTGGATGATACATGTACCTGTAAGCGACAAGTATTCGTATGCTTCGGCGCCCCTGTAGATATATATACTGTCTGATCTGGTCCCTGAGCTCGAAGAATAGACGCAAAACAGACTACCATCAGACATCGCAACAGGGCCGGGAGTACTGTGGCCGTTTTTTATCGTGGTGCTGTGCTGCGTCCAGGTAATCATGTCAGAGCTGTACCACACGTAGTACGTCTCGCTGCTGCCCCGGTACAAGTAGTACAAACCACCGTCGCCGTACAGAGTGGGCTTCGAATCCGCATATATTGTGGTCTTAATCTGCGCCCAAGCCGGATGTTCGATATCCTCCGTCCACCAGAAATACACGCCGGTCGGGGTGCTGTTGCGGTACGCATAGATCACATATCGGCCGTTGACATAAGCGCAGCCGACATAACTGCTGTTTTCCGCTGTTATCGGTGTGCCTTCCGTCCACGTTATCCCGTCTTTGGAGTAAGCAAAATGGATGAGGGGGGTGGTCTCGCTCCCCATCCACGCCCGCCAGAATCCGATAGGACACACAGCCGGGTTTGAATAATAACCGTTTGACTGATAAGGATCCAGCACAGTCGTGCTGTCCGGCCATGAGGCGGCCGATGCGTAGTCCCTGCCATAGACCTCTGCGAGTTTTGGGTAATCAGCCGCTGAGTATGCCGCCCCATTGCACAATGCCCAGTGCGCGCCGAGAGATGCCCGGAAACTATACCGCACATCACCAACCCCGGCTATATCGTCAACGCCTTTCCCGAGCATTTTCAGCGCCTTATTGACCGTCGCGGCGTCGCCGGTCAGGCCATAGAGGGAAGCCGTGTCGTCGTCAAGCAGGGTGGCCTTGCTTAACGGCGTACCCTGTTCGGTCGCCTCGTCGGCGCGGACCATGTCGTATACGCCGGGCTGACCATCGACGGCCGTCAGCTTAACTCTGCCCGGATAGAGCGGTATTCTGTCTTTCATGGGTTGCCTCCTATTTCTCCGGCGTATATCTCGCCGCTGTAATATAATCCCTGCGATATGAGGGTCAGCAGGGCGTCGACGTCAAGCAATATCTGCTCTATGTTGTTGGCCTCGATGTATGTCAGGCCGTCCATGCTGTCGGGCGCGGGCGGGGTCGAGGGCTTGACGGCCAGCGCCGATCTAATGGCGGCTATATCATGGCGGTAGCTCTCCATCTGCCCGGCCGTCGGGTCGTCATCCTCGAGCCAGTCGTCCTTGGGCGCGACGGCGACCTTGTAGCCGTACTCTTGCAGCCGCCCTGCGACATACCGGACGGCCGCGCCGACCCGGTTTAAGTCGCTCGCGTTATACGCGCCCTTGAGATCGAGGGCCCAATCGGCCTTTTCGGCGGCGCTTATCGTGCCGTCCCGCCATTTGCGCAGCAACGCCCGGACACGGTCGACGTCGGCCTGTGTGCGGTCGGTTATGAGATGCAGCTCAATGCTCCCGCGGCTTTTATTTGACATCAAATCCCCCTGCTTTTAATTTCTGCCGCCAATGTGTTGGACAGTTTGATGGACAACTGCTCAACATGGCCGACGGTCTGCGTGCCCCATCCGTCGGGGACGGAAAGATACGCGCCCGGCTGCTCGCCCTGCCATACGATCTTACTGCTCGCCGTCTTGCGCCGGGCATAATAGTCATATACGCGCTGCGCCACGGCCTGGCCGACAGCAGGGGAGACAAGGGTCGCGTCGGTGATCTGCACCACATTGGCCTTGGTATTGGCCGTCACGTTGGGATTGGTGACGGTGTAGACCGTTGTCGTGTCCTTGTACTTCTGGCCGCCGACCTCGACATCGCCCGATGCGTCGACCGTGTACTGATGCGCCGTGACCTGCACCGATGTCGTTATAGCCGCCGTCTCAACGGTCGGTCCGGTATATGTCCGGCCTGTGCCGACGTCGGTCAGCTCTGTTCCCGGGGAGTATATATGCACCCCGGTCACGCCGGTTGTCGACGCACACACGCCCCAAACAAACAACAGCTGCTGCAAGGCGTCGCGCCGCGTACCCTCGGGGATATATCCCGTTACCCGTGTATCTTCGGCGTCGATGGTGAGGTCAAACGCCGCGCCGATGATCTCGGCCGCAAGCGCCTTTGCCGACTTGTCGGTATACATGCCGCCCGGAAATACGTCATCGTCGAGCACGCCTATCGCGTCCTGGCACTCGATCTGATATGTGTTAGCGCCCTGGCGTTTGGCCTTGTCGATGTAGTACACACCTATCAGCTTTCCGCCGCTAATCGCTTTTACCGGCTGTTTGAGCTGGAACATATAATCTATGTCTTTGCGGCTCTCTAACGTCCATTTGAGCGCGCCTGCGGGCAACTCTGTGCCTATAAGGCTTGTCTCTGCCGTTATCTCTGCGTCGCGCAGCTCATCCATGCCAAACTCTCGGACTATGCCGATCAGTATGCTGTTGATCCTCGCGCGCCGTCCGGGGACGCTCGTCTTATTGAGGGTCAGGACGATCTTGTCAAACGCCTCGACCGCCTGCTGACAAAAATATGTCGCGTCGTTTGGCTCAAAGACGGCCTCGGCCTTTAAGGTCTCGCCTTGATACCACTGCACGGTCACGCTACTGCACCGCTCGTCCGTCGCCGCGTCCGATGTCAGGGTTATCCCGACGGCCGAAAACTGCGAGCTGAAGGTGAGGGTAATGATCGGCGGGGCTGCAAATACGCCGGTGCTCTTGTCGCTGACGACCGTCGACCAAAAGGCTATCTCTTGCTCATCGTGGACCTCAAAGGATCCATCCAACACCCAGCGGTCATGTTCAAGCGTTGCGACCGCCGGCGTATTTGCCCCGAAGGGTAGAAGGGCGAGATTGGAAAACTCTGCGGCGGACGTCGCCTCCGGGGTGGCTGCTTCCGCCGCCCCGGGTGCTACGTCCTTGTATATGATTTTGGTCTTGCTCATGGCCGCACCTGCGCGTCCATCGGGATAAAGTTGACCGATATCTCATCCCATCGGTTGACGCCGTCGGCGGCCATACCCTCTTTGAGCTTGCGGCTGCCGGATGTGTAGTAAGCCTCGTATGATAAGGTGCTCTGCCCGTCGGCCGCCTCGAGCTGGACGCTGTCGTCGACCGAATGGGCTACAAGGTAATCCCACAGCGCGTCAAAATCGGTCTGGTTTTTGCCGTTAAAAAATGTGACCTTATGGCCGATGTATGTGCCGATGATATCGCGCACCATCCGGCCGGAGAGCACGCGCCCGACGTTATCGCCGTCGAGCACGGAAAAGCTCTCTTCGATGTTGCTTATAGCGACGTCGACGTCAAAGGATCTTCCGTTGATTTTTATATAATTCACCGGCCGCCTCCTTTACGCCTTTACAAGGGATTTGCCGTGCCGCTTCGAGACCTTTTTCTGGTTGCGGTATATGACCTCGCCGTCCAACTCGAGCACGTTGTTTATGACCATCTCGCCGCTTTCGCCGCCGTTCATTTCTTCCCGGATAAGCTGCCGGAGCTTTTCGTCCGGGACCTCGTAGTTTGTGCCCTGCTTTTGGTCGCCGAGCACGGCCAGAAACTCGCGGTTAGGCGGGATGACCGCGCCCTGGGCAAGGCGGGGGAGGCTTGCCTCGGCCATATGGCTTATTTTTGGTCCCCACGATTTACCGCCGATACCTGGGACCCACTCGGGGACCTCGATCTTGATTTTGTTGATCTGGTCTATGACCCAGTTGACCCCGCGGATAATAAGGTTTAAAAAGCTCTCTATCATGATGAGGTTCATGTTAATCCATGATTTAATCATCTTTTTTAAGCCGGCACCGGCTCGGTCCATGTCGCCCGTAAACACTCCTTCGACAAAATCCACAAGCCCACTCAAAAAGTTTTTTATCTGGTCGATAAACTCTTTGAGGTTTCCGGTCCATGCCAAGACTGCTGCAACAATGGAGGCAAATGCTGCTATAAGCAACGGGACCCAGCTTTTTGTAAGCAGGCTTATCCCCAGGCCACCGGTCAGCAATCCGGCGATCAATGTCAGTACATTTTTGAGATTAACTCCATTTTTGGATATATCCTCAAAGGCCGCTACCAACAGCGCCGCCGAGGATATGATAAGGCCTATTCCGGCGCCGATTTTGCCAAAGGCAAGAGCCAAGCCGCCTGTGACAGCCGCCGCACCGGCGATAAGCTCAGTCATATTGCCCCAGTTTATGCCGTTTTCCATGACGTCGGAGAGGGCATCCCATATTAATTTCAGGCCGCCCACGGCAATCATAAGCCCCGCGATCTTTGTTGCAATGCCCTGGAGCTGTGACGGGAGTTTGTCCGACAGTTTCCACAGGGCAAGGCCCGCACCGATAAACAGTATTGCATCTGCGATATCGTTAAGCCGGTCTGATACACCGTCCAAAAAGCTAAAGTCCGGTGTGATGTCCGTAGCCGCCCCACCGCTTCCACCGCCGCTGCTGTCATCGCCCTTGTTGCTTGAGAGCTGGTTGATCTCGTCAAAAGCTGCCAGTGACTTGCCGGCCTCTTTTGCGGCTTTCCCGGTCCCCTTGAGCGCTGCCTTTTGCTTGTTAAGCGCTTTGGCGGCGTCTGTAGTGGATTTAAGGGATTTGCCGGATATTGCCGCTATGAGCTGCGCTATCCTGCTTATTACCGCCGTTAATACTTTAACCAGCGTAATAAATGCGGGTATGATGACATTGACCAATGGCTGGGCCAACGTAAGGAGCGCCCCCTGCAACTGCGCCATAGCGGATCGGGCTTCGTCGTTTGTCTTTATCGTCTCCATCATCCACGACCGGAGAGATCGCAGTCCCGCGCTTATGATGTTAAAGACAAAGGCTCTTACGGCCAGCTTGTTTATTCGGTCCCCGAGCTTGTCGGCAAACCTTTCCGCCTGATCCATTGCCGCTGCCATTTTCCCGGCCGCGGTCTGGCTATATGCGATTCTCGCAGCGTAGGCGCCCGCCTGTTCTTCTGCATCACCGATTTTTTCTGTTATGCTTGCAATGTCGACATCTATATTTTTTGCTCGCGTTTCGAGGTTTTCCCATCTCTGGGTAAGTTGCTCGCCTTGTTTTTCGAGGCGCTCATAGTCTTTATTGTTGGCAACGTCAGGACCTCTTTGTGCGTACATCTCGCGGAGTTTGGCATTTACTTCGTTGATCTTTCTTGCGGCGTCTTCCATTTGCGCCTCGATATTTGACTTTGTGTTTTGTTTTTTTTCGAGCGTCTCATTGAGCTTTTTGATCTGCTTTTCCAGCTTGTCAAGCTCTTTTTGAGCATCTTTCTCGTCAATATCCACGCCAATAACAACGGCGCCATCGGCTTCATCGGCCATCTGCTATCTCACCTCCTTATATCCACTTGCTTATGATCTCTTCTTCAGCGGCGCTATACTTGTTTTTGATATCTATCGCCGCCCTATTTTGCCGATAAAAAGCCTTATCGTCTTTTTGCGTGAGCTTGCCGTTTGTTTTGAGCTTACGGATACGCACTATCTGGGCAAAATAGCAATCGCCTATTTCTTGGAAATAGGACAAGAATGTCCACCAATGCACATAATCCACGGCGCGGATATCCTGTCCCGCGATCCTGTTGACCGGCGCGATTATATATCTATAATCCTGCTCCCAGTCCATAAGCTGCGGCTTGCGTTTTTCGGGCTCCGTATATTCGTCCTCGCCATTGATAAACGCAAAACACTTTTTAAGTGCCGCTTCGAGGTGTGCCTCCGGTATTTGCTTAAAGGTCGGATAAAAGATATACAGGATAACAAGTGCCTTTTTCTGACCCGTAAGGTCCTTGTCATTCATGGCCTCGAAGATATCAAGGATCACCCGATAATCGGTCTCTATAGGGTACTCGACCCCTTCGATGGTCACCGTTTTCGGCAGGCCGTATCTCATCTCTTGTACTTGTTGATGTATTTTGCGATCTGCTCATCCTGCAATGCATGCTGACGTTTGACGCCCTCGTCAAGCTCGTCGATGATCGCCAGTATCAGATTGAGCCACAACGGCAGGCCGCCCGCATAGGCGTATACGCTGACGTTGCCAAACAGCTGCTTGCATGTATCCTCGCCCAAGAGCTCGTCTAATGTTGCACGGGTTTCCTGGTCTAACTTTTTAAGGTAAGCAAAGACCTCTCGGCCCTTACCTTTGAGTGTGGCAAGATCCTTGTTTTTGGTATCCTCGGATACCTTGAGCTTTTCGAGTGCGTCATATACTCGGCCCACAAAGACCGGGTCAGCCGGGTTAAAAAAGACTGAGCATTTATCATTGAGCCTATATTCGGCAACATCGGTTTCAAGTTTTATCTCTTTCATGTTTTATTTCTCCTTTCAACAAAAGGCGGGCAAAAACCCGCCCTTTGTTATGCCTCGGCGTCGGCCGTAAAGGTCATTGCGCCGTTGGGACCCTTTTGGATCGTGCCCAGCGTGCGCGTGCCGCCGTATGTTATGTCGGTGGCGATATTGATCGTACCGCCGCCCTCGCCGCCGATGCTGGTTATAGCGATTGCACAGCTGTCATAGCTCTCGGCAAACTTTGCCTCGCCGCTTGTTGCGTACAGGTGGGCGATGACCATTTTCTGGTTTGCGAGCGCCTGCACGTCCTGATCTTTGATGCCGAGATTCCACAGCTTGACGGCGGCCGGATCTCCGGCGTCAAGGGGGATAGGGTCAAAGCTTTGTGTTACCGTGGGCTTTTTCATCGTCGTAAACGTGTTGCCCATGATGTCTTTTTTGCTCTCCTGCGACCAGTCGTACTCTTCGCTTGAATCCTCGACCCTCTTTCCTATGGCCGACAGTACAGGGCTGTCGGTCGTGCCGGTGTCAAGGTATGCGATCAACAGCTCACGGTCGATCGTCTGCCCCGCGGGGGTCGCAAATGTCAAATCTGCCATTTTTATATATTCACCTCGTATTCCATCTTTGCGAGGATCTGATGATCCTCGACACCATCCTCATATCTGCCAAAGAGAGACGCTAACGTCGTCGCCTTTGCGGATACTGCCCGCTTCCCGTCGCCGAGATCGGGCCTATTTTTTTCCATCCACACGCCCATGGCATTAAGCATCTCGTCGGCCTTTAGCCGCTTGTCGTTGCTCTTGCCGGGGTCAAAGCGATAGATGATCTTAAACTGATACTCGGCGACATATCCGCCGAGTATGTACTTTTTTGTGATATATGCGCCCTGTATAGCCGAGAGAGCCATTGCCGGGAGATCTGTATCGAGATACTCATACTGGATGACGCCGACGTCTGCCGGTATCTCCGGGCATGTGTTGATCCATGTCATCAGCTTACGGGATATCTGATCCTGTTCTGCGGCCGATACTGCGCGTTTGGTCTTTTCCATGGGCTTTGTCCTTTACTTTTTGTACACGTTTTCCGCGGCCACCCGCCGCCACTTGTCGAGGTTCTGGGCCTTCGACGCCTCAAACCAATGCGCCTGTGCGTCACCGTGGAAACTTTTGTTAAATACAAGATCGCGGTCGGTTGCGTGGAGTTTTGATCCGACCGGGAAGGTGATATACTCATTCCCATCGCTGCCGATGTAGTGCCGCGGACCGCGACCGTTTTCGTCGACCATGACCTTGCCATAGTACAGATACCGTGCATACGGCCCGGGGTATACGACGCTGTTACCCACAACTCGGGTCCGTCGGGCGAGCGACCCTGTCAGCGCCGGAGTATAGGGGTCTGTATCACTCGCTACCTGCATCGCCACGATGTGCTCGGCCTTGGTGCATCGCCGGGCGAGCGCCTCTTTGATCTCGTTCCAGCCGTCGACATCGATATCAAACTTTAACCCGGCCATTACACGCCTCCCACCATCCAATGACGCATATCGGCGCTGCCAAAATCCTTCTCGTCGACTTTGGTCACGTCGTACACGTCGTCATGGGTCATTTCCAGCAGCTGCTCACTGCTGTTGGGCTCAACGACCTCGCCCTTAACAAATATCGTGCTGCCGCCCTTGCCGCTGACAGACAGCGTCCAAATCCCCGTCTTATCCTTTGCCGACCAAAACTCCTTAGGCCCGACATAGCGCTTTACGGCGCCTGTCTCGCCGTCGACCGCTTCCGCGTCAAATGGGATATACAGGTTTACGGCGTCGGCGTTTTCCAGCCCGCTTTTGTCGACGTTGACGGCCTTCGCGGCCTCTAAAAATACACCCCGTATGACCGTGATGTAATTGTGCTGGACATCCTCAAAGGTCGTCGGGTCGATCTCCTGCACGATGTTGTATATCGTTACTGTATGGGGCGCGTACATGGACAGCCTCCCCTATACAGCAGGCCGGTATAGGCCAGATATTCCGACGCCGTTGCGGCAAGCAGCCTTTTAGCGCCGTCGGTCGTCTGCAAGGCGGCCAGGGCGGTATCCACGCCGGACCTAAATGTCCGTGAGTATCCGCCTACCGTCTCGCTCTGCAACTCGCTGCCAGATGCCGCTACGGATGCCGAGAGGTTTTTTGCCGACAGCGCCTGCGCCTGCTCTATGAGCTGGTACTGATCAACCAACGCGCAGCAGGCCATTTTAAGGGCTTCGAGGTCGGCATTTTGGGTCGCGCGGCCTTGGGTGTAGTAATCCAAAAAGGAGCTGGCACGGACGGCCAGGCGCGGAAAATCCTCCTCTTTGACATTACCCATATAGGTGTCCGAGTAGTATGTATAATCTGCGTATACCATCGTGTCAGCTCCTTTGACTTATGCGGTTTTGGGCTTAAGGACGATACCGTTAAGCGCTGCCGCCTTGAGCGTGTTTTTCAGTACGACGCCCGCGACAAGCTCGACTTCGCCCTTTTTGACGGCGCCGGGGGCAGTCAGATCGGGCATATAAGAGCTTATAACGCTTGTGCCGGTGGGAGAAATGCCGTGGAAGCCATCAAGGCCGATAGACACGGCGTAAATGCTGGATGTCCCCGCAGCAGCTGCCGACGGAGTCGATGTGCCGATGACATCGACCGACGCTGTGCCGTTGTAGTATTTGCCGACGTCCAGCAGGGGGATACCGGCAAAGGTCTCGACGACGCGGCCGAAGTCGTCCTTTGTGCGCTCATAATATCCGGCGCGGCGGGCGGCGGCTCTGACTTTAAGCAGCATGTCCCCATTCATCAGCAGCATCGAGGTCTCGCCGTCGATGCTGTGTACCAGCTGGTCGAGCTGGTCGATAAAGGCGTTGCTATTGCTGTCGAGCTTAGTGCTGTCCGACAGATCTATCGTGGTGTCAAACACGTTAGACGTGCCGTTGAGCAGCTTGCGCAGGCCGTCAAAGGTATTGACGACAAAGCCGTCACCGGTCGCGGCCGATGTGCCGTTGATGACAAGGTTGTGAAAATAGTTGCTTGTGGCCTTGATCTTCTGGGCCGCCTGAAATGCGAGCTCATCGACGGCGCCCGATGTGCTCTGGAGCACACGGTCGACCTCAAAGGAGCCGCCCATGATGACGGCCTTAGCCGTCTTTTCCTGCCTCTTTGCCTCACCGGCTGTATACTCGCTGTTGATTGCGCGCACCGCTGCGGTTGAGGGTGTTTTGAGCTGGATATATCCATACGTGAGCGTAGAGCCGCCCGTGCCGGGGGAGATGGCATTGTCAAATACCAGTCTGTCCAGCAGCAGGGAGCTGCGGCGGAACTCATCGACAATCATCTGATCGACATGATCCGCCATGCCGACTTTTGCTTCGGCCAATGTGATAGGCATTGTCTACCTTCCTTTCTTTATTTAGCGTCAAACTTTTCGTGCAGCGCCTGAGACAGCGTCTTGGGCTTGCCGTCATCACCGCCGCCGCTTCCGTCGATACCGCCCTGGGTGTCGACGCGGGCGCCGGATTTGACAAAGGCGCTTGGGTCATCGGCCTTTGCCTTTTCGAGGTACTTGTCAAACCCTGTCAAAGCTCCGTCCTTGACCTCGAGCTTGCTGTCACCGATCCCGGCTCTAAAAGCCTTTTCGGCCGATTTGCTGGAAAACTTGACCCCGCTATCGGCTATCGCCTTGTCAATGGCTGCCTGATAGTCGCGCTGGGCGAGCTGGAACTTATACGCCTCGGTCTCCTTATCGTATTTGCCCTGCAACTCATCCAGCTGCTTCTGGATCGCGGCGGCGTCGCCGGTGCTCTTTTTGAGCGCCTCGATATCCTTGTCACGGTCGGACAGCTGCTTCTCGACCACTTCCTTGTCCGCTTTGGCTTCCTCGGCCGCTTTTTTGTGCTTCTCGATGTCCTTGCCATTAAGGGCAAAAACCTTGTCCGCCTGCTCTTCGGTCAGGCCGATGCTCAACAGCTCTTCTTTTTTCATATTTTGTCTCCCTCGGGTAGGCTTTTTAGGTCGTCGCCATGACCTCCCGCCCACTCTTTTAGGCTTGTGGATAGCCAATTTTTGATGTATATAGACCGCTTCCGCGGGATTTACCAAAACAAAAAAGAGCCAACCGGCCGCACGATGCAGCCGTTCAGCTCCTATTGCTCTTCCCCGACCCCAATTAGACGGAGGCTCTATGTTTGATTGTCTTTTTGACCTCGAGGACGATTATCCTGTCGCCCTTACGCCGTACCTCGGCGTCATTGCCGCGCTTTAAGATTGCCTCTATGGCCTGCATAATTTCGTCCCGATTCATGCGTCACCTCACGGTATCAAGTCCGTTATGCCCTTTGCCGCGTTATGTAGCCTTTTCATGATGGCGTTCTCCTGGAGATATTCCAGGCCATTTAGCGTGATCCGTATTCCGCCGGGATTTTCAAGGCAGAGCCCGCCCGTTATGCTGGTATACAGCTCGGCGTTTTTGATTAGCCCTGCGTCCTGGAGCATCTCCAGATAGCGGTATTGACGCTCTGTGGATACGCCCATTGCATCAAGTGCAAGCTCCGAGATATCAAACGCGGGCAAGTCCATCGAGCGCTCCAATGCCTGTAATATCTTATAGATTGCCTTAAAGTTATCCATCAGTCAATTACCTCGATGCTTTTTATTTCATCGGGGTAAAAGGCTTTGATTGCCCCGCTGTCCACTCTGATATCAATGCAATCTTGTGTACCAGCTATTTCTTCAGCGTCCCAAACGGCAATTACCTGTCCTTCATATTTTTCGTTTGTCGTAGTCTGCAATCTTACACGCGGTAGCGAGTTTGCATATTCCCATATGTTTATCATTTTCTTTTTCCCTCCGGATTTGTCGGCACAATATGCGTACCTTTTTTTGCATATACGATAATCATACGCTTTGTCTCATGATATGCATCATCTGCGTAATATTTACCTATTATCCGATCAGCGTCCGTATATTCTCTGATTTCGTACGATCCATCTTTTTCTTCTTTTATGACAACATTCCCTGTGCCGATACAATTATCGACGATTTCCTGCGGGGTCCCATCGGCTATCGATAATATGCTTTGAGGTGTCTGTCCTTTTTCCAACCTTGAGGACTTATACTTTTCAAACTCCGGTGTCCCCTCGATGTGTCTTGCTTGTACCTGTTTCCTGATTTTTGTCGACAGTTCGCCGCTTGCGATCCTTTCTTTTAGTTTACCAATATTTTCTGCATTTTGCAATGCATCCTTCTCATGTGCTGCCGCTTCCGCCTGCTCTTTAATCGCAAGCTCTCTTGCTCTCTGTTCCTTTAGCTTTTCCGCCTCGGCGAGGCTCTTGTCATCAACATAACTTACCTTGACGCGCTCCCGCTGTTCCGGCAGGCCTGCGGCCTTGCTGAATTCACGGTATTTTTTGTTGAGCCTTATCAGCCGGGCATTGGCTGCTTTTTTGTCATCAGACAGACCATAGGCCTCCAATGCCTTTTTACGCCGCTTCTGTTTGCGGATCTCGCGTTCGAGGCGGCGCTGCATCTGCGTAGCCTCATATGCCGAGTATGTGCGGCCGTCGTATGTGCAGCCGAGTTTGTCGTCTATATGGGCAAGCTGCTCATCGGTCCACGTCCGCTCCGAGACGCCCTCGACAAAGGGATACCATGTGTGCCGGCAGTTTGCGCCGCCGATGCCCTGGACGTCGCCGATGCCGCAGCGCTCGGCAAAGTCCGGGTAATCCCCCTTGGATGTTCCGGGGCATTTGAGGGAGTACTCACGCCACCGGTACACCTTGCCTTGCCATGCCTTATGGTTTTCCCACCCCTTGGGCCCGTCGATGTCTCGCGCGCCGGCATGGGCCTCGGTCTCCACAAGGTCGGTCTCGATATACTCCATTGATTGCTCGGCGTACCTCGAGTTGAGCTGTGACACGCCTGTCATAACAGCGCGTCGGGCGGCGACATCGATCTGGTCGACGTGCCCCGTCTCATAACTGACCGTCTTGAGCCCGCTGTCAGCGAGCTGCTTGATGCTGTTGGTTATTGCCTGGTTATAGCTTATGACCCCGCTGTCTATCTGCATCAGGGCATTGTCCAGCGCCCATTGATATGCTTCGGCCGGCGGCAACATCCTCCGGCCGTTATCGACCAAAAAGCCCATTGATGCCGTTATATTCCGGCAGGCGTCGAGGGTCTGCCGCTTGATCGCGTCTATGGTCATCGCGTCGACAAGGATATCCGGCTGGGTGACCTGTGCGAGGTCGATCATGCCGGTATAGTATGTCTGGTTGCGCTGGACTACATCGTCCAACAGCTGATCCAGCTTTTGCTCGCTGATCTTTGTCGTCTGCCGGATAGCCTTTTTGATCTCATCGAGGGGGATACCCTGGGCACGCAGCGCCCGGATGGCCTGCACCGTGACCTCGTTGAGCTGGTCCTTGATGGCAAGGCGGCTGCATATCTCGACAAGCAGCTGATCCTCGAGCGCACGGTACAGATCCGCAAGTTCCTCCGGCATGGCGTCGAGGATGGCGGGGGAAAAGGGGTATCTTGCCAACCTTGCACCCTCCCGTTACTCTAACTCGTTTTGATCCTCTGTCGTCATGTCCTGCATCTTCGGCAGGGCCGCTTTGGCCGTATCCTCATCCTCATTGAGCCATTTTGCCCTAAACTCCCAATCGTTAAGGATGCCAGCGGACAGCAACTGCATATCGCGGCTAAAGTCCTGGCTCTTATCCTCAATGATGCTGTCGTCAAAATCTATAGATATCTCGACATCCTCGTCGAGGCCCAGCCCCATTGCTGTATTGCCGAGGCGGAGGATGATACGGCACAGCTCATCAAGCGCCTGTTCCAGGACGATCTCGTGTTTTTTGATCGTCCGAAACATCGTGCTGTTTTCTGAGACGATCTGTGTCGCGGTCGCCACGCTGCCGCCGTCAAAGCGGTAGTATGTCTCGCCGAGCCCGCACTTGCTCGACAGGATATTGAGCTGATCCTGTATGCCGCGGTTGTGCTCGGCCGTCCTTAGTGTCATGTCTATCGGCGTTATAGCGGCACCGTCGCTTACATCCTCCGGGAGGACATAAAATACAACGTCGGCCGGGTCAAATGCCGGCTCTCCGTCGAGGTATGTGCTGGCTGCCGGTTTGACCATTATGCGCTTTTTGCCGAGCACAAACTCGTTGACATAACTGTCATAGGCGATATCGACGCCTTGCAGCACATCTATGGCATTGGCATAGACCGATATGCCCACCGGCAACAGGTAATTGTAGTTGTTGGCCAGATTTGGCCGATCAATGACAAATTGCCGCTTCGTGCTGCCGGTATGGACTACCGGCGGTATCCGCTCAAATCCTTCGACATTGGTCAGCAGCTCATCGGCCAACAGCTCATTATCGTACCGGTATATCCGGTTATCTATGGCATAATTGCCGTTGTCCTCCTTGTGATGTATCTGGAGGTACATGTATGTATGCCCGCCGCGGACAAAGACGCTGGCAAAGGCGCACTCGGATATGTATCCGTTTTGCCATGACAGGGGATAGATGTTATCGATTGTCACATAGTCCAGCACGATGCCCTCGGCATTGCCGGGGACGATGCTGCCGTCCTCGCTGATCTCCTGGCCGACGACGCGGGGGATATATGCCACCGTGCCCAGCGCGGATTTGAGCTCCTGCATCTCATTGGCCTTGACCCCAAAGTTGTTTTCCCGCAGTACGCGGTCAACAAACGCTTGTTCGCGCTCGCCCTCGAGGGTGATCTTGACCTTCTCGGTCAACAACAGGTTAGCCCAATCCTCACACAGCTTTTTGGCCATGCCGAGGGAATAACGCTTGCAGTTGATGATATGCTCGCCGTTGCGGACGCGGTAGCGATGGAAGCCCTTAACGTCCCCCTGATACCACATCCGCCACTCGTTGACCTTGCCGTAAAAGGCCTCGGGGATGGTCGTATATCCCAGCTCATTAAGTTTGACAATTACTGCGTTGCTCATATATCTCCTTAGGCTGTGACGCCCATCCGGCGCATTACCGGCTCTAAGGCGTATCGTGTGGCGTCCTGGGCGTGGTTGTTGGCGTCGGGATATCCGCTGATTATCTCGCCGTCCTTGTTGCGCTCATACTCATAGTGGACAAATTCATCATATGCGTGCGGCGTCCGGCGCCGGTCGATAACGATCTTGCGGCGTTGCAGCCACTTATACCCGTAATCGACGCTGCCCGGGCCCTTGACCGCTTCGCGCGCCGGCAATCCCGCGGCCCGGTAGTCGGCCGTACTCTTAGGCTCTGCGTTGTCGCAGACGATATATGCGTCGGTATATCCGCGATCCTTAATCATCTTTGCGCTGGCCTCGTTGGTCAGCTTATTTTGATATATCTCATCGATCAGATATATTGTCTCCCTTGCCCGGTCATAGTGCAGCCGGACAAAGGCGAAGGGGTCGGGATACCAGCCCCAGTCGACGCCCTGGTATATGCGGTCAAAGCCCGCGATCTCATCATCGGTGATCTCGCGCAGCTCGAGGTTATCAAAGACGTTGCCGCCTGTGCCTACTGCCAGGCCGAGATACTCATGCTGATATGCGCGCTCGTTCTCGGCCTTAAGCTGAGCCGCTTCGATCAAAAATCTTTCCCCCAGCCATGCGGCCGGGGCCTGAAGGTATGTTGTTTTGAGGCGCATGCGGTCAGGCCGCTCTACCTCGCTGTCTATATTGGCCCAGTTATCGCGGCTTATGGGCGGGTTGTAGCTCTCAAAGTTCCAAAAGCGCTCCCCGCCGCGCATGGTCGATTGCAATATGGTGCGGATCTCCGGCCGCCCGGAAAATTGATCTTTTTCCTCAAAATGAGTTATTGCAATATATCCAAATGGTACTTTTATCGATTTTATTTTCATGGGGTCGTCTGCGCCCCGGAACATGATCTTTTGGCCTGTCGGCTTATATATCAGCTCCATCGGCGAGACTTTGGCCGTCCAATAGGCGGCCATACCCAGCTGATCTATTGCCCAGATATACTGTGCGTACACGCTGTCTCGGAGGGTGTTGCCGACCTTACGCAACACCAGGGCATGTGTGTCCGGGTTGCTGACGATAAGCAGCACGACCATGATCGAGACGTAAGACGATTTGAGGGACCCTCGGCCGCCGCTTAGGTCATAATGCGTGTGGCCGTGCCGGAGCACATCGCGGGTGATATCCAGATACGCCGGTCCGATAATCTCCGATAGCCGGACCTCAGACATCAATTATCACCTTGACGCTGTCCTTGTCCTTATCTTCGGCCGCTGCTTTGGCCAGCGTCCACTTGTCGATGACTGTACCAAGCGCGGTCGTCAGCTGGGCGGGGTTTGCGCGGTCGATACGCTCTTGATCCAGCAGCGCCTCGAGGTATGTGTCGATGATCTCGCACACCTTGTCACGCTGCTTATCCATGTGCTCCATGATGTCGGCTGTATTCTGGGCCTTTTTATCCGATAACTTTTGTTGCATGTCCGGGTCTTTTTTGATCGTCCGCAGGACGGTCGTTGTCGAGACCTTATGTTTGGCCGCAATCTGCCTTATGGATAGACCCTCTACCCGGTCGGCGATTATTCTTTTTTTTTGCCGATCAGTCAGTCGCTTTTGCATGTCACCGCCCCATTTTGCAGCCGCACCCACCCCTTGCATACGCCGCAATCTCTCCCTGCATCAGCGGCCATATCCGCCGATGCAATATACCTATTACCATTCTGGCCGCTTCTGGCTGGAAAATCTATACAAAAATATTGTAAAAGTTATGTCGTGCTCTCCCTCAAAAATATTTTTGCCATTTTGGCATTTTGCTATTGATTTTTGTGCCATTATGGCATATAATATAGTCACAGGATAAAACAA
>ERZ1035001.282-NODE-282-length-29991-cov-58.435997_pt1 | contig 29991 bp, 24 predicted proteins | sample MGYA00520685_ERZ1035001 | MGnify/ENA primary metagenome ERZ1035001 (study PRJEB33766, sample SAMN09781749) | gut metagenome | biome: gut microbiome | host: Homo sapiens | place: Madagascar | study: EMG produced TPA metagenomics assembly of the PRJNA485056 data... | reverse complement strand
TCCCGGCGGAAGAGCAGTTACGTCGCTACGGTGAAGTCCGCAACCAGAATGGCAGCGAATCTCAGCAGAAACTGACGCAGGATGCCCTGACGGAACTGTTGAACCGCTACTGGTTTCTGAGACATGGAGATGCAGGTAAGAAAACGATAAATAATAAACAGGATAACCAGATTAATATCTGACAGATTTTATTGCCATTATTTATCCAGAAACGATGATGCCATTAATGCAAAATGACATCTGAATCGATCACAGTTTGGCCCAATCTGTGATCAAATAGAACAGAATACGCAGATGATAAAGCGGCTTTCCCTCGAAGATTCACAACGTCATCTGGCAGAATATAGGTGAGAGTTGCAGGTTGATGCGTACAAAGCTTACGATGCGTTGTATGAAACTGGCCGTACGGTGCGTGCCAGACTAAACAGGCATCATGATGGAAAAGTCGGGCATCATTCATAGGCATGTTTGTCAGAATGGTAGCGTCAGCGGGTTTTGATTACACCAGTTTTAAAGCTCATGCGAGGAAGTCGCTGATGTCAGTTGCATACTATGGGTTTGGCTCTGAAGAGGCCCTGAAGACGGTAAAAAGCGTTTTCTCAATAACGCGCTGGAAATTACTACAGCCAGGTTGCTTTGTTGTTGTACGCTGAATGCGGTGAAAGCTGCTATCAGTAAAATTACCCGCGTGGATAAAAATAAGCTAGGGAAGAACCATACGTTGAAACAGATTCTGGATAATGCCGTAATTTCTGACGGATTGGACGATATTTTCGCTCGGGCGGCTCTGGACAAACCGAGTATTGGCTTGAACTTTCAGATGAATTTTTTCAGCAAGATATGTCATATTGAGATCTGGCGAAAGAACTGCTGGAAAAACTGATTAGGTCCCCATTCCAGTACAAAAAATGTAGTGCAGGAGAAGAAGTATTCAGAATGTCTTCAGGCGGTGTTGATTAAATACAACAACAGAGCTATGGAGACGGCACAGATGACCGAAGCATCGGAGGGTTTTCAGCCTGTTATGGTGCGTGATGATGCGCCTGCTCTGAATACTGACAAGATCACTTTCTATGAGGCACTGCAGAAAACGAAAGCGTCGTTTGGGCATCGGGGAAAAGTAACGGCAGAAGTCTCCCTGAAGTTGAGTCTAACAACTAATCAATCAGCCTTTAAAGTGGAGCTGATGGATTTGATCCGCTATCTTTGGATGTGTTTTGTGTACGGATAGGAAAAGAGACAATTTTCAAATTGCTCGTAATAAATGTCTCTAAGAGACTATAGATATTAGTAGATTGCTTTTATAGAATAGGCGTAATCTTATTTTTGAGAACATAAAGTTATGGGCGCAATCACATTACGTAACGCGTTGAGTGTACTTGCGAAGTCATCTTCGTTTTCTGTGACCACTGTCACATATCGCCAGAAGGACGAGTTCGACCAGTTGAAGGAGCAGCTCTTTGTAAAACAAGAGATTGAGACTGAATTACAACGTTATTTAGAAATTGCTAAGCCTGGCGAAATAATTTTTCTGTGCGGTAGTAGCGGGGATGGGAAGTCCGAAATTTTAACCCGTTGCCAATCAAATCTGCGTTATCAGCAGCGCTTTAATTTTCATCTGGATGCGACGCACAGCTTTGCTCCCTGGCAATCAGCTATTGATGCTTTAAATGATTTATTTAGCAATCATCACCAATACTCATCTCCTTTGCTTATAGGCATCAATACCGGGATGCTCGCCAACTTTGCCAGAGAAGGTGCTGAATGCCATCTGGCGATCCGCACTGCGATCGATTCTTTCTTGTCAGCAGATCAGGACGAAAGCCGCCCATACCGCAGTTGGAATTGTTCTTTTTTTGACTTTGAGCATTACCCTAAATTCCAGTTTAATGAAAAAAAACAGTATTCATCGTTTATTAAAACATTACTGGATAATTTAACCCGTAATGATGATAGTAATTTGTTTCATTTTATTTTTCGACATGATGAGACTGTTAACCCTGAGCTGAAAGAAGTTGCTAACTATAAATTACTTTGTCTGCCGGGTGTTCAGGATGTTCTCATCACTCAGCTCTTTAAGGCCCGCCTGATTAAAGATCAGTTTGTGACAACCCGAACTCTACTGGATTTTCTGCATCATTTGCTTATGGGGCCGGGGTATTTATTTGATAATCTTTTCTCTGGGGCAGAAAACGACCTGATTAAAAAAGTTTCTGATTTTGATCCTGCCAGGCTACACACCTATGAAATCGATCAGTTTATTTTGCGCTACGAATTGGGCTTGGTAGATCCTGAGCTGGATGAGTTTTTAGCTGCACTTGCGCCATTACACGTTAGATTTGATCGTCAGTGCGTTAATCCGGGTGATGCGGCTTCGTTAATTCGGCTCTTCTGGTTGCTGCAGGATGAATCTCTGGGGAATAATTATCATCAGAAATTTTCCGTATTCTTTAATGAATCCTTATTTGAGCATTATTCAGAAATCTGGCATCTGCACAAAAATTACACCGCTGACTCAGAGCAGAAAAAAGCACTGAATCGGTTTTATACATCCGAACTGATTGCTGGTATTCAGCGCTATGCAAACCGCAAAGCGCCAGAATTGAGTATGCAAAAAGAAGAGTTCTTTTTGGGTGAATATGGTGGGGTAAAAATAACCGCGCCAGTCGAATTGAAACCTGACTGGGAGGCCATCCGCAATAAAAATACGGCCCACCCGACTGGCTTCGACGTGCATTTAAAAGTCGGGCAAAACTCTCTGTTACCTGTTCGTATTGGACTTAATTTATTTGAACTTCTGAACAAATTAAACAATGGCTATCGCCCCAACAAATACGATAAAAATGCCATTGTTCTACTGGACGAAATCGTTGAGTTGATTACTGAACAGGCTAAATCCAGCAGCGAAATCAAATTTTATGCTGGTGGGCAGCGGGTTTATCGCGCTAAATCGGACGACGACATGATTACCATTAGCGGTATGGAGGGCTAGTGGAATGTACCCTATCGCAACCACGTTAAAAGTGGGTAACAATCAATTGGATAGTTATCTGCCGATACGTAACAAAAACAATGATATTAACTGGCAATTTGTCACCGGATTGGTGCTTAGCTACGCCCTGAAGCGTAAAATTGATGCCTATACTCCCAGACAATTTCGCGATGATTGCAAGACTCATTTGCAAGAATTGCTCGATGAACCAGCATTCTGGACTGTACTGGAGCGGATGTATTTTTCCAGTGAGGATATCTTTCGTGTATCTCCGCTTTTTTTACTATTTCATGCTCAGTTTGATGGCGAAAAAATAAGTGGCGCTTCAATGGCCGATAAGCGCCTTGGTACGCTGTTTGCTAATCTGATGGGAGATTTCAATCTGGAATATCCCATACAGGATAAGCTGAACTTCATTGAGCAGCAAATGCTAAATAAGCTCAATGAAAAAATAAAGTTACTGGGAAAAGGCCCATTTTCTGAAGAACAACCCTATCTTCCCTATCTGGTGACTTGTTTTCAGTCTGATCTGGCGTTTTTGGCAGAACACCCTCAATATTTGTTACAAGAACTGACCAATACCCTGCGTTTATATGCCTTTAGCTGGTGTGCCCAGCTAGCGCTCAATCTGGATAACTGGCAGGACGGCGAGCCACAAAGTAAGTCGCTTTTCTTTATTCTCGACACTGAAAAAGCCAGTTCTGAACGGGATCAAATAAAACGCTTTGGTTATAAGTGGTTCGCTCGTCAAAGTGAAAAACTTTTCCCAATACTCTCCGCGCTGGAAGTTCTACAAATAAAAGGAGATAAGAAGCGTCCACTCTGGCAGGTCTATCAGGATTGCTTAAATTTCTCTGATAACTCATCTCAATTACTGCAAGATCTCAATAATTATTTGCAGGAATTTATCGAAAAGCGCGAGCTTTCGGCATCGAAGTATACGCAAGCTGTTACGCTGGAAGAAGCTTTTAAACAATTATTAACCGTTGCTGTTGAACAGTTTCAGGATAAGAAATCTGATCGTGCGACAGTTAACCGGAAATACATCAACGAGCTTGAAACCCAGATCTGCACCGATTTCATTCAAGTGCGTGGTCGGGCGGGAAAAGTACTGGTACTGAATCAGGATCGTCTGCTACTGCTGACCAATCTCACCGTGGGTAAAAATGACAAACTACGCCTGCATGAGTTGCTGCGCGGCTTTGAACAGCGCGGATTTTATCTGGATAACCAGTCGGCACAAACGCTGGTCGCGTTTTATGAACGTATGGGAAATGTGGAGCGAATGAGTGACAGTGGAGACGCCGTGTATGTCCGTAAAACAGTATGAAACCTATCTGGCGGAAACCTTTATTGAATGGGTAAGTGGCATTATTCAACCTGGTGAGCGTTACCAGTTTAAATCTCCTGACCCTGACAATGCTCTGCAACTCTGGCAGGCTTTTGTTGACTTGGCTGGTGACAATCATCTGGAAATAGCGCCAGAGCAGCGTCTTGCCTGTCTTTCCTGTAATGGTGTTCAGCTTATTCCGGTGCTGCACGGAGCCGCAGCGCCAGCATTCACGGAAAACTACATATCCCATTTGCGCGATGAAGTTGCTGGCCGCAGCGGGGTGTTTGCCAAAACTGCACTGCTGATTATTCATAACAGCATGCTGGACACCCTGATTAACAGCACAAAAGATGTCGCGGCACCGGGAGCTATCTGGCACCCCGAAACCTTCAGTCATGAATTGGAAAAGTTGATCACGACGGACAACAACCGTTCAGAGTTGTCGCGTTGCTTATTAAAGGATCAACGAACAACGGTACTGGATGAAGGTGCGACCGTATTTGGCTTCTCGTCGTTGTATCGCCTGCTGGATGACGGCAATCTGGATTTCTCCGAGCTATCGCTGTTTAAAGATGATGAACTACTGAATTTTAGCCAGAAACAGCTCCATACCCGACTGAATGAAAACAGGAAGTTATTTCGTCAAATCGAGGACAGCGTTGAACGCTACAGTGGGCAACTGGAGAACGTATTAACTGAATTCAGCGCCAAATTTATTCAGGAACATTTCAATGATAAAGACGACTGGCGCGAGCTTGATTTCGCTGTTTATCTAAACGAAAAAGAACAGAACCGCGAACAAAAATTGGTACTGGATGATATCACGGTCGAAAATGGCGTGATTTGGCAACGGGCGAAAAGCGCAAGTAAAGCAGGCAAGCGCGATATCAGCCTACTGGTACAGGTACCACCCGAACAATCGCAAACTGAGCTGGAGTTTTGCTTTCAGGGCAACGATCTTCAGGATAACCAGATAAAAATTGCGCATCATCGTCAGTTAAAAAAAGAGCGTTTCTGGCGAATTAGTCGTGTAGGGGGTAAAAGCTCCCGTATTATGGCGTCGGTTCCTTTCGATGGGAATCCCTGCTTCTTTAGCCTCGAACTGACTAATCGCAATAATTCAGCCGAAGAGTACAAGTTCCGCCTGTTACTGGTCAGACAAGGACAATTCTGGCTAGACGATATTCAGCATTGTTTCCGTATCGAGCCAGGTAAACCACAAATCACACTCCAACGCGAAGACAACGAACTACGAATCGCTGAGTCGGGTAGCCAAGTCTGTATACTGGATGAAGAAAATGGTGATATTGACTGCCAGCATTATGCATTGGTGAATTTTGAAACACTGGCAAATCAAAGCGATCTGATCCAATTTAAGCTTGTTTCAGGTGATTCTTGTCTGGCATTCAATATCGAAGGGCCGGGAGCCGAAGAAGGGTTAACCTTACCGCTACTTTTTGACCAGAGTCGTTTCAATAAACTGTTCAAAGAAGACGGGAATGCGTCCTGGAACCGGTTGAAGGGTCGTATCATTCTTGATAATACCGAACACAAGGTTGTCGGTGTTCGCCAGCAGTTACTGGCGCTGGAAGCCTCATTAGTTGATCAACGTCTTTTGGGGACAGGAGATGACGATAGCGCGTTTGCGCTGGATGAACTCGTTGCCAGCCACCCCGATCTCTATAACGCCTACGACCAATTATTCCTCTACTACCAGCGCTGCGGTACTTTACCTAGCCTGGTATCGTGGTCAGCAGAATACTGCGCGCTGGTAAGCCATATAGTGACGACCTTTGAACAGGCGCTTCAACAAATCGAGTTGAGCAGAGCGTTAACAGCGCAGGAAAAGCGTCTGCTCCATCTGGGTATTTGTAACGTCGACAGTCATGAACGTCTCTCCCCGTTGCATCCCCTGGTGTTGGCCTACCATTTACAACTGGTACAAACTATCTGCGCAGAGCAGGAACAATACAACTCAACGTCATTTGCCACACTACCGCCTATTACGCTTGATCGTCTGGTGGTATCCGGTTTGATGCCGTTCGTTTACCACAGTGAACATGAATACGCGCAGTTGCAACCGGTGGAAGAAAATCGCTTCTGGATTGATGTCGTTCCCCAGCGTCAGGTGAGCCACGATTACGTAAAACGTTTGGTAAAAGACAAGCTCAATGAATTTACCGAAGCCTATGCCCGGCTATTTCAGAGTCCCGGAAACAATGCATTGATTATTAATGCTATTAATCAGGGAACAGCGAAAGAACTGTTTCTGGGGTTAGTGGAATATTTTAAGCAGGAAAAAGAGCATGCTATTTCGGTGCATGTAAATTGCTACGATGAACGTCTGCTGCCAAATATGTTTGATCGCTTTGCCGAGAGTGGCAGCTATGAACAGCTTAAAAACGACCTTGACTTGAACAGCGGCGCGTGGAGAGCTGAGGCCGATATGCTGATTGACCTGTTGCGCAGTCGGTTAACGTTTAGCAAATTTGTCCTGCCATCAGAAAGCGACAAATTGGCCTATGCGCATCTGGCGTTTTTCACCAATACAGCTCCGGTGGATTGCCGCCAGATCCGCATTGAGGATGCTGCCAGCGGTGTACTGTGTCATGGGCTGATTGCCGGAGAAGGAGCTGAAACACAGGGGGATGCTTACTTTACCGCGTTTGGCCTGCGGAATGTTGATACTGAATCTTACTGTGCTCTACGACTTGCCCGGTTAGTGGGCTGCCTGTGGCAGCCAGCGCGTCAGAGCAACAGTCAATATCACGGACAAGGGATTGGACTGGCTGTAAGCGGCAATTTTAAGCAGCTACTCAATTATTCTTACAACAGTGCCCTCTGGACCACCATTATTGACCCCAAAGTTACCCTCGACTTCTTTACTAGCCAAAAAGATGTTGTGCTGATCCACTATTCCGATCAGTACACCAGTTGTGCAGGCTACGATGCGGTGACGGTAACGAAGCAGGTCGATTTGTTCCTCCGCTTGCTCCAGACCGAAAGCCAGTCCGGGCAATCTGCCGTTGATAGCCAGCATCTACTTGCCGAATTTAATGCTTTTAACGGCGAGTGGTTACTGAAGATGTTACGCTCCAGTGAAAAAGAGCGCAAAGAGAAATATGGCATCATTGGCGCGTATAAATTTGTACAGTCCATGCTGAGTGAGTCTGATATTTGCTGGGTACCGCTATCTGTAGCCGAAATGATTCGCGTATCTGGTAACGTCGGGCTAAAGATGAAGGAAAGCGATTTATCCAGAAATCTACAGGGGAACCGTAACGGTGCGATCTCTGATGATGTGCTCTTTGTTGGTTTTAAAGAAAACCGTCTCTATTTGCTGCCGTTGGAAGTCAAAACCGGCGCTCGACCAGATTACAGCTATGCGGGCCAGCAGGCTGTTGAGCTTAAACGTTATTTACAGCAGGATATTCTGGAACCGCATACACTGGCATCGCAACTTTATCGAGCGCTCTTTATTCGACAGGTGCTGATGCAGGTAGAGAAACTTCGGCTATACGGTGTGCTGGACAGTGATAAGCTGGCTCCCCTGTTGGATCGCCGCGAATGGTGGTTGACGGGTGACTATCTGTTGGGTGAGTTAAAAGATTATGCTAATGGCTTTGTTGTTGCACATGTAGACAGCGGATCTTGTTTCGATCTCTCCTATAAAGAGACGACAGGGAATATCTTACAGATCGAAATTCCTTATTCATTACTACCCTCGTTAATCACTACCCATGAAGGTGAATTGCCGTTGGCTAAACGCTACCGGGTACCAGAAAAATACCGTCTTAAGCCAGAGTCTGATGAGCGTCCATTTCCATCTACATCGGGCGTGCAGGTAATTACACCGCCAGACACACGGCCTGATACTCCAAAGCCGACACCTGAAGTTAGCGCTGTACCCTTACAAGTATTATTTGGCCATGACGCTACACGACAAACCCCATTGTTCTGGGAACCGACCAACACCACGAAGTTTATGAATACCAACACTGGCATCATCGGTACGATGGGAACCGGGAAAACGCAATTTACTAAATCGCTGGTGACACAATTAATATGTAACCAATCCTGTAACGTTGATGGTAAATCGATTGGTTTACTGATCTTTGATTATAAGTCTGATTATGTGGACGAGACTTTTCTGAAGGCTACTGGCGGTAAGAAATACCAATTATCGTTACTACCCTATAACCCTTTGTCACTGTTTGGTGATATGCCAATGTTACCCAGACATACGGCAATCGCATTTTCTGAAACAATGGGGAAAGCCTATAACCTAGGTGTGAAACAGCGTATGAAATTGGTTACGCTAATCATGGAGTGCTATGAATTAGCAGGAATAGTGCCTCATGATCGCTCAACCTGGAATCGTGTAGCACCGACCATAGAAGATGTGTGGCAGCGATATCTGGCTCAGGAAAAAGTAGAAGAAGACTCATTGTACGCCGCGCTTTATAACTTAGCTGGGTTTCAGATATTTGAAACAGACCCAGAGAAAATGACGAGTCTGTATGATCTGGTGGATGGTGTCACTGTTATCGAATTGGCTGGCTACTCATCAGAGATTCAAAACCTGGTGGTTGCGCTAACCCTGGATCTGTTTTATGCACAAATGCAAAAACGCGGCAAGCCAGTGATTCAGGGGAATTATCGTCAGCTCACCAAGATGATTCTGGTGGATGAGGCAGATAACTTTATGCGTCAGGACTTTGCCAGTCTGAGGAAGATCCTTAAGGAAGGTCGTGAATATGGTGTTGGAGCGATCCTGTCAACGCAGGAGATTACCCACTTCAAAACTGGAGAGAATAATTACGCTTCATATATTCTAACCTGGGTTATTCATCGTGTGTCCGAAATTAAGAATGCGGATATCAAGGCTGTATTCAACGTGGATGATAAGGGCGAACAGGAGTCGTTGATGGGGCAGATTCGGCAGCTTGAAAAACATTTCAGTCTGTATGTTGATGGGTATAAGCGGGTTAGCAAGATGCGAGATCGGGCGTTTTGGGAGCTGGTTTTTTGATTTGTTGTTTTTATGAATGAGGAATTATAATGTCAGGACAAAATATAGACTTTATTGATTTAGAAAATATCAAGTTAGATGATAAAAACCCCAGACTTCCATCATCTTTCCGGAAGAAAAAAATAGGGAAAGCAGATATTGTAAACTGGATGTTAAATGATGCATCTATTATAGAGCTAATGCTTGCTATAGGTCAGTCAGGATTCTTTATCGGTGAATCTTTATTAGTTATACCTGACGAGCATGACACTGGGAAGTATATTGTTGTTGAGGGTAACAGGCGTCTAACCTCAGTCATCTTATTAACTGAACCAGATATAGCCACATCTCAAAAAATAAAAATAGAAAAAGTTCTAAATGAGACGATGGAAAGACCTCAGAAATTACCCTGCATAGTTTTCAAATCCAGAGAAGAGGTAAATAAATACCTAGGGTATCGTCACATTACAGGAGTCAAATCATGGGGAATTTTACCAAAAGCAAGATACTTAAATGAGTTATCAAAGGAATTAAGTGAAACAGACTTTACGGTCAAGTGCAGGAAACTCGCAAAGACAATAGGGAGCCGTAGCGATTATGTTCGTAGCTTATTAACAGCCTATGATCTTTATCTTAAAATTGAAGATCAAGCTTTTTTTAAAATAAAATCACTAGATGAGACAACTTTACATTTTAATTATCTTTCTGATTTATTGAGTAGAGAAAACATAAGAAATTATATTAATGTTGATATAAAATCAAATGAGCCAACATCTAATGTTTATATGGATAAATTAGAATTACTGACTAGATGGTTTTTCGAAAAGAATGAAAATGGACGTAGTCGAGTTTTAGGTGATAGTAAACACTTGGGAATGCTTGATAAAGTCCTTGGTGATAAAGAAGCGGAAGAATATTTTCGGACTGGCGAAGGTAGTATTGTAGAGGCGTATAATCTGGTATCAGTAACTGCTGATTCTTTTAACCAAGAAATAGATTTATCTTTGGCTGGATTGAAAAGAGCTAATAATATTATCCATAATGTAGAACAACATCATGATAGTGTAAAGACCAAGTTAAAAGAAATATTCACATTAGCAAAAAATATGAAAGTGATTATCGAATCCATGGCTGAAGAGAAATGGGATGATTGAGTTCAAATTATTACACAAGACGCCAAATGAAACTCTATGTAATTCACATTATTATTGTGATTATTTAGAGCTTCTTGCTTTGGTTGATTGTGATGATGGTCTTAGTATTAATGATATTTACGATCGTTTTCTTGAAGATAATAAAATATCGGATATTGGCACAGAAAATGGCAGTATTAACAATGAAGAGTGGATAGGAAGAATATCAGGATGGTTTGAAGAAATTAATTGCAGAATATCACATTATGGGGACAACTATCCCTTTACTTACGATGGAAACAGAATAAAGAAAATTAATAACATTACCCATAATCACTATATATATATACTATTATTATTATGCTCATCACTTAAATATGTGAACGGATATCATTCATTAACTACATTATTTGAACAAATATCATTTGCTTCCTTAAAAAAATATCTTCCTAATAATGCAGAGGTTCATGTATTCGGGGTTTCTTCTGAAAGGAACGCAAGATATTTTGGAAGTATTGAACAGAAATATAGTCGTCTTGCACAAGATTTAGGATTAACAAGATCAACAAGACCTAATGTGTTCAGAGATAGGGATAATGGCGATGGTGGCGTTGATATTGTTGCTTGGATCCCTTTTAGAGATGACCCAAATTTAGACAGAAAACAGATCTTTTTAGGGCAAAGTGCATCTGGAAAAAACTGGTCATATAAACAAGCAAGTGTAGATAGGGTAAAGAACTATATAATGGATCTCCCTTCCAACGCACAAAATATTTTGTTTGTTCCCTATGATTTTAGAGATTCCAATCGCTATTTTTGCCAGAACGATGAGATCACAGCATCTCTTATTTTCGATAGGCATAGAATCATCAAACTTATAGATATTAATGATATTAATATTGGAGCTTGGGTAGAAACAATACAAAAAATAATAGATTATGCATTATCATTTGAAGAAGATATAATCTAAAATGAATGAAATGATGAATAAATAACCATCTTTCATCTTATGATGATTTTTTTCACGACATAAGTGCTGGACGTATGCTCCAGCACTTAGTTAGTGCGATATGTTATAAATTCAAAGTAAAGTCTTTTAAATTTCGATAATTCCGCAACGCCGCAATCCCATCTTCCACATGCGCAGCCCATGCCTTAACCATATCCTTCTGAGCTAACTGCGGATAAAGCATCTTCAATACCAGTTCCGTAGTCTGTAATGTCTCCCCCAGCCACGTAATCTTATCCAACACCAGCGAACCATCCAGTTTCCGATTATCCCGTTCCGATGAATAGCGAAACTCACTCTCCACCGAGCGGAAAAATGCCAATCGGGCAGCGACGTTAGGTGTGATCCCTGTATACCCTTTCAATCTTTTAAGCTGCTCTTCAGTCTGACGATTCAGCACCATTCGATTCGGGAGCATCAGACAGCCTCCTTAGTTAATTCCCAGAAATAACCGGGCTTCAACGCTGATGATTTAGTATGCGTATTAAATACAATCTCGTAAGCATGAGAAATATCATCACGTAATTGGTCAACAAAATAACGCTCATCTACTTCCGTATCGGTAGACAATAGCACCACTTGATGGCTGGCAAATGGGAAATAATGGTTAATTAGTTTATCCCGATGTTGTGAATCCAGACGTCCTAATGGTGTATCAATAATCACCGGCAAATCACGACCAGACGTTTTTGCCAGCGCCTCAAGAATAGCAATGGCATAAATCTGCTTTTCACCGGCAGATAGTAGCTTACGATTAATGACAGCTCCCTTCTCATCAATTAACTCAACGTCAAATGTCTCTGGGTTAATATGAGCACTCAGTTGCATATCTTCTTTACGAGCCAGTTTGCGATAGGCAACTTCAAAGTTAGCAGATAGCGTCTTTACTCTCGCCTGAGTTAATACGTCGCTATACCGATCGAGTAAATTAATTGTTTCCTGCGCATTTTTAAAGGCGCTACTAAAGCTATGCTGAGTGCGGGCTGCATCATGCAGTTTTTGTACCTGACGGACACAATCCAGTTGCTGTTGCTTAACCCGTTTAGCGTCTCCCAGCAATGAAAGATATTTTTGGCGCTGCTCTTCACGCTGCTTATCCAGATCACGCAGCTTTTCAAAAAGATCCATTAACTGCTCATCTTCCGGGGCGCGGGCAATATTGGCAGCGGCTTGCTCTAGTTGCTGTTCAATTTCTGCTAACTGAATACGGTAAAGATCGAAGCGTTGCCATGCCTTTTTACTGTCCAGCTCTATTGATTGCTGGAGCATGCCGGCTTCACGTTCAGAAATATCAAACAACAAATTGCCCTTCGGCTTAGTTGCCATATATTCTTTCAGATTATCAGTAATCGCCTCGGCTGCAATTTTACTGGTAGTACTAGAGCGTAATGCAATATCGTTTCTGAGCTGGGACAAAAATAGCCTTAACTCTTTTTCAAAGCTTTGAGCTTGTTTGATTTGCGTTTCATCAGTAATTTTTTCCAGCAACTCGGATAAAATATTAGGAGCCAGTGCATAAGGTAATGATCCATCACATTCTTGGCGCAGTGCTTTTTCCAGGCGCTCCTTATCTTTTAGCAGCGTTTCAACTTTCTGCTTCTCCTGCGCTTTCGTCTGCGCAAATGCACCGCCCTGCGCATTCAACAAGCCTTCATAACGAATAATGTCTTTAGACAAAAAATCGATTCTAGATTTGGCAAAATCAGCTTTTTCCAGCAATGCTTCTGTCTGACAAGCTAAGTCTCTACTTTGTTTTTCCAGCACTTCAATCTGCTGTTGCTGAGTTTCTGCTAACTGACTGGATTGTTGGCGCTTAACGAAAATCATTAAGTCATTCCGCAGTTTGGATATCAGATCCAGCCCCAATAAACGGCGTACAGCGGTGCGCAAAATATTGCCAGATTCATCTTCTGCCAATTCTGCAATTTTCTCGCCATCAAAAAAGAACAAATCAGCAATACCATGAGGAATTAATTCATTAAGAAATCCTTGGCACTGATCGTAATCCAGTTCACTGAGTGGTTGGCCATCCTTTTGTAAAGAAAGGCGATCTTTCTTGCCCTTTTTCCAGGTTCGTGTAACGGTAAACTCTGATTCCTGCCCGCCCTTATTATAGGTAAAGGTCAGTTCAACAGCCGCCTCTTCCGGTTGCTCAATATAGTACGCACCTTTGTGAATCAACGAACTAAGATGCTCAATATAATCCTGTTGCTGAGTCGCGAGCCCAAATGCCAGCCGCCCATACAATGCCAGCCGGATAGCCGACAGAATAGACGTTTTGCCTGCACCATTTAAACCGCCAAACAGCACAATCGGACGAGGGTTTACTTCATGTGGTCGCTTTCTTGGGGCCAGATCAATCGTGTGAGTACCGTTAAATACCCGAAAATTATGTAATACCAGTTGTTTAATGAACACGTTCGTTTTCCTCACTGACCAATACAGAGGATTCGCTGGCATCGATAATTCTGCGCTGTAAAACCTGAAGTTCAGCTTCCAGCTTGGTGATTTCTTCCAGGTGAATATCCCGATCGTTACGTTTTTGTAGCGCTGCCTGCTGTTGTTGAATCTCTTCGAGACTACCCCAATCCTGTTTTAAAATGGCGCCAAGTTTGTCAAAAATCCCCTGACGGCGACTTAATCCTTCCATTGAAACTTCCAGCTCAATCAATTTCATCACCATCTCTGGCACAACATCAAATCCCTGAGCTATCTGCACCAGCAAATCGGCATCGCTGGCGTCAAAACGTGATTGATCGTCTACGACCCAATCCAGATCCCGCTGGTACACCTCACGGTATATACCTGGTAGTGTGTCGTACCAGTCTGGCTCATTGGGATCCTTCAACCATTCTTGGCGGATAGCATGCAGTTCCGACTCGGTGATTAACGTAATCGCGTGGCCCTGGGCGTTTAAATCACGCTCAATTTCCAGTAAGTCTTTTAACCATTGCTGCCGATATTTGAGCCAGTAGGGGCCAGGCACATGCTTACGCTCTGCACTGCGATCTTCACCGTCTTTAGCGTACTGATAGCTCACCTTACCGGTACGGCGTTTATAGTTGCGATAGGTGTCTTTATTCACCGGATCGGTGGTAAGCGCCAGCAGATCACGATATTTCAGCAATGGCGACATCCACTCTTCGCCATTTTTGATCAGACTTTCCATCGCTTTATCTTTGGTTACTACGGTACAGGTCCAGCATCCAAAGCGAGAGTTCCCACAAGAGGGGGTACTTTCGTCTATCACCAAGGGACACTCACCCTGTGCGGAAGAGTCCATATACAGCGTCCACAGAGGACGATTGTTTCCACCCCACGGGCTTTCCCATTCGTCGATATATTCAGGAGCATAGCGGAACGCGCCGCGCAGCAGTTTCCAGACGTCTTCTACATCCCAGGTATCAATAGGGGTATAGATAAACGCATTTGCCAGTGTGGTATGCCGGGCCAGGCGTGAGCCATCAATTTTGTGCTTTGCGATGACCTGCGCACGAGAGGCACTCTCACTACTACGTGAACCCAGGACAACAATTACTTCATCAAACTGGCTGACCTTTTCTTTAATAAAGTCGCTCACCGGATTGATTTTCATACGTTCGGTACACCAGCGAAAACTGCGGGTTGGGGCCGGATAACCTTTTCCCAGTAAATTGACCCAGAAGGTTTCATTAGTTTTAGGCGTTACCGCATGTTGAGTGATCGGCAGGTCATTACGCTTTGCGCCTGCCTCAATTTGCAACATCGTTTTCTTAATTAAATCTACTACCACTGGAGTTTCCACCAGCGTATCGGATGACACTACAAAAACATCTTTGTTGCGCATTTCCGGGGGCAGGCCAAGCAGGGCCAGATACACTAGCGTGATCACGGCGGAAGAATCTTTTCCACCGCTATAGCCAATTACCCACGGACGCTTATCCGCACAATAAATTCTCTGAACTTCAGAAATATATTCGGCCAGAGGGCGTCCAGCAAACTGCTCCTGATTAATAAAATCTTCGTATTCGGCCAAATCGTAGGCCTGAACTAATTTACTCATGAGACAACCATTTGGGCTTCAAGCTCCTGTTCTTCAGGGGTGAGCGGAATTGAGAGAGCGTTTTTTAGCGCATTGCAGGTGAGTTGGATCGCCGTACTGGTTTTGCTCAACTTTCCATGCTGCATCGCACGTTTGATAAGATCCGGATTATTTCGGCGCCAGTTAAACACTTTGAGTGCAGCAATTTTATCAGGCCACTGCTCTGGATAATCTGTCAGCAGTGTATACCCCAGTTGTCCGAGTGCCTGCAAACCAATGCCGTGAGCGTGAACATAGTCCTGACGTAGTTGAACTGGTGAAACTTCCTTCTTTGCGGCTAATTGCCAGTCCGGCATTACATTATAAATAGCTTGCCAATAGCGAGTTGCTATCTGGGTACATTCATCAAAATCGCTCTTTTTCGGATCTTTTCCCAGCAACGCACGGGTAGCTTGCTTGATGCTGCTTAACGTAAATAATTTATTTGACCGCTGACTGATATTGGATTTTTCCAGCTCAGTCATTCCGGCAAACGGCTCTACGGACATTGCCAGATAACGCGCCAAATTTGAACTGGCATCCCGATGATCATACAACGATGCCAACGACGGACTGGGACGAATAGCATATTTATTCAGATCGGCAAACATCTGTTGGCTGCGTTTTAATCCTTCATCGACAAAAAACAGCACAGGTATGTTATCCTGCCCCAGCTCCGGGCGAGCGTCTAAAGCGTCTTCAATCGCTTTACGACGATGCTGACCGTCGTTGATCAAGATTTGCGCGTCCATTGGTACACATAACGTCCCTAGATTATTCGTGCCGGGAAACTCATCAAACTGGACGTCAACGGCAATGGATGCTGTTAGTGCAGAAAATACATAATCTTTTGGATTTTCAAGAATATAACGCACCATTTCGGGAATGCGAGATTTATTGAGGGTGCGTTGCGCGCGCAACTCTGGAGGAACATCATTTTCATCAAAGCTAAAAATTTTGGGGATGATACGCATCGGACATGTGGCAATGTAGAAGGGGCGACCAGCCTGAATGCCACGTATAGCCGGAAACGAGTAGCAGTAGTCTGCATCAATACTAGCCATGCTGTGATCCGTAAAATGTTTAATGAATTAAGTTACGTGATATTTTACGTAATCCTAGATAGAAATTACAGCATCTTTACGTAATAAATTGCGTATTATCTTCAGATATATCCGTCAATTTGACGCAAATATCCGACTCACTGATTTAGCGTCAGCCTCTGGTACTTGCTTGGCGCTCCCCCTTGTGCAACAAAATAAGTCAACCATTAACAGACCACGATCATTCGTATGCGCCCCGATGACACGCCCGAAAAACGCGTCAAGATGAGTTCCTCGGAACGATACGATAATTCCATTCATTATACCGACAGTTTGTTGGGACAGGTTTTCGCTATGCTGGAAACGCGCTGGGCATCCGTCATGTATTTTTCAGAGCACGGTCTGGAGTATGATCCGACAAAAGAACACGCCTATTTTCATGGTGGAATAAAACCCAGTCAGCAGGCTTATCATGTTCCGATGTTTATCTGGTACAGCCCGACACTGGGAGAGCATGTCGATCGCCAGACGGTGAACAGCGTTTTTTCCACTGCGTATAATGATTATCTGATTAATGCATGGATGGGCGTAACCAGACCGGCTCAACCGAAAACGCCGGAGGAGGTGATTACCCGCTGGCAGGGGAAATCCGTGGTTTTTGATGCCAGTCATAACGTGTTTGACTACAAAGTATTACGAAAGAACTTTAATGAAACCCTGGAGTAATTCATTAAAGTAATTTATTTCGCTATCTTTTTTCCGGTTACTCACAAAGAAAAATATTCAGAAAATAATTCCCGGGCTGGCAGCCCGGGATGATTACTATTTTAATGGATTGTTAATCTTTGCATATTCAAAGGGACTGATGTGCTCTTCTCGATTTGCATCCAGAAAATCTGCCCACCACTGTAGCATCAGTCGCCGTTCTTCCAGATGTTCTGCTTTATGGATATACGCAGCACGTACACTATTACGCTCCTGATGGCTCATCTGACGTTCCACAGCATCGCGGGACCACAAACCTGATTCAATCAATGCACTGCACGCCATCGCCCGGAATCCATGACCACAGACTTCCTGGGTTGTGTCATATCCCATTACCCTCAGGGCTTTATTTACGGTGTTTTCACTGATTGGTTTACGCGGGTCATGTGCTCCCGTAAAGATCAGACCATTTTCACCAGCCCATGTCTGTAGTTCTGCCAGTATGGCTACAGCCTGTTTGCTGAGTGGCACAAGATGTGGTGTCCGCATCTTGGAGCCCCGGTGTGAGAATTTTACGCCTGGCAGAGGTTCGCGTTCGGCTGGAATAGTCCACATGGCATTGTCAATATCAATTTCCGACCAGCGGGCATATCTGAGTTCACTGGAACGAATAAAAACCAGTAAATTCAGCATAACTGCCAGTTGGGTGACAGGCTGGCCTTTATAACCGTCAATACGCGACAGAAGTTCAGGCAGGCGTGAAAGATCCAGAGCAGGGCGGTGCTGGCGTTTTACCGTGGTCAATGCACCAGCCATATCCAGAGCCGGGTTATATCTGATGATGCCAGACTGTACGGCATAACGCATTACAGCAGATATTCTTTGCTGCAGACGACTGGCGATTTCATAAATTTGTTTAGCTTCTGCAGCACGAACAGGGATAAGCAGGTCCGGGGTACTGAGTGTTGTGATATCCCGGTTGCCGATAAAGGGGAAAACGTGTGTCTCGAGGCTTTTGAGTACTTTATCGCTGTGTGATTGTGCCCATTGTTTATTACTGACATGCCAGCGTCGTGCAATATGTTCAAAAGAGAGTTGTAAATCAGGGACTACTTTTTTAGCTCTTTTCTGTTCGCAAGGGTCAATCCCCTCCGAAATCAGTTTTCTGGCCTCATCCCGTTTTGTACGAGCTTCGGAGAGAGATACTTCCGGATACACACCAAGTGCCAGAGTCTTCTCCTTACCCAGAATACGATAACGGAGACGCCAGTAACGGGAACCATTGGGATGTACCAGCAGGAACATGCCAGCCCCGTCAGTGAGTTTATAAGCCTTGTCAGTGGGCTTTGCAGCCCGGATTTTTGCGTCAGTCAGTGCCATAGTTCAGCCTTCTGAATGCGTTAAAGAGGGTACAAATTCTGTCGAACTGGGGTATACCCGCAATTATACCCACACAATGGGGTTGATGTGGGGGGAATCTGGTTGAGTTCGGTAGAATTGATTTGGAGGAAGAACACTTAAATCATGGTGTTCTGAAACGAAAAACGGACCTCCGTGGAGGTCCGTTGATATGAATTTGGTGCCCGGACTCGGAATGAAACTGGTTATATAATCAATTGTTTTATATCGATTGTTTTGTCTTTGTTGTTTTCGGGGCCACCAATGAGGCCCCCATGTGCAATTCGAATTCTTTTGACGCGATAATCCCTCTTTTTTGTGCTTTGTTGTAATCATTTTGTCTGGTTCGATATGCTGAATCGCGGAATCGAAGTGACAACAAAATACAGAGATTTATAAAATACCTGGCTACCTGTGTTAGGGAGCGTTAACGCACAGATTTTGTTTATGACTGCCAGAAATGATCTGATGGTTTGTCGTCTGGCTCTGCAAGTACCCTGTTGATATCCCGGGAACCATGAACGATACGTTCGATACGAACTTCAGTATCCAGTACCCTGAACAGCAGAAGGTAACGACCATACGAACAACCTCTGATCCCTGCCCCTAACTCGGGTCTTGCTCTGTAGAGTACTGGCGATTCGGCTATCAACAGACATTGTTGGTAAAGCTCTTCGGTAAAACTGATTGCACGGACAGGATTATCCTGAGCGATCCAGTCACCTATAGCTTCAAGATCGTGTTCTGCTAATGGTGAAACAGTCAGTTTCATATTGGCTGTTCACCTTCTGCCATCTTTTTGTATTTGTGCGTCAGTCGCCCGAATACCTCTTCAGCACTTTTACTTTCACCGCTGTTGATGCCTGCGGTCACGGCGCTCTGGAGTGATTCAAGCTTTATCTGCTGTTCCCGTTCTTCCAGAGCACGAAGTCCGGCACGAATGACTTCACTTGTATTGTTGTACCGACCACTTTCTATTTGTTCGCGGATAAACGTTTCAAAGTAAGGACTGAGGGATACACTGGTAGGCATGGTTATTTTCTCATTGATTGATTACTATCAATTAATAATAGTTAATATTCGCGAATTGTAAAATACCTCTTTTATGCCTTGCGGCTTTTGTTCACTGTGCTTGCCAGGGCTTCCGGGTAGTGTCTGGCAATAATATCATTAAGCCTGTCAATCAGTTCTGGTTTCCTGAACGTGATGTGAGCGGAGCCCTTCTTAAAGTATCTGATGCTGAACATCTCATCTTCATAGTCCTCTTTACCCTGAACAGACTGGATGTGATCATCCAGACGAAGAGTGATGTTTTCCCGGTTGTCGGGGATCGGTTTGCCGCTGAGCAGGTGTAGCATTCTTTCCAGATCGGCAAGTCGATCAGCCTGTTGCCCGGTGATAAGATGAAACCCCCACTGGTCCCACCTCACCAGATTGTTGACGATAATTTTACTGCCAAATTTACAGGGTGAGTTGGTTTTGTAATCCCAGCTCAGTCTCCTGAAAACATTGATCACCCCTCGCTCAAACACCTCATCCTTATTCTGGTGCAGTTGTTCAAATGTGCTCAGAATGTTCGCTTCACTGATTTCCGGAAAATTATCGTACTCCAGTGACCGGTACCATGTATCACGGGCCTGCGCATCCATTAATGACAGCATCCCGGAACGTTGCATCAGGTCACGCCAGATTTCTCGATCGAGATTGCGGGTGATGGCTTTCATTGCTGCTTCCGGTTTTTCCATCAGCCAGCAGCCACAGCGAAAATTCTGTTTCATCGCCCAGTCCAGGGCGGTTTTGCCGCCAATGCCTGCTGTCAGCACTGAGATTTCTGCCAGTTGCCGGATAAGCGTTTCGGTTTGTTGCAGTGCTGCATTCCGTACCGTCACAACGTGTCGGATACTGGTGGAGCAGATAACGTCCGTATGCCCGGTGACCACTTCCGGACGGGAGATTGTGATGTCTGACATTATCGGTTTTCCTTTTGGTTTATAAACGAAAACGCCAGCTGTATTCAGGCTGGCGTCAGGGGAATGAAGTATGGTGAGTGATATTCACCGGTTCTGGTGCAGAAGCTGCAGATGACGAAGAGCACGGACATCCTCCCGGGCCTGTTCGATGCAGGGCAGCAGTACTGCCGAATCCGTCTTATCCTCATCGTTGTCGAAGATAATCCCGGATTCACAGTCGATATTGTCCTGCAGCCACGCAATCAGAATATCCAGCGCCGTTTCTGTCGTTAATGATTTCATGTTGTGAATTTCCCTGATTACCAGTCGAAAGTGGGCAGACCCGGCAGACATTCAGCGCAGGCATCCAGATGAATGAGACTGACGCCATAGCGGCGAATGAGCGTGACGATCAGACGACGAAACGTTTTTGACAGGCCCAGGCGTTTAAGTCGCAGAACCGGGTACGACCACGCATCGGTACGTAACAGATAGCCGCTACCGGTAAAATGAATCCATTCTGATTCGCCGAAGTCATTCGTCTGATGTGACAGCGAGTACAGCCAGGCGTTGTCCTTTTCCGTGATATGTGCGGTACTGCAGCGTATGCCGGCAAGGGCCGTAAACGGTGGTGGTGTGCAGGTTGACTGTTGGTCGGATTCATCCACTACGCGGAGTGAATAACCGTTTTCAGCGACCTTGTTAATCAGTTCAGTGAGATTAACACCATCGACATCAACGACAATTCGCCCCATGTTCAGTGCCTGCACATTAATGCTGTCGGCTTCCAGCGTCAGGGCCAGTTTCATTGTTTCGCCTCCGGATGCTTCCCCTGGGTAATGTTATTTACCGTTCTGTAGTTATCGCGGGTCATCAGACCTGTTGCCCGGCGGGCCCGGAGGATATCGATGCTGTTTATGAACTGAGAGCGGGGACAAGTGCTGAACCCGGGCTGGTCGGTACGCACCAGGGCGTATTTTTCAACGAGAAAGTTCACTGCATCACAGAGTGAAATGCCTGCCTCAATATGCTGCTCAATCACACGTTCATCAGCGAATGGAGTGTCATTCAGTGTGAGGCCGTAGTGCTGGTCCAGCAGTCGGGAGAGCAGAGTCTGCCAGATGGTGACGGGAGACGGGCAGCACGATGCCTCCCGTACGTGTGTATCGGGTGATGTTTTCATACTGAAGATTTTCCTGATATGAGAGATTAAATTTTGAGGAGAGTGGTGCTGTAGCGCACCGGGCCGGAGCAGACGATTATTCCGGTGGTTTACGTTTTCGTTTCGGATGTTGGATAAACAGCCAGATAAACGTAACCACAGCTGCCGAGGGTGTCGGCTTCGCAGGTCAGCCCTTTTGCATACAGCGTGACGGTATGCTGATGGCGGGGGCTGAGTTCACCGCTGGTGAGCATGAGTTCCAGTTGTTTCATCAGCAGCGGAAAGGCCTGGTCCAGATGGTACGCATCCGCGTCGCTGAACCGGCCTCTGATACCGGCGCGGTCGGCAAGGTAATGCAACCGGTTACCCTCCTGCACCAGACGGGCGCCAAAACAGGGTGTCACGGTACAGGGCAGCCCCCACCAGGGGCGGCTGTTGTTGTCAGCGGGATGCGTTGTCCCGGAGAATGTGTCTGACACGATAAAATCCTCACAGAAAATTGGTTAAGAATGGTCCGGTGGTGGCGATAATTCTGCTCTTCTGAATGCCCTTCCGGACTCAGTTCAGGGTGACGCTCATCAGCCGGACATACGGGCCAAAACTGTCCTTACGGCGTTCTGCAAACACAGCCAGCACACCGGGAATATCCTGCACTTCACGGCCAGTATATGTATCCGTGCTACCGTGCCAGCGGTATTTACCGGTACAGAACGGAAAAAGACGGGATGCAGGATGCTGACGGTGAATACGCATGGCTTCACCACGGGTGATGATTTTCATGAGAATAGTCCTCCTGAATGTGAAAGTAAGAAACAGCTGAGAAAGAGAAACTGAAGTGATATGAAGGTGATTGTGACGGTGACGGGTTAAAGCAGACCGTGTTCGGCAAAGGAGAAAACCTGGCTGCCACCGATTATCAGATGGTCCGGCACCCGGATATCCACCAGGGCCAGTGCCTGTACCAGACGTTCCGTGATAAGGCGGTCAGCCTTACTGGGTGTGACTTCACCTGACGGGTGATTGTGCGCCAGCACCACAGCAGCGGCATTGTGATACAGGGCGCGTTTAATCACTTCACGGGGATGGACTTCCGTGCGGTTGATGGTGCCGGTGAAGAGGGTTTCACCGGCAATCAGCTGATTCTGGTTGTTCAGATACAGCACCCGGAACTCTTCACGCTCCAGTCCCGCCATGTTCAGAATCAGCCATTCCCGTGCCGCACGGGTGGAGGTGAAGGCCACGCCGGGTTCATGAAGATGGCGGTCCAGGGTTTTCAGGGCCCGCTGAATGAGACTGCGCTCGCCGGGCGTCATCTCTCCGGGCAGAAAGGAAAGCTGTTGCATTGTACTTCTCTCCATTCAGTCGATGATGCGCATAATGGCGCTGCATTCCGGATGCTGCAGGGCGTAATCCCGCAGACGGTAATAATGAACCGTCATGGCATAACACTCCGTACGACAGGCATGATGACTGTACGTCATCAGACAGGCAGCAATGCCGGCGGCTTCCGGGCTCATTTCAGCGCGGTTACCGTTCATGGCATTGAACAGTACCCAGTTTTCGTCATCATCGTCATCCGGTTCAGGTGCCATAAATGCGCCACCGTTGTTCAGGGTGTACAGATTCCAGATACCACCGCAGTAGTCTTCACACAGACGGTCCATCCAGCCGAAGACACGGGGCTCCAGGGTCACCCACTGTGGAATGAGGCCAAAATGCTGCGGCCAGAAGCTGATGCGCTGTTCATCAGGGACGGGAGTGGCAACCAGTTGAGACTGGTTATTCTCTGAAGCTGTGACTACGGAAGCAGAAAGTGTACAGGTGTTCTGAGAAACAGTTTTCATGAGTGAAATCCTTATAAAACAAATAAATGCAGGGTATTCGGGGAGCAGGGGTACGGGAGCCTGAATCACGTCTTCAGGGATGTGCTGCATCAGCGCATGCTCTCCAGCAGCGTTTCTGCCATCACCCACAATGCGCGATTGAGCTTAATGTCCGTGTCGATGCTGTGAATGGCACGGGTGTGGATACGTTTTCCTCTGGCACTGCGACCGGAAATCCCGCCTTTCAGCATATTCTCCTGGATGGTCTGATAAGTACTCCACAGGTCCTTACCGTAATCCTCCCGGCGTCGTGGCGTCAGAATGTCGGCGGTGGTGACGGGCTGATGTTCGTCACCATAACGGTAAGTCAGTGCCGCCTGTGCCAGCGCCTGGCGTGCCGGTGGCGGCAGAACCAGAGACTGCATGGCATCACGCTTCTCCTCTATCCGGTCAAACACGCCCACCACCTCGTAAGCCCCTTCAATGACTCTGTCCACCACATTTCCCCGGTGTGGAACACGCACTTCCCCCAGAGACTGACCACAGACGCATCCGTTCTGGCAGACGAACCTGAAGTAACCCGGCAGCATCTGGTAGCTGGAGGTACCGTCATGAGAGTTGAGCAGAATAATTTCAGGGACATGTTCTCCGTTTATCTCCCCGTCACGGCGCAGACGCAGCATGTGTTTTGTGTATCCCCGGCGGCCCGGGTCACGTACGCGGGTCTGGCAGGCGAAGAATGGCTGAAAACCTTCCCGCTGCAGGCTTTCCAGCACGGTGATGGTGGGGATCCAGGTATAGTTCTCGCTTCTGGATGTGTGTTTCTCTTCCCCGAATACGCTGGGGACGACCTGCATCAGTTCTTCACGAGTTAAGGGGCGGTCACGGCGTATCTGGTTCGCATAACCAAAACGACTGGCTAATCGCATGATTTACTCCTTATGAATGAGTTAGCGGTATAAATGAAAAAGCCGCGTCTTGCGGAGAAGACGCGGCCTGATGGGGGAAATGAATGACGTTTATTGTCTGAGAAGCCCTTCACTGGCGAGCTGCGTATTTTTATGGAAGGAGATCACCCAATAACCCCATCGGGATCGGGTAATAACCGGCCAGACTGTGATCGATTCAGATGCCATTTGGCAGCAAAAGAGCCTTCGGCAATAAACGTGATGTACAACCCGGCATATCTGTTACTCCCTGAAAGTAAAAGGCCCCGGTCATAATGACCGGGGCCTGAAGGGGAGTGCCCTGATTATCAGAAAGTCACGTTCAGTGTGGCCTGACCGTTATAACCTTCAGCGCTGCTGCCGCTGACACTGTGGGCATAACCGGCCTGAACGCCCAGGGTGATATTTTCCCGGACACGGGCTTCCAGTCCGGCCTGCAGGTCCAGTGACGTGCCATTCCGGGACGGTGAGAACGTCATGTTACTGCCGGCTGCGGCTGTACCCATGCTCATGTCTCCCCGGGAGCTGAAGGTGCGGATAACAGAAGGCTGTACCCACCAGTTCACCGGCAGTTCACGCACACTGTGTTTTGCACTGTCGCGCAGGGTGTCACGGGATGAGGTGCCTTCACCAAAGGTCATATCGTTGTGGCTGCCCAGACGGAAGCCGGCACGCACATGTTGTGCACTGCCATGCCCGAACTTCACATAACCGGCGTTATCCTGGCCGTCATCCAGGGAGAGTCCCTGCCAGGTGTACTGCAGTTGTGGCTCCAGCATCAGATTGTCAGTGATACTGAAGGGCAGACCGGTTTCCAGTGAGCCCAGCCAGCCCCAGCCCCGGGCGCGGAAGTCGTTATTGTCCGATGACGCTTTCATGCTGTGGCGGGTTCCCTGGGCCACAATGTCAGCCCACAGGCCGGAGGATGTGTGTACCAGATTCAGGTATCCGCCCAGACTGCCGGCATCATCCCGGACCGTGCCGGCACGGGAGCCGTCATCATCCTTAACATCAACGGAAGAATGGCCTGCAGCACCATACACTCCTGTCGTCAGTGACATACCGGCAACCTCTGTTCTCAGCAGGTCACCCTCCAGACGGACGAGGCCATAGCTGCCGCTGCTTTCCGGCGTGGCTCCACGGGCAATACCACCGTTGTTATCGTGCCCAAGATGACCACCCTGAATGCTGAGACGGACGCTGTTATTTTCACCGTTTACACCGGTCTGATGGCTGCGGGAGCCTGCCAGAATCCGGTCATAGTCCATTGCCTGTGTCAGCATGGAGGCATACAGGGGGACTTCAGCACGATAAGCATTTTCACTGCGCAGGTACCAGTCTTCATCGCTGTCACGGTTCAGGGTGTAGTTAAAGGCGCCGGCCTGAAGTGGGCGACTCAGGGCAAACGCACCTTCTTCTGTGGTGGCACCATTCTGTGCATCCACAACCCGGATACCCTGTCCGGAGGTTGCCACCCCGAGGTTACTGTTTCCGACATTTGTAAACGCAAGCCAGGTTTTGCCGGTTGCCTGACCACCATTAATCACCAGCTGGTCAGAGGCATTGCTGCCATCAAGGCGAACACGCATATTGATGGTGCCGCCCTGGCCGGTGAGGTTACTGGTGGTCAGTTTATGGAACGTTACCGGGGCGTCGCCTTTTGCAACAGCACGGCTCAGCACGGCATCCTGTGTCGTCTGATTATCAAAGCGAATCTCCCCTGCGTTAACAATATCGCCGGTACTGACCACATCACCATTCAGTACCATGCTGGCGCCTTTACTGAGCTGTGTTCTGCCACTCAGACTTCCCCCGGCAGCCAGCATCAGTGTTCCACGATGTCCGACAGTGGTGTTGCTGGCCTGTCCCCCGGCATTAACCGTAAAGCTGCCGCCATTTTCCAGCAGCAGGCCGCTGGCCTGACCGGATATGCCATCAATACTGAACTTACCGCTGGCATTGGTCCCCTCAACAGTGGCACCACTGTCTGCAATCAGGGCACCACCGGATGTCATGGTGACATCTGTTGCCTTACCACCGGCAGACACTGCCAGGGTACCGCCGTCATCCACCAGTGTTTTCCGGGCTGAATGTCCCTCCAGTACATCCAGGCGACCGCCATTTTCCAGAACGACGTTATCTGCCATGCCATTTTCCACGGAGAAATTCCCCAGACGGTTTGTGCCGGTGACAGTTGCAGCAGTACTGGTGACCAGTGCGCCGCCCTGCTTCAGGGTGACATTCGTGGCTGTACCACCGGCGTTCACCTGCAGGTTGCCTTTCTGGTTAACGGTGGTGAAATCCGCCAGACCACCTTCCTTGATAATCTGCCAGCCGTCACTGTTCACAACAGTGTCGGACGCTGTACCGCCGTTGTGCACATACTGGTTACCGCCATTCAGCGTGGTATCCAGTGCGTGGCCATGTACCGTCTGGTCGCCGCCGGCATAAACCACCGTGGTGTTTGCCACTCCGGTGGCTACCACAATCTGACGACCATTTTTATTGATAGTGGTACGTACGGCATTTCCGCGAACAAACTGCCCGGTATCACCATTTTCTGCATCCGGCCCTCCTTCTGCGCCGGTATTCACAACGGTGTCTGTTGCCACTGCGCCGGGTTTGACGACCTGCCAGCCCTTATCATTAATGACGGTTCCTGTGGCTATCGCACCTTCATGCATCCACTGCTCGCCACCATTCAGCGTGGTGTTCAGTGCCAGTCCCTTCAGACTTTGTCCGCCTCCTTCATTGATTATTGTGTCTGTAGCCTTTCCCCCGGCACCTACAAACTGGAGCCCGCCGCTGCTGATGGTGGTATTACTGGCTGTGCCGCCATCCTGTACCCATTGCCCGCCAGTATTGGCCTCGTTATCCGGCCCATACTCCAGCCCGGTACTGATGGTTATTCCGTTGGTCGTACCGAAGACAATCTGGTTGTCATGATTTTCCAGTGTTCCGCCGCTCACGGTTTCTCCCGCCTGTACAACACTGTCAGCAGCCAGGGTCGGGACTGAAGTGGCGGTGGCAAGAGACAGCGCAACTGCCACACCGGTGCGTTTTCCCCGTGAGCGGGCCAGTTCGGAGGCCACCACCAGGGTGCCCGTAATGTGATTCCATACCAGCCTGTAGCTGGTGTTCAGATGTCGTTTCATCAGCTTTTCCTTACAGAGGGTGAATAAAAAAGCCGGTACCCACAAAAGTGGATACCGGCAGGTACAAAACAGAGTTATCGGGCACAGCGATACGTCCCGGGCGTAAACGCTCTCACCCTTCATCAGGCAGAGAAGTATCAGTCCGTTGTGTGCAATTCCGTTCTGCATGATGAAGAGATTCAGCTGCCTTTTCGCAGACCATTAACCACTATAAATGATCGATAGTAACGATCGATACCTGTTTTATCGATCGTTTTATTCTATTAACGACAAGGCGGTCACGCAAGAGAAACAGGAGGAGTATGAGGGGTTTGTGTCATGTTTTCAGTTGGTTAACGTAATGTTATCAGGCATTTCCCTGGCAGACTGTTCAGAAGAAAATCCAGTTCCATACAGCGCGGGCAACAGAGACCACCGTGTCACGGACGGCACGCAGAACCGTGCGTGCAACAGAGGCAACACAGACGCTCTCCGCCGTGTCAAATATCCGGTCCACCGCACCGGTAAACTGTTCACGGGCCTGCCCCCGGACAGATTCCGTGCACAGCTCGTCCTGCAGGCGGGTCATCAGGGGACTGGCGGCATGGTCGGGAAGCGCTGTCATGAGCGCACTGACCAGCGTATCCAGTTCCCAGCCGGTGCGGGCCGATACGGCAACAACCGGATGTACGGGCCGGAACAGACGGAATACCGCCTCCGTTTTTTCGCGAATATTCTGTGCCTGTGCGGGAGAAGGCTGAATACCGGCCATATCCCATTCATGGCAGGGCTCCGTTTTGTCGGCCTGCGTCACCACAAACAGCACCTGCTGATGTCCCCGGTGCAGTATGTGTCGCCAGAAATACTCATCCACAGACAGGGCACGGTCATCGGCTTTAATCAGCCACAGTACCAGGTCCAGTTCAGACAGAATGTTACGGTACAGGGCTTCATACTCAGCATCCCTGTCACGGCTCTCGCCCACCCCGGGCAGGTCAGTGATAACCATGCTGTGACCGTGACCACTCAGACGGAAGCGCCGCACTTCCCGGGTGCCGGCGTGAACATCACTGACCGGGGTGACCTCCCCCTGAAACAGTGCATTACAGAGTGAGGATTTACCGGCCCCGCTTTTCCCCATAATGCCAATCACGGGTTCGTGACGGGTGAGTTTGCGCAGATGTTCCAGGATGTGACGGGAAAGCGAGTAAGGCAGGGAGGAGAGCGGTTTTTCAATTGCCTCAATGGCATCAGACGGATTCATACATGTATTCCCGGTGAAAAAAGACAAAACCCCGCGCACCGGAAAGGTGGCGGGGGATTCACGGAGATAATATCTGTCTGAAATTATTTTGAATCGATTTGATCATTGTTCAACGGTAGGCTGACTATCCCGTAAAAGGGAAAAATCATTCCTCTGACAGCCTGATTATCAGGTGTGCTCATGTTTACTGATGTGAGTATTTTTTTCAGTGTTTTTTTGTAGGGGGCTGCCAGAGAGAGATATTAAAATTACGTTTATAATTATCTTGCTTCTGCTGTGTGTTTTTTATAAGAGTGGCGCACGCAATGATACCTGTTGATACCGGGGTGTTTGGTATTTGTCTTCCGGATTATGTGCAATTATTATTGTTTTTGACAGCATTTTTCAGGGTGTGATTATTTATCCTGCGCCCTGGTTTTATATTTGCAGTGGTTCTGCAGGAAGGCTGTTCAGTAATGTTAATTGTCCTGTTAAAAAACTTTGATAGAGGTACCATGCTGTTCCGGATAATATTGTTGAGATTTTATTGGTTGAGGGTGCTGAATAATGGCTGGTTTTTAGTTCTGGTACAGAAATGCTGTGCTCGTTTACGTTTAATTTAAGCAGGATGCTGATGTAAAAAACAGAAGGCAGGTTTTTGTTGAAGAAAGGTTGTCATAACCCATTTTTATCACTGTCTGACAATTATGCGGGAGCATTCAAAGAAAATTGGTGTGTTTTATCTGTATCGGCAGGGGGGGATTATTTTGTTTTTCCTGATGTGTCAGCATTAAATGCTTTTTTGTCATTTATAAAAATGGCGTCATATCCATGAAATATCGTATTCAGGACAGGGATTATCGTCTTCTTTATTATTCTTCAGGAGGGAAGTCGCTTCCTGAAGGTGTTATTCCGGGGTTTCTGTTTATGATTCTTCCCGGCAGGAAACCGGTATCTGCAATACCCGGGATGATGCTTTTTGTTTGTACGTGGTTGGGCTTTGTTGAATAAATCAGATTTCGGGTAAGTCTCCCCCGTAGCGGGTTGTG
>ERZ1035001.280-NODE-280-length-30035-cov-5.984656_pt1 | contig 30035 bp, 23 predicted proteins | sample MGYA00520685_ERZ1035001 | MGnify/ENA primary metagenome ERZ1035001 (study PRJEB33766, sample SAMN09781749) | gut metagenome | biome: gut microbiome | host: Homo sapiens | place: Madagascar | study: EMG produced TPA metagenomics assembly of the PRJNA485056 data set... | reverse complement strand
CCTGCAGCCGCCGCGACCGCCTCGACCGTCGCGTCGGCTACGGGCTCGGCTTCCGGTTGCCCTGAGTCCGCTGCCTCGGCTTCTGCGGACGCGCCGTCCTCGCGTTCCTCGTCGATCAAAAGCGCTTCGCGCGTTTGTGCGGCAGCGCTCCGAATGTGCCCCAGCTGGCTCAAATCGATATCGATCTTGACGGGCTGGTGTGCGGCGTCCCACGAAAGCCATGCCACAATCTCGTCATCGATAATCTTGGCCAGATATTTGGGGACCTTTTCTTCCTTAAGGGGATGGACAGGGTCCAGGGCTAGGCGCAGGCGTTGGTCGCAGGCGCGCATCATCTCGCCAAGTTTGCTGCTCTTTTGTCTGCTGCCGTGAATCCGCATGCATTCCCAAAAACCGTTTTGGCAACGGTAGATATGGATGGGGTCCAGACGGTATTCGCAGTCCTCGTGGCGCTCGGGCGCAAAGAATACGGCCGAGGCAAACATGGTGTAGGGCATTGCCGTCTCCTCCCCAAATAAACTTGCCACGATGCCGGTCTTTCGGTGCGTGTCATAGTAGCGCGCCATGCGGACATACACGGCGCACGCCACGTGGCGCAGATCGCGGTGATGGCTGCGGTCGAGCCGCGAGCTACTTAGGTTGTACGTGGAGAGGGCGTTGATGGCGGCCATGAGTCGCTCCTCGCGCACCTCATCGGGCGGAAGGGGGAGCGTGGGCTCGGAGGTTTTGCGACGCTTAGGGGTCTGGCCGGACGGTGCCGGTACAAGGTCTCGTGCCGCGCGCCGCAGTTCGATAAGGGCGTTATCGAACATGACGGTTTTAGAGTCGCGAAGCAGCTTGGGGTCGAGCCCGTGGAACACGGCGTAATCTTGCAGCCACACGCGCGCAAACCGGTCGATGCCGGGCTCGAAGGCGCGATAGACATCCCAAAAAGCCTTGATCTTGTTAAAACCATCGAGTGGATTATCTACGCCAATGCCGCAGATCAGCTCATAGAGATACAGAAAGGCAAAGGACGTAGACGTTTCCTCGACGGTTCCGCGGCGCACTTGGGCACGCCAGGTAAAGTAGCCGCGCAGTTGCCGGTCGCTCATGGCGTTGTAGGTGGGAAAGTACGACTTAAAGGTGCCGTTGTAGGGACAGTCGTCCTCAAAGTCGGCCATCAGCAGGCCCTGGCGGTAAAAAAGCTCGGCTTCCGAAAGCCAGCGGCCCGCACCGCCCTTGGGGTCATCCTGCCAGCGCGATATCTCGCGCATTTTACGGTACTGGTCGGGGAGGAAATTCTGCATCTGTCGGCCGGTTTTGAGAATCGGCTCGTCTGCGTAGGTTTCGTTTGAGAAGCGGGCGGACTGATGGGTCCGGGCCTCGGCCATAATGCGCTCGATGAGCATCTTGATGTCCTGGTCGGCCACCGCTCCTCCTCTCGAACGCAGCTACGGTGACCTCATATCATAGCACAGCATCAAACAGATGTTCGAGATACCGCTGCGTTGATAGATTTAGAACAGGAGGGCGTATATGACGGCGATGACGACGGAGGGAAGCATATTGGCCGTGCGGAAGGTCTGAGGACGGATGAGGTTGACGCCGACGCAGAAGATGAGCATGGAGCCTACGAGCGAAAGGCTGTTGAGGGCAGCTGTGGTCATGATGGGGGAGAGCGCGCCGGCAAACAACGTGATCGTCCCCTGGAACACGGCGACGGGCAGGGCGGAGAAGATACAGCCGCGGCCAAGCGAGGCCGTCATGGTGCAGACGATGATGCAGTCCAGTGCGCCCTTGAGGGCAAGCGTTGACCAGTCGCCGAGCAGGCCGTCCTGGATCGATCCCACAATGGCCATGGCGCCGATGCACACGGTGAGTGAAGTCGAGACAAAAGCGTTGGTGAACTCGTTATCGCCTTCACTGCCAGTCTTGCGCTTGAGCCATTCGCCAAGGTTCTCGATGGCGGCCTCCAGGTTGATGGCCTCGCCGATAAGCGAGCCGAGCGCAAATGAGACGATCAACATGGTGGTGCCGGTGGTCGACAGGGCGCCGCCGTCGATGACGAGCATCTTTTGCATGGTGCCGCCCAAGCCGATAAACAGGACGCACAGCCCCGATGCTTTCATGAGCGTGTCTTGGATGCGCGGTGTGATAAAGCGACCGCCCGCTAATCCCAAAAGACCGCCCGCAATCAAAAGCACAACGTTGATGATTGTTCCCAAGCCCGGCATGAGCCCTCCCGTATTGATGCCAACGTGGCAATCGTAGCAGAACGGAATGCGAGGCACATCGCGACTCATCTAATACGTTATATAAGTGGTATTAGAAACGACGCGCAGCATTTAAGCCTCAGGTGGTTGTCGGGACATAGGGATAGTAGTCAAAGCGCAGTGTCATAAGTCGCTGTGGTGATTCAATAGCCGCGGCGATGATATTGGCATCGCGGGCTCGATCAAACCCTTCGAGTTCGATCTGATACGAGACGTCTTGCATAATGTCCAGACGCCGCCAGGCTAGGAGCGTGTCGCCATCGAATTCCAGGGTCTTGCTTCCGTCTGGGGCAACGGCGTATAGACGCAGCTTGGCGGTAGTTGCAGGGTCGACAACCGCGATCTTTTTAATTTCGTTTCGAGTATTCTTAGCACCCAGCAAGGTGAGCAGTGTTGGGGCCACGACCTCGCCCGATGGCAAAAAGACGACTTCGATGGATTCAGGAAATGCGATGATAGCCGACTTGCGGACCGGCTGATTGGCGGCGGCAACTTCGATGTTCGCGGCGTCGATAGTCTCTGTGTGGTCGAGCGCGGCAAGCACGCAGCAGTTGCCCTCATCGACTTCTTGAGGACCAGCAAGCCCTAGGCTGTCCGCAAGCTCGGAATCGTTTGGATCGGCAACGGTTTCGTCCGGTGCTTCGAAAGAAGCTGGGACGCTGTTTGCCAGCGATGGCGTGTCCCCCGCACCTGCTTCTTTGTCTGCGCCCTCTTCTTTTATGGTTGCGTTGCTGGGTCCTTCGTTTGAGGGAAGCGTCTTAGCTCCAAGCGCGGAGGGGACAATCCCGACGGCCCCGGATCCGTTCCACTCCATTTCGAGAAGCGCCGGGTCGGCGAGAATGCATTGCCTGCCTAGCGCGTGGGCATCAATCTCAATGGGGCCTGCTTTCGTCCCTCGCGTAAGGCTGAGTGCCCCGGCTGACTTCTCGAAATGAATGTCTGTGTCTTTGGTGCTGACGGCGTAGAACAGCAGGGACGCTTCTCCCGCCGCGATGGCATCGGTGCCGGCTTTGGTCAGCCGCAACGATGCCGTGAATGAGAGGGTGGGCTGCGCATCGTCTGCATTCGGGGCGGCGCAGCCCAGACATACACCTCCTCCTTTCTCGAAAAACGTAGCGTCGAAGGCGACCTTCGCTCCGTTCGCCGAGTCATCGATCGAAGCGATGTCGATGCGCAGCTCCAAATCGCATGGATCGTCATCTGCGTCAAGCACAACCGAATGCCATGTGCAGACGGCACAACCTGCCTGGGATTCGTTTTCCTTATTCGAGCGCTCGATATCCACGACTATCGAGGCGTCCGTATTCCGGCGAAGGCATCCCGAGGTCAGGATCGTGGCCTGCTTGAGCGAAAATCGCTTGCACATGATGGTACTCGACGGGTCTGGTGCGGAGCTTAGGGCTGCCGGCAAGGAGTCCGCCATGACGGGGGTCGCCCAAGCGGCGACAGGCGTTCCGGTTGCGAGCGCGCCGCAGAGTGCGACGACGGGCAAAAGGTTCTTCGATGCCATGGGGTCTCCTTACCAAATTATGTGTGGCCTGTCTGTGTCTGGTTACTGGCTGCGTTTGATGCGCAGGCCGAGTCCGGCGGCCCCCGCGCCTGCCACAGCGACGCTTGCTGCCAAGAGCTGCTTTTCGTCGCCCGTTTGCGCCAATGGTTCCTGGCGGTCGCCGTGGTCGAGCCCCGAGAGGTCGACGGTCACTTGCGTGGCGGCCTGCGCCTGCTCTTGTTGGGCAAAGGCTGCTGCCGGCGCGAGCGCCAAGATGCCGACGATGGCGACAGATGCGATCGCCTTATGCCGTGTGCGCACCGGGCTCGACCGTCCAGGTGATCGTTGCAACCTGATCGCCTTCGCCGGTTACGTGAAAGATGTCGCGCGTGACGCGGGCGACGTTTCCGCTTGTCTTGAGCTTAATTTTGTCCGTGCCACCGGCAATGCCCTGGTAGCCCATGTCGAAGGCTGCATTCTTGGAAAGATCGAGGCCCGTCCCCTGCATTGCGGCGCTGGCGTTCTGGAGTGCGCCGTCGGGGCCGACCTTAAAGTCGATGGAGTTCTGCGCGGTTCCGGCCTTGGCGTCGGCGGCAATGGTCCAGGTGTTCATGGCGTCGATCTTCATGTTGGTGACATGGATGCCGTAGGCCGAATGATTGTCGATGGTGGTCGCGTCTTCTGAGGGGCCCTGAAGCGTGCCGTCGGCCTTGGCGACGAAGGGAATAACCGTCGGAACTTTGAACTCAACGTTGTCGATCTCGGTCCTGACCATTACTTTCGTTGTTCCAGCGCGCCCGGCTGCCATAGCTGGCGGCGGGGCGGCGCCCATTGCGAGCGCGAGCGCGAGCCCTGCGCCCACGACGAGCGCTCTGGCTCCGTTCATGTTCCTGGTGATGTCCATGGTCGTTCCTTTCTATTCGCCGCGGGCCGTCCCCGCGATGATTGGACGAATGCTGGTGAATTGCATGCGGTGCCGCGTCGGCCGAAAAAGCTAGTTCTCGGTTTGCTCAACCCGTACCTTGACACGTGTCGGATTGCCGTGGCTGTCGAGGGTCTTGGCATCGAGTGCCTGAATCTCGATGTACGCTTCGCCTTCTTTGATGTCGCCGGCGGGGCACGTCTCGATTGTCTTGCCGGTCTCGACCACACCGGATTCGTACATGGTCTCGTCGTTTTGGATGACGCGGAATCGCTGGGGAAATTTATTGTCCTGGACGTTTTGCACGTTGACGCGCAACTTGCCGCCTTCCTGCAACTGGGCGACCGGCGCGACCGAGATCGTCATCATGTTGTCGCGGACGATGGCGTCGAGCTCATCTTGGATCTCTTGGCGCGATTTGCCCTCGGCCGTCGTAACTGAAGCGCCCGCCTCGGGTACGGGTTGAGACTGCCAAGCGTATAGTCCTACGGCGACAAGGGCGCAGACGATGGCCAAGCAGGCAACGATGAACTTTTTGCGACGACCCAGTCCTGCAAGGCGGGGCGGCTTCTTCGCACTCATGCGGCGTCCTTGGTGGTGTAGACACGTGCGAACGTGGACGGGTCCGCTCCAAAGAGCATGTGAAGCATCAGGCGGCGCGAGTAGATGAGCTCGTCAAAGTCGTGGGGAAGCTCGATGTCGTGGATACGCGCGATGTGGTGGGCGAGCGCCGAGAACGACTCGGGGTCGCAGATAACATCGGTGGTGACGTGGTAGACCGCCGTATCGGGGAACGCCTCTTCGTCGAAAGGCAGGAGATAGGGATCGTCGTCGACCTCGATGGCGACGCCGTACTGGGGCCAGTAATATGCCATGGGAACCTCCCTGCTTTTGGGACCAAAACTTCTATCGGTTTTGGCTGTCGACGCCGACCGTATCAGCCGCTACTTGACCAATTTCTGACCAAATGCTTGACGGATTGACATCTCCGCAGGTAAAAGGTGGCAAAAATTACTTCAACTTTTTTCGAGCGACAATCGAGAGGTCGGCGACGGCGGGGCGATATGTGTCAAAAGCATCGTCTGCCGAGGAAACCTTGCCGCTCGCCGAATTGCACGAACGTAAAAATCGCCAATTATGGAGACGGTCTCGAACACGTCGACGAAACGATGCGGTAACATCTCCCTGCAAACACTGTAGTTAGCTAAAGGGGGAGTTCGCGTGTCTGCAACCATCAAACCCTTCACCGACGAGTTCGAAGAGTATGGCCGCGATGAATCTCGCGCATCGGGCAAAGCATCGAGCATCTCGTTTCCGACAACGGAAGACGAGGTCCGTGCCGTTTTGGAAACGCTCCATGCCGAGCGTGTCCCGGTAACGGTTCAGGGCGCCCGAACCGGCCTTGCCGCCGGTGCCGTGCCCCACGGTGGGCATATCCTCAATACTTCCCGTATGAATCGCTACTTGGGCCTTCGCTGCGATGAACAAGGCCAATTTCTGCTGCGCGTGGAGCCGGGCGTTGTGCTCTCGGAGCTGCGTAAGCAGCTGAGCAAGAAGGTACTGCCGACCGCTGGTTGGGACCAGGCATCGCTTGAGGCCTACGAGGAGTTCCAAGAGTCCCCCGAGCAGTTCTTTCCCACCGATCCCACCGAGGCATCTGCCTGTCTGGGCGGCATGGCGGCATGCAACGCCTCCGGCGCCCGCAGCTACGCTTACGGTCCCATGCGCCCGCATATCACGGGACTCCACGTCGCGCTGGCTGATGGCGATTTGCTTGAGCTTCAGCGCGGCAAGGCTTTTGCCCAGGGCCGCCGCCTGTCGCTCGTGACGGCAGAGGGTCATACACTCGAGCTTGATCTTCCTGACTACACCATGCCCAAGACCAAAAATGCCTCTGGTTATTTTGTTGCGGACGATATGGACGCCATCGATCTTTTTATCGGTGCATGCGGCACGCTCGGCGTCATTACCGAGCTCGAGATCGCCCTGCAGGCGGCACCTTCGGTCGTATGGGGTGTGAGTTGCTTTTTCGATAGCGAGGACAAGGCGGTGTCCTTTACCGATTCCGTGCGCCCCGTGCTGTCCCATGCCGCCGCTATTGAGTATTTCGATGCTGGCGCCCTGGATATCCTGCGTCGCCAGCGCGAGCAGTCGACAGCGTTTGCCTCGCTGCCGGCGCTCGACGACGAGGCAAAGGTCTGTGTCTACGTGGAACTCGACTGCGACGACGAGGCGCAGGCGACCGAGGAGCTGTACCACTTGGGATGGGTGCTGGAGCTTGCGGGCGGCAGCGACGACGCGACCTGGGTTGCGCGCACCGAAGTCGATCGCGAGTGCCAGCGGTTCTTCCGCCACGCGGTCCCCGAGAGTGTCAACATGCTCATTGACGAGCGTCGCCGCACCGACCCCACCATCACCAAGCTGGGATCGGACATGTCGGTGCCCAATGCGCGCCTGGCGGACGTTGTCGCGCTCTATCGCCACACGTTGGCCGAAAGCGGGCTCGAGTCTGCCGCCTGGGGCCATATCGGCAACAACCATCTGCATGTGAACATTCTGCCGCGCGATGCGCAGGATTACCGCCGCGGCGGCGAGTTGTTTGCCCAGTGGGCTTCCGAGGTCACGGCCATGGGTGGCGCCGTCTCCGCCGAGCACGGCGTCGGCAAGATCAAGGCGGGCTTTCTTGAGACGATGTACGGCCACGAGGCCATGGTCGAGTCGGCACGGCTTAAGCTCCAACTCGATCCTGCCGGACAGCTGGGCCGCGGAAACCTGTTTTCGGAGAAGCTCTTGGATGAACTCGTCCAGAAAGGGGGCGCGTGAAGATGAGCGATTTCCATATGGTGGTGTGCGTCAAGGCGGTACCGGGTAGCACCGAGGTTAAGATGGACCCCAAGACCAATACCATCGTTCGCGATGGCAAGCAGGCAGTCATCAATCCCTTTGACGCGAGCGCTCTGGAGTGCGCGCTGGCACTTAAAGACGACTTTATCGGCTTTGGCATGGATGTTCGCGTGACGGTGGTGTCGATGGGTATTCCCGCGACCGAATCGCTGCTGCGCGACTGCATCGCCCGCGGCGCCGACGACGCCCTGTTGCTGACCGATCGCGCCTTTGCAGGTGCCGATACCCTGGCCACCACCTATGCACTCAAATGCGGCATCGAGGCGCTTGACGAGGACTTCGATCTGCTTATCTGCGGCAAGATGGCGGTGGACGGCGATACGGCGCAGATCGGCCCCGAGCTTGCCGGCGCCTTCGAGATTCCTTGCGTGACCGATGTGAGCTGCGTGCAGAGCGCGGGCTTCACGACGTGCGGTTCGCTGGCGCTCGTTCACGGATGCGATGCCGGTGAAGAGACGGTCTATCTTGAGATGCCGTGCGCGATGACGACCGCTAAGGAGATCGCCCAGCTGCGCATGCCGAGCATTGCCGGTATTCGTGCGGCCGAGGAGGCGGACGTGCGCGTGGTCAGTGCTGCCGACGTGCATGCCGACCCTGCGCGTTGTGGCCTTGCCGGATCGCCGACGCAGGTCGTGCGCTCGTTTGTGCCCGACCGCGGCCAAACGTGTGAGGCCGTTGAGGGAACGGCGTCCGAACAGGCGGCAAAACTTGCCAAGATTATCGAGGGGATGGCATAGATGAGCGGACTGATTATCGATAGCGAAGCCTGTATCGGCTGCGGTCGCTGCGTTCGCGCCTGCGCCTCGGGCGGCATTGTGGTGGAGGGCGAGCGCCCCAATCGCTGTGCCCACGTAACCGACGGCTGCATTCTGTGCGGCGGGTGCGTCGACGCCTGCCCCGTTAACGCTATCTCAATCGAGCGCGACGAGGCGGCTGGCGCGGCGGACCTTGATGCATTTCGAGACATTTGGGTATACGTGCAGACCGATGAGCACGATACGGTGGCTCCCGTTGCCTACGAGCTCATGGGCAAGGGCCGCGAGCTTGCCGATGCCCGTGGCTGCCGTCTGGTGGCGCTGGTCGGCATGAGCCCCGAGAGCTCGTTCGAGGAGCTTGAGCATTTGGTTTGCGCCGGTGCTGATGAAGTTATGGTCTGTCGCGACGAGCGCCTGCGCCAGAACGATGCGGAGGTCTACGCCCGGCTGATCTGCGATTTGGTGGCCGAGCGCAAGCCCGAGGCCATTCTGTACGGCGCGACCGCGTTTGGCCGCGAGCTGGCGCCCGGTGTGGCCGTGCGCTTGCAGACGGGCCTTACGGCCGATTGCACGGTGCTTTCTATGGATACGGAGACGGGTCTGCTGCAGCAGACGCGCCCGGCGTTTGGCGGCAACCTGATGGCCACCATTATCTGCCCCAACCACCGTCCTCAGATGGCAACGGTGCGCCCCGGCATCTTTAAGGCGCCCGAGTTTGACTATAGCCGCTCCGGCATGATTACCCAGGTAGTGCTTGCGGATGACGTTGAGGCCCGCGTCGAGATCTCGATTCCCGCCGAGGAATGGGGACAACAGGCCTCAATTGCCGATGCCGAGCGTCTGGTCGTGGTGGGTCGCGGCATTGGTTCCAAGAAGAATCTGCCCCTGATGCGAAAGCTCGCCGATGCCCTGGGTGCCGAGCTTGGTTGCACGCGTCCCGTGGTGGAGGCAGGCTGGTTGGAGTATCGCCACCAAATTGGCCAGACGGGTGTATCGGTCTCGCCCAAGCTCCTCGTGAGCATCGGTGTCTCGGGTGCTATCCAGCATCTCGCCGGCATCGGTGGGGCGGAGTGCATTGTCGCCATCAATGAGGACCCGGATGCCTCCATCTTCGGTGCCGCGCAGTACAAGGTTGTCGGTGACGCCGTCGAGGTCGTTGAGGAGCTCCTAGCTCAGCTTGAGCACTAGGCGCGCGCCAGCCAGGTGCGCATCTCGTTCTTTAGGCGCTCCCAGGTTGCTTGCGTGGCGGGGTCGCTAAAAGGCCGTGCAATGCCAAAGGGCGCGTCGAGCAGACGGTGGATATCGCCCTGCTCGCGCGCCAGCGCGCGGCTCGCTGGATAGACGAGCTCAAACATAAAGCAGATGAGTCCCACCAGGTAGTCTGCGGGCTCATCGCGCTCATCGCGCGTGACGCAGCGGTGCTCGTCAAAGGCGGCAAGCGTCGGTGCCGAGAAGCGACTGGCTAGAAACGCGTCCTCATCCACCTTGAGGATGGTGTCGACGGTGCTGTCGGCGATGGTGCGCATAATGTCGATCTTGTCACCATCGCGCACGATATCGCAGAAGCTTCGCGTGCGCACGTCGAGCTGCGCGGGTAGACGGAAATCGCTGTGATAGGCAATGCTCGCTCGGATGAGCTCATCTTCTGCCGGGTCATCGATAAAGTCGCGGATGCTCGTTACGGCGGGTGCATCGGCGGGATTCTCGCCAAAGAGGACCTCGATGCCCAGCGCTGCATGGCTCATGCTCTCGGCGTCCTTAAAGGTGTCCCAGCGCCGCAGCTGCTCAAAGCGGCCCATATCGTGTAGCAGGCCGCAAAGCCATGCCAGGTCAATATCTTCTGACGACCAGCCCTGCTCGCGCGCTACGGCATCGCATGCCTCGGCCACGTGGTACGTATGCTCGATTTTGAGCGCGATGCGTGGGTTGGTGGCGTCGTAGGCATTGGTGTAGCTTTTGAAGGCCGCGCGCGCCCGGTCTCGATCGATAGCTGTCATAATGACTTCCTAAAAATTGTGTCTTTCGATCCGGTGGCAATTGTAGGCGAACTCGGTTGCTGCCGGATGATGATTCTGCCGTGTCGCTACGTGCGGCTCGGAGACCTTGTCAGGATGAGAAGCGTATGGTGCTCAAAATCGTTAGAACCGTCTGGCCGGTGATGCTTACCTATGTTGCGATAGGCGCGCCGTGCGGAATGATCATGGGGCAGACGGGAATGGAGCCCTGGATGGTCTTTGCTCTGAGCAGCACGTTTGTGACGGGCAGCGGCCAGTTTATGATCTGCAATCTTTGGCTGGCGGGCGTACCGGCACCTTCGATTATCGCGAGCGTCGCCGCCATCTCCTCGCGCTTTGCACTTTATTCGGCATCGATCGCACCCCATCTGGCGGGCGCCTCGAAGCATCAGACGCTGGCTGTTGCCGCGACGCTCACCGAGGAGGCATACGGCATCTCGCTTGCCAAGCTGGTTGAGGGGGAGGATTGGGGCCCGCGCGAATCCTTCGTGCTCAACGTGATCCTCATCGCGACATGGGGCGCTTCGTGCACGATGGGTGCCATCGTCGGTGCCGTTGTCGATGTTCCCACCGCTATTGCGAGTTTCGTCTGCACGTCGCTCTTTATCTGTCTACTCTTTTCGCAGCGGTTGTCGCGCGGCAACGTTGTCGCGGCGGTTTCGGGCGCGGTGTCCGTCGCCGTATGCAAGTTCTTGGGCCTCACGAATATTGCCGTGCCGGCAAGCGTCGTGGTCGGCATTGCCATTGCGCTGGCGTGCGATGCTGTATTAGACGGAAGAGGTGTCCGCGATGCCCGTTAACGAGTTCTTGGTTCTGTGGCTGTCGTCGTGGGCTGCTATCGCGTTCTTTCGCATCGCGCCGGCGTTTGCCTTGCGCGGGAGAACGCTGTCGCCCCGCATTACCGAGGCCCTGGGTTATATTCCGCCCGCTGCCTTTGCCGCGCTGGTCGCCAACGACTTGGTGAGCCCCGGCGCGTTCGACGCGGGACCCTGGCCTGCCTTGGTTCCCTGGATTGCGGCTGCCGGCGTCGTGGCCGTGGCGGTCAAGACAAAATCGATGCTGTGGTGCTGCGTCTCGGGCATCGTGCTCTATATCGTCTTGAGCCTCATATAAGAGCGGGGCACGTTTGGCGTTCCGGCCCAACGAATCGAATTTTTCACCGAGCTGGTCTATTTCTTCTGGTACCATGGTCAAACTTTACTGTAGCAAAGCGTGACGTGGGCTTTTGTACCCCGTCAGCGGAAATGGGGGTTTCATGGCACAGGAAGCGACCGCCAACGAGCAAAAGAAATTCAAAGTCCCGCGCATCCCGGGCGACATCATGATCTATCCGATGATCGTCGGTCTTTTGCTCAACACCTTCTGCCCGCAGGTTTTTGAGATCGGCGGATTCTTTACGGCTGCCTGCCGCGGTGGCTCCAATACCATCGTCGCCGCGATCCTGCTGTTTGTGGGCGCCGGCATCAGCTTTAAGTCCACGCCGGGCGCTATCAAGACCGGCATCGTCGTGCTGATTCCCAAGCTGGTCGTCGCAGCGGCTCTCGGCCTGGGCGTGGCATATTTCTTTAACGACAACTTCCTGGGTCTGAGCTCCGTGTCTATCATCGGCGGCATCACGTTTTGCAACATGGCGCTCTATACGGGCATCATGGGCGAGTTCGGCGATGAGTCCGAGCAGGGCGCCGTCGGTATCCTGTTCTTTACGGCCGGCCCCGCCGTCACGATGATCATCCTCGGTGTTTCCGGCCTCGCCAACATTCCCATTGGCACCATTATCGGCTCCATCTTGCCACTCGTTATCGGCATGGTTCTGGGCAACCTGTTCCCGTTTATCAAGAACCTGCTGGTTCCCGGTGCCAATCCCGCGATTGCCGTCATCGGATTTCAGCTCGGTGCGTCCATGAGCCTGTCGAGCTTTATCACCGGCGGTATTTCCGGCATCTTGCTGGGCCTTGTCACGCTGTTTGTCGTCGGTCCCATCACCTTTGCGTTCGAGCGTCTGTGCGGCGGCAATGGCAAGGCCGCTGTGGCTTGCTCCACCATTGCCGGCACGGCTATGACCACACCGGTTGCCCTCGCCGAGGTCGCACCGCGCTACGCCGAGCTTGCGCCCACCGCGTACGCTCAGATCGCCACCGCCGTTATCATCACGGCGGTCATGGCTCCGATTCTGACTGGCTGGGTCGACAAGAAGTTCTGCCAAGGCAAGGAGGATTTGTCGCCTGTCGGTGTCGAGGCCATCGAGGAAGCCGTCGCGACTGACATCGATGGCGAGTAGCAATCGATACCTATCAATGATGCCGGCGTGTGCAATTCGCGCCGTATGGGCGCCCGAACAGAAACTGTTTTGCAGTGATGTTCGGGCGCTCTGCTATTATCCCCTTTACCCCTGCGGAGTAAAGGGGTGTTTATTGCCCTGATTCGAATTGGGCGATTCTGACCACTTGGGTATTGAAGGGATGGCGCTAGTGGTTAAGGCACTTAAGATTGAGATATTCGTGCTATGCATGATTGTTCTTATCGGGCTTGCCGTGCGAAGTCGTCGCTCCTTGTTCTCGAGCACCCAGCAGCTATTGTTTAGCATGCTTGGCTACACCTCTGCCGCGTACATATTATTCGATATGATCTGGACGCTTTCGGACGGTGTGGACGGCACGTTGGGCATTGCTGCCAACTGGATTTCCAACGCGGTTTCGTTTTCGCTCTTTGCTATCGCGTGTCTCATTTGGTTTATCTATTCCGAGACGGTGCAGGGTTCTCGCCTTTTGACCTCGCGCTATAGGGTGGTGCTTGTAGCGTTGCCTACGGCTCTGGTGGTCGTGCTGGCGTTTACCAGTTACTGGACGCACGCCCTGTTCTATATCGATTCGCAGGGCGTGTATCGTCGCGGCTTTGCCTATATGATCCAGCCCATCGTCAGCTACTGTTACGTTATACATACGTCCCTGCATGCATTTGTGCAATCTCGCAGGGTCGAGAGCCTGCAGACGAAGGCCATCTATCGAACCTTGGCATTTTTCGCCATTCCGGCCCTGGTGGGCGGTACCTTTCAGGTCGTATACTCGGTGCCCGGCCTTTGTGTCGGCATAATGATTAGCATGTTGCTGCTCTACATCATCTACCAGGAGCAGCTCATCTCGACCGACCCGTTGACTGGACTTAACAATCGCAACCGTTTTGAGACCTATATGCTGTCGCTCTTCTCAAATGTGGATCAGGCCGAAGATGTATATCTGCTTATGATGGACGGCGACGGCTTTAAGCAGATTAACGATCGCTATGGGCATGTGGAGGGCGACCACGCTCTTCAGGTCATATCCGCTGCGCTCAAAGAAGTCTGCTCGGCGTCTGGCGGCTTTATCGCACGTTATGGTGGCGATGAGTTCGTGGTGCTCCAAAAGGCAGTGGCGGAACAGGATATCATGCATCTGTGCGCGACAATCAACGATGAGCTCGCGCGCGCCGAGGTTCCGTATCTGTTGCGGATGTCCATCGGCTACGCACGGGTTGGTAATGGCGTCGATACCTGGCAAGACTTGCTTCGCGCTGCCGATGCGGAGCTCTACCGTGTCAAGGCCGAGAAAAAGAAAGCTGGCATCCAGATACGCTAGATAAAGGGGTGCAAGCTTGCGTGCATGGCGGCCCTCGGCTCTCCGATGTACTCCATTAAGCTAAAGTGTGCGAACATCCTCCCTAAAAAGGTGAGCTCGCTAGGCCTTTTTGGGCCTGTTGACGATGATGATGCCGCCGCAGACCAACAGCAGGGCAACAAGTACGGTAACAGGGCTCGTGCCAGCGCCCTCGCCGAGCAGCAGAGCGCTCAACAGTACGCCAAAGACTGGATTCATAAAGCCAAAGACCGACACACGGCTGATGGGGTTGACGGCAAGCAGACGCGACCATAGCGAGTACGCGACGGCGGAAATGAGTGCCATATAGATAATGAGTGCGATGGCGGGGATGATCGCGGTGGGGGAGAGCGCGCCGCCCATCAAAAACCCGATGACGGTAAGGACCAAACCTCCGACTAAAAACTGCCAGCCGGCGAGCAAGACGCCGTCATGCTTGCGCGAGAAGATGCCGATCAGGCAGGTCGAAAGAGCACCCGCGACAGTGGAGGCTAGGATAAAGCCCTCGCCATCGAGCCTGAAGCCAAAGGCGCCATCTGCGCCCGAGAGGTTGACGAGCGCGACGCCGGCAAAGCCCAGCGCACAGCCAAGCACCTTGGCCGTATTGAGCTTCTCGGTGTGAAATGCCAGGGCGGCAAAGAGGATTGCGAGGAAGTTGGCGCTGGCCTCGATGATGGAGCTCGACATGGCGCTGGCGCGCGAGAGGCCCAGATAGAAAAAGAAGTACTGCCCGATAGTCTGGAAGAGCGACAAGACAAAGATGGGCTTGATGTCGCGAGCCTGCGGAATGAGGGGGCGGCGTTGGGCCGCACTCATCCCAACGATAACCAGGGCGCCGGCAAGCGTGAAGCGCAAGCCCGCAAAGAGCAGCTGCGAGGCGCTATCGTGCGCCGGGATACCAAAGAGTGCGTAGCCGATCTTGATGCAGGGAAAGGCCGATCCCCAGAGTGCACAGCAAACAAGACAACCCAGGATGAGTCCGGGCAGGGTGGCGAGATACGGCTTGCGGCTTTCCATGATGTCCTTCCTGCATGCGCGAAGCAAAAAAGAACCCGCCACCGGATGCGTCGGTGGCGGGTGTTGTTACCCGAGGGGATTGTACCCGATGGGAAAGGTTTAAGCGAAGTAGGCCACGCCGCTCTCAAAGATCGGCATGAACTTATCGCCGGGGACATGCTCGGGCACGTTGCGGTACAGGTTGTCGCCGCGACGCTCGGCATGGCCCATCTTGCCCAGGACGCGGCCGTCGGGGCTCGTGATGCCCTCGATGGCGAGTGCGGAGCCGTTGGGGTTGACGGAGAGATCCATGCTGGGCTTGCCGTTCTCGCCCACGTACTGCGTGGCGACCTGGCCGTTGGCGATCAGCTGGGCGAGCACTTCGTCATTGGCGACAAAGCGGCCCTCGCCGTGGCTGATGGCGACGGTGTAGGGGTCGTCCAGGCTGCACTGCGACAGCCACGGGGACAAGTTGGACGAGATGCGGGTGCGCACCAGACGGCTCTGGTGGCGACCGATGGTGTTGAACGTCAACGTGGGCGTATCGGGCGTGGCGTCGACGATGTCGCCGTAGGGCACCAGGCCGAGCTTGATCAGGGCCTGGAAGCCGTTGCAGATGCCCAGCATCAGGCCATCGCGGGCCTTGAGCAGGTCGCGGACTGCCTCGGTGACCTCGGGAGCGCGGAAGAACGCCGTGATGAACTTGGCAGAGCCGTCGGGCTCGTCGCCGCCCGAGAAGCCGCCGGGGATCATAACGATCTGGCTTGCACGGATGCGGCGGGCAAGCTCGTGGGTGCTCTCGGCGACGGCCTCGGGCGTGAGGTTGTTGATCACGAAGGTGTCGGCCTCGGCACCGGCGGCACGGAAGGCGCGGGCGCTGTCGTACTCGCAGTTGTTGCCGGGAAACACGGGGATGATCACGCGCGGGCGGGCGATCTTGGCGCCGCCGTACACGTGGATATCCTTGGCACGGAAGTCGATGGTCTCGACCTCGGGGGTCTCGCCGGCGCTGCGGTAGGTGAAGACGCCCTCGATGCCGCTCTCCCAGGCCTCCTGGAGCTCGGAGAGCTCGATGACCTCGGAGCCGGTGTCGATGACATAGCCCTCGACGGTGGTGCCCAGGGGCTCGACGACAACGCCGTCGGCGACCTCGGGCAGCTCGGCATCCTCGGCGAGCTCGACGATAAAGCTACCGTAGAGCGGGGTGAAGAGGCTCTCCACGTCCACATCCTCGGCAAGCTCGATACCGATCTGGTTGCCGACGCACATTTTAAAGAGGCTCTCGGCGCCGCAGCCGTAGCCGGGCGTGGAGATGGCCAGGGCGTTGCCGTTGGCGGTGAGCGCCTCGACGGCGTCAAACGCGGCGAGCAGCTGCTGGGCGTCGGGGCGGTAATCCTCGCCGTAGGTGGCGGGGGCGATGCGGACGACGCGGTGCGTGAGGCCCTTGAACTCGGGCGAGACGGCACGGGCGGCCTTACCCACGGCAACAGCGAAGCTGATCAGGGTCGGCGGAACGTTGAGCTCACCGGCCTCGTCCTCAAACGAGCCGCTCATAGAGTCCTTGCCGCCGATGGCGCCGGCACCCAGATCGACCTGGGCCATAAGGGCGCCGAGTACTGCTGCCATGGGCTTGCCCCAACGCTCGGCCTCGGTGCGCAGGCGCTCGAAGTACTCCTGGAAGGAGAGATAGGCGCGCTTGTGCTCAAAGCCGGCGGCCACGAGCTTGGCGATGGACTCGACCACGGACAGGTAGGCGCCCGCAAACTGGTCGGCCTCCATCAGGTAGGGGTTGAAGCCCCATGCCATAGCGCTTGCCGTGGTGGTCTCGCCGTCCACGGGGAACTTGGCGACCATGGCCGAGCTCGGGGTGAGCTGCGTCTTGCCGCCAAAGGGCATGAGCACGGTCGCGGCGCCGATGGTGGAGTCGAAGCGCTCGGAAAGGCCCTTGTTGGAGGCGACGTTGAGGTCGGTGACGAGCGAGGTCATGCGCTCGGCAAGCGTGGTACCGGCCCAGCTGGGCTGCCACACGCTGCGTGCGCAGACGTGGGCGACCTGGTGCTTGGGCGCTCCGTTGGAGTTGAGGAACTCGCGGGACAGGTCGACGATGGCGACGCCGTTCCAGGCCATGCGCATGCGCGGCTCGGCGGTAACCTCGGCGATAACGGTCGCCTCGAGGTTCTCCTCGGCGGCGTAGCCCATGAACTCCTCGACGTCACCGTCGGCGACGGCGCAGGCCATGCGCTCCTGGGACTCGGAGATAGCGAGTTCGGTGCCGTCCAGGCCGTCGTACTTCTTGGTCACGGTGTCCAGGTCGACATACAGGCCGTCGGCAAGCTCACCCACGGCGACCGAGACGCCGCCGGCGCCAAAGTCATTGCAGCGCTTGATCAGACGGCAGGCGTCGCCGCGGCGGAACAGGCGCTGCAGTTTGCGCTCGACCGGGGCGTTGCCCTTCTGGACCTCGGCACCCGAGGTCTCGATGGACTCGGTGTTCTGAGTCTTGGAGGAGCCGGTGGCGCCACCGATGCCGTCGCGGCCGGTGCGGCCGCCCAGCAGAATGATCTTGTCGGTGGGGGCGGGGCACTCGCGACGCACGTGGTTTGCCGGGGTAGCGCCCACGACGGCGCCAACCTCCATGCGCTTGGCCACGTAACCGGGGTGATAGAGTTCGTTGACCTGACCGGTGGCAAGGCCGATCTGGTTGCCGTAGCTGGAGTAGCCGGCGGCGGCAGTGGTCACGAGCTTACGCTGCGGCAGCTTGCCCTCGAGCGTCTCGGACACGGGGACGGTGGGGTCGCCAGCGCCGGTGACGCGCATGGCCTGGTACACATAGCTGCGGCCCGAGAGCGGGTCACGGATGGCGCCGCCCACGCAGGTGGCGGCACCGCCGAAGGGCTCGATCTCGGTCGGGTGGTTGTGGGTCTCGTTCTTAAAGAGGAACAGCCAGTCCTGGTCCTCGCCGTCGACATCGACCTTCACCTTGACGGTGCAGGCGTTGATCTCCTCGGACTCGTCGACATCGGTCATGACGCCGGTCTTCTTGAGGTACTTGGCGCCGATGGTGCCCATGTCCATGAGGCAGACGGGCTTGGTGTCGCGACCGAGTTCGTGGCGCATCTCCATGTAGCGGTCGAAGGCCTGCTGCACCACGGCGTCGTCGATCGTCACGTCGTCCAGGACGGTGCCGAAGGTGGTGTGGCGGCAGTGATCGGACCAGTAGGTGTCGATCACGCGGATCTCGGTGATGGTGGGGTCGCGATCCTCATCGCGGAAGTACTGCTGGCAGAAGGCGATGTCCGCCTCGTCCATGGCAAGGCCGCGCTCGGAAATAAAGGCGGCAAGGCCGGCTTCGTCGAGCTCGCGGAAACCGTCGAGCACCTCGACGGGCTGGGGCTCGGGGGTCTCCATGTACAGCGTCTCGGGCAGGTCGAGCGAGGCGATGCGCGCCTCGACGGGGTTCACCACGTAGTGCTTGATGGCATCAATGGCGGCCTCGTCCAGAGCGCCCGAGATCATATAGACCTTGGCGGAGCGCACGGCGGGGCGCTCGCCCTGGCTGATGAGCTGCACGCACTCGCTGGCGGAGTCGGCGCGCTGGTCAAACTGGCCAGGCAGGAATTCGACGGCAAAGACGGCGCCATCGCTTGCGGGGAGCTCGTCGTAGGTCACATCGACCTGGGGCTCGCTAAAGACGGTCGGCACGCAGGACCGGAAAAGCTCCTTGTCGATGCCCTCGACGTCGTAGCGGTTGATAATCCTCAGGGCCTCGATGCCCTTGATGCCGAGAATTTCGGTCAGCTCGCCCTTGAGCTGCTGAGCCTCGACGTCGAACCCGGGTTTCTTCTCCACGTAGATACGAGAGACCATTGGTTCCTGCCTTCCTGATCGGTTGGGCGTACGGTACGGTATGCGGCAGCGGTCGGTTTGCGGGGTCTGCCCTGCGGTCGCCTTGAGCCACATGTTTGTAAACCTCACTATGATACGACAGCTCGCGGCGCGTTGAGGACGGCGAGGGTGCTACAGTGAAGCGCAAACAAGAGAAAGGCATCACATGGCATTCGTTTCGCTCGCCATCATCGCACTCGTGGCCTTTGCGAGTCCTTTTATCGCCTCGGCGATTCCCGGAAAACCCGTTCCCGAGACGGTCTTTTTGCTCGTGCTCGGCGCGGTACTGGGACCCCATATGCTCGGCGTCATCCATGTAGATGCTGAGGTCTCGCTTGTGTCCGAGCTGGGCCTGGCCTTTTTGTTCCTGCTTGCCGGCTTTGAGATCGACCCCAAGAGCATCACAGGCGTCGAGGGGCGCTACGGCTTGGCGACGTGGGTCGTCACGTTTGGTATCGCCTGGCTTGCCGTGCGCTTTACCCCGTGGTTCTCAGTCAGTCATTTCGATGGTATCGCCGTGACGCTTGCCCTCACTTCGACGGCGCTCGGTACGCTTGTGCCCATCATGCGTGAGCGCTCGCTCACCGGCACGCGCGTGGGCGACTCGATTCTCGCGTATGGCACTTGGGGCGAGCTCGGTCCCGTGCTCGCCATGTCGGTGCTGTTGTCTGCCCGCACTGGTATCCAAACGCTCGTTATCCTTGGCTTGTTTGCGGTGGTTTGCGTGTTGCTGGCCGTGGTCCCGAGCCGCTCCAAGCGCGTCGGCAGCCGCTTCTTTGCATTTGTTGAGGAGCGCGCCGATACCACGTCGCAGACCTTCGTGCGCCTGACGGTGCTCATCCTGGTCACGCTCGTGGCATTCTCGGCTGTCTTTGATCTCGACATCGTGTTGGGTTCTTTTGCCGCCGGCTTTGTCCTGCGCTATATCATCCCCGAGGGCAACCATACGCTCGAGACCAAGCTCGACGGTCTGGCCTACGGTTTTTTGATTCCGGTGTTCTTTACCGTATCGGGCGCAAAGATCGATCTGACGGCCGTGGCGTCGCGCCCGGGTCTGCTCGTGGGCTTTATCGTGGCGTTGTTGATTATTCGTGCCGTGCCCATTCTTATTTCCATGAGCATTTGTCCTGCGACGCGCGATGTGTCGGCGTATGGTCGCATTACCGTGGCCCTGTACTGCACCACGGCGCTGCCGATCATCGTTGCCGTTACGAGCGTTGCCGTCAACGCGGGCGCGCTGTCGCAAGATATTGCGTCGGTCATGGTTGCCGCCGGTGCCATCACGGTGTTCTTGATGCCATTGCTCGCGCAGCTCTTCTACCGCGTGGTGGATGCCGCACCGGTCGCCGCCGTGGCAGAGGTTGCCGAGCATCCATCCGATGCGCTCGACATCTTGCGCGCCCACCACGACCTAGCGAGCTTGCTCGCGCGCGAGCACGAGCTGCTGACCTCGCATGGCCATGGTCGCGTATTCGAGGGCCTGCCTACGCTCGATACGATTGCCGAGCGTCTTTCCGCCGAGGCAGCGAGCGGCCACATCGATGCCCGCATCGTGGACGCGGCGCACCTGCTTGCCGATAAGACCTATGGAGACGAGGTCGACCCGTCCGAGCTGACTCCGCGTGAGCGCCGCCGCCTGGAGCGCGCCAAGCTCGCTGTGCGCGAATACCGCCGTCGCATGCTGGAGCTCTATGCGCGCGAAGAAGCCGAGGACGACGACGGCAAGTAGCAAGGAATGTCGGGATACGGGTTCCGTCCAAATAATAGAAGGCGCGCTGCCTGCGGTTGATGCAGGCAGCGCGCCTTTTGCGTTGAGCTCCGTTGAGGTCCGAAATCGTGGCTTGCGACCTTTAGGAGCGGGCGGCTCCGTCGACGGGGAGCACGGCGCCCGTGACGTAGGAGGACATGTCGCTCGCCAGGAAAACAAAGGCGTTGGCGACATCCTCGGGCTCGCCCATGCGACCCAGCGGAATGGTGGCGATGATGGGCTTGATGACCTCTTCGGGCAGGTTGGCGACCATATCGGTCTTGGTCACGCCGGGTGCGACGGCATTGACGCGAATGCCCATGGGGGCGAGCTCGCGCGAGAGCGACTGGACCATACCGTTGACGGCAAACTTGGACGTGGGATAGCCAACGCCGGAGGGCTGACCGTACTTGGCGACCATCGAGCTCGTGGTGGTGATGGTGCCGCCATGGCCGGCCTTGGTCATGATCTTGGCGGCTGCCTGGTGGCCATTAAAGACGGCGACGACGTTGAGGTCCATAACTTTGGCGAACTCCTCGGCCGTGTAGTCCAAAAGGGGCGAGCGCTGGGAGATGCCGGCATTGTTGACGACTGTATCCAAGCCGCCCATATCGGCTGCGGCCTGGGTAAAGGCCTCGGTCACGGCTTCGAGCGAGGTGAGGTCGCAGGAGCGGCCCCAGACCTTGGCGTCGGGATAGGCGGCTGCCAGCTTCTCAACGGCCGTGTCGGCAGTCTCCTGGCGCGAGCCAAAGACGGTGACGGCAGCGCCTTCCTCGATAAAACGGCAGGCGATGGCATAGCCGATACCGCGTGTGCCTCCGGTGATGATTGCTTTCTTGCCCTCGAGCAACATGGTGCTTCCTCTCATCGCGGGCGGACATTCACAGCACAGCGTAGCGGTAGTCGGAATCGGCCGCGTTTGCATATCGGTGAACGGTAGCCCGCGTTACCGATGAGCGGCTCGCGCAAATATGCTTTGCCGTTGTGCTTAGGGCAGGTGACAAAAGGGCTCCCGTCCCACATCGGACGGGAGCCCTCAAGGCGCGTATTGCTAGGCGAGCGTTGGGCTAGTTCGCCATGACGCCTTCGGTCCAAGCCTCAACGTCCTCGATGCGCAGGACGTTGGCGACCTCGGCCACGCAGCCGACGCTGGCAAGCTCGGCGGCGGCAGCCTGGACGTCCTTCTCGAGCGCGCGGTGCGTCAGGAAGATGACCGAGCAGGCATCGCTGACGCCCGATTTGCCGTCCTCGACCTGGTTGATGAGCGAGATCGAGATGTTGTGCTTGGCAAAGATGTCGACCGTCTCGGACAGGGCGCCCACGCGGTCGGCGACTTTCAGGCGCACATAGTACTTGGTCTGGAGCTCGTCCATGGGCTTAAAGGTGAGGTTGTGGCCATAGGGCTCAATCTCGGGCAGCGGAGCCACGCCGCGGCTGATCTGCTCGGAGAGCGATAGGATATCGCCCACGACGGCGCTCGCGGTGGGGAAGGAGCCTGCGCCCGCGCCGTAGAACATGGTCTCGCCCACGGCGTCGCCTACCACGTAGACGGCGTTCATGGCGCCGTTGACCTTGGCGAGCATATGGTCTGCGGGGATCAGCGTGGGATGCACGCGAACGTCGACGCCAGCGTCGGTGTTGCGGGCGATGCCGAGCAGTTTGATGGTGTAGCCGAGCTCGCGGGCCTGGGCGATGTCCTCGGCGCCGATGGTGCGGATACCCTGCTGGTACACATCGTCGGTGGTAACGCGGGTGCCAAAGCCGATGGAGGCGAGGATGGCCGTCTTGCTGGCGGCATCGAAGCCGTCGACGTCGGCGGACGGGTCGGCCTCGGCATAGCCCTTAGCCTGTGCGTCGGCGAGCACGTCAGCGTAATCGGCGCCCTCGGCGTCCATGCGCGACAGGATGTAGTTGGTGGTGCCGTTGAGGATGCCGGCGATGGTCAGGATCTTGTTACCCACCAGGTCGTGCTCGAGTGTGCTGACAATGGGGATGCCGCCACCGCAGCTGGCCTCGCACTTAATCTGCACGCCGCACGCACGCGCCTTCTCGGCAAGCGTCTCGACATGGCGGCCCAGCAGGGCCTTGTTGGCGGAGACGACATGCTTGCCGTTCTCGAAGGCAGTGGTGAAGATCTCGGTTGCGGGATGCTCGCCACCAATCAGCTCGACGACGATGTCGACGGCGGGGTCGGTGACGACATCGTGCCAGTCGCTCGTAAAGGCCTCGCGCTCAATGCCTGCCGCCTCGGCCTGCTCCCAAGCAAGCGCGCAGGCGCGGGTCAGCTTAAGGTCGATGCCGTAGGCTGCCAGGTACTCATCGTGGTGGCTCTTGATCAGACGGGCCACGCCGCCGCCGACGGTTCCCAGACCGATCAGACCGACGTTCACGGTGCGCAGGGGTTCGCTCATAGATAACTCCTTCGTACATCTTATGGATGGATAAACCGCTTAAAGGTTGAGTGCATTCTAGCGTGAACCGGGGGCGTGTGCTCGCCAGGCAACAGGAGCCGCGCAAAACGGCACCCCCGAAACGCTGCGGAAACATTGGAAACACGCTCGCTACAAACGGACTTCCGTAACAAACTGTCAACGTTTGCGCCATAAGGTTTGCCCTGTACCGCAAGACGGCCGCACCGCGGCCAGCGAAAAAGGGGGACACCATGTTCAACATCAACAGCACGCTCAGCCGTAGGAACTTTCTCGCCGGCGCTGCGGCGCTCGGCAGCACCGCCGCACTCGCTGGTTGCTCGTCGGGTGGCTCGGACGGCGGCACCGCCGATGACGGCAAGACCTTCAAGATCGGTGTCATCGGCCCTCTGACCGGCGCCGCGGCAACCTATGGCGTTTCGGCCGAGAAGGGTGCCAAGCTTGCCGCCAAGGATTTCTCGACCAAGGACCTCAAACTCTCGCTTAAGTCCGAGGATGACGTCGCCGACGGCGAGAAGGCTATCAACGCCTTCAATACCCTGTGCGACTGGGGCATGCAGGCGCTCGTCGGCCCCGTCACGACTGGTGCCGCCGTCGCTGTCTCGGGCGAGATCGCCGACGATATGCTCATGGTCACGCCCTCTGCTTCGTCCCTCGACGTCACCAAGGACAAGACCACGGTTTTCCAGGTTTGCTTTACCGACCCCACCATGGGCGCGAGTGCTGCCAAGTTTTTGGCCGAGAAGTATGCAGACGCCAAGATCGCCCTGTTCTACAACTCCGGCGATACGTACAGCTCGGGTGTTGCCGATGCCTTTGCCGAGCAGGCCAAGGCATCCAAGCTCGACATCGTCGATACCGAGACCTTTAAGGACGACTCCTCCACGAGCTTTACCAACCAGCTCACCAAGGCCAAGGAGGCCGGCGCCACGCTCATCTTTGCGCCGATCTACTACACGCCGGCGTCCGTTTTGCTCAAGAATGCCAAGGACATGGGATACGACATGATCCTCATGGGTACCGACGGCATGGACGGCCTGCTCTCCGTTGAGGGCTTCGACACCTCCCTTGCCGAGGGTGTGCTGCTCATGACCCCGTTCTCTGCCGACGATGAGAAGAACGCCGACTTCGTCAAGGCATATAAGGACGCCTACGACGAGACGCCCAACCAGTTTGCCGCCGATGCCTATGACTGCGTCCATGCGATTGTCGAGGCTATCGATAAGGCAGACATCGATATTACGGCCGACGGCGCCGACATTGCCGGCGACCTCGCCAAGGCCATGCGTAAAATCAAGATCGAGGGCCTGACGGGCGAGCTCACGTGGAACGACGAGGGCCAAGTCGAAAAGCCTGCTACGGCCTATGTGATTCAGGACGGCAAGTACATCGCTGCCTAAGTGCGCATAAAACGCGACCGGTGAGGCTGTATTATTCAGGGCAGGGACGCTTGTAACAGAATGGAAACATTACTTTTACATAATAAAGTGGCATTACTGCATAAAATAATAGAAATACGCAGAAACATGGATAAATGAACAAATCCAAAGAAAAGTTGAAATAATCGCCACTTTTCCTAACTAAAGCGTCTACTATTTTGCGAACGCCGAACACGGCGAAGGATGGCCTGTCGGGTAACCAAAACCCGACGAGATTTGAGAGGAGAGCCGCATGTCGAGCCTCACCGGTAAGTCATTGAACCCTGTTATGAATCGCAGGAGCGTTATCGCGAGCGCAGCAGGTCTGGGGGCGATGTCCATTCTAGCTGGCTGCTCCTCCAACGGCGGCGACAGCGGTTCCGCTTCGAGCGACGCTTCGTTTAAGATCGGCACTATCGGCCCGCTGACCGGCGCCAACGCGTCCTACGGCAAGTCCGTTACCCAGGGTGTCGAGCTTGGCTGCAAGGATTTCTCGACCAAGGAGCTGCCGCTTGCCAGCAAGGCCGAGGATGACCAGGCTGATGGCGAGAAGGCCGTCAACGCCTTCAACACCCTGCTCGACTGGGGCATGCAGGCCCTCGTCGGTCCGACCACCACGGGTGCGTCGGTTGCCGTTGCCGCCGAGTGCGGTAACGACCCCAAGACATTCATGATCACCCCGTCCGCGTCCTCCGAGGACGTCACCGACGGCAAGGATTGCGTCTTCCAGGTTTGCTTCACCGACCCCAACCAGGGTGTCAACGCTGCCAAGTTCCTGGCGCAGAAGTATGCGGACGAGAAGTTCGTGCTGTTCTATAACTCCGGCGACGCCTATTCTTCGGGCATCGCGGATTCCTTTAAGGCCCAGGCCGCTGAGTCCAAGCTCGAGGTTGTTGACGAGGAGACCTTTAAGGACGACTCCGCCACGAGCTTTACCAACCAGCTGACCAAGGCCAAGCAGGCCGGCGCCACCATGATCTTTGCGCCGATCTACTACACGCCGGCGTCCGTCCTGCTCAAGAACGCTAAGGACATGGGCTACGACGTCAAGATGATGGGCTGCGACGGCATGGACGGCATCCTGGGCGTTGAGGGCTTCGACACCTCTCTTGCCGAGGGTCTGCTGCTCATGACCCCGTTCTCCGCCGACGACGAGAAGAACGCCGACTTCGTCAACGCTTACAAGGATAAGTACGGCGATACCCCCGACCAGTTTGCCGCTGACGCCTACGACGGCGTGCACGCGGTGGCCGAGGCCCTCAAGGAGGCCGGTCTTGGTGTCGACGCCGACCCGACCGAGGTCGCCGAGAAGCTGCCCAAGGCTATGCTCAAGATTACCGTTGACGGTCTGACCGGCAAGCTCACCTGGAACGATAAGGGCCAGGTCCAGAAGGAGCCCACGGCGTACGTCATCACCGACGGCAAGTACGTACAGGCCTAATAGGCCGCCTTACATAGAGCGGTTTTGATCCCAAGCAGGGGAGGTTTTGGCCTTCCCTGCTTGCTTGGTATCTAGGGACGATGTAACGTCCCTGTTTCATACATCAACTGGAAACCTATTCGAAAGGGGGATGTGGAACATGACGGTCTTTATCCAATACCTGGTCAACGGCCTGTCCATGGGCAGCGTCTACGCCATCATCGCGTTGGGCTACACCATGGTCTACGGTATCGCCAAGATGCTGAACTTCGCTCACGGCGACGTCATCATGGTCGGTGCCTATGTCTCGTTCTGCGCCACGTCGTATCTCGGCCTCCCGGGCTGGGCATCTGTAATTCTCTCTTGTGTGGTCTGTACCGTTCTCGGTGTTCTCATCGAGGGTCTGGCATACAAGCCGCTGCGTCAGGCGGGCCCGCTGGCCGTTCTGATCACGGCCATCGGCGTGTCCTACTTCCTGCAGAATGCCGCGCAGCTTCTGTGGGGCGCCACGCCCAAGAACTTCACTTCGCTCGTCACCTTCCAGGTGCCGGAGTTCTTGGCCAAGTTCAATGTAAGCGCAGTCTCGCTCGTCACCATCGTCGCCTGCCTGGTTATCATGGCCGGCCTGATGTTCTTTACAGGTAAGACCAAGATGGGCAAAGCCATGCGCGCCGTGTCCGAGGACAAGGCCGCCGCTCAGCTCATGGGCATCAACGTCAACCGCACTATTTCGATGACGTTTGCCATCGGCTCCGCCCTTGCCGCCATCGCCGGTGTGCTCCTGTGCTCCTACTCGCCGGTCCTGCAGCCCACCACGGGCGCCATGCCTGGCATCAAGGCCTTCGACGCTGCCGTTTTCGGCGGCATCGGCTCCATCCCCGGTGCCTTTGTCGGCGGCATTCTCATCGGCATCATCGAGGCGATGGCGCAGGCTTACATTTCCACGAGCCTTGCCAACTCCATCGTCTTTGGTGTTTTGATCATCGTCCTGCTCGTCAAGCCTGCCGGCCTCTTGGGCAAGTACGTCCCCGAGAAGGTGTAGGTGAGCGTTATGAAGTTTCTTAAAGACAAGCAGACGCGTCACGACTTTGTTACGTACGCCATGTGCATCGTGGCATTTGCCATCGTGTTCTTTATGCAGTCTAACCACATGATCCCGCGCATGATCGCCGGTCAGCTGGTTCCCATTACGGCCTACATCGTCATGGCCATCTCCCTCAACCTCGTCGTCGGCATCGCGGGCGACTTGTCGCTGGGCCACGCGGGCTTTATGAGCGTCGGTGCCTACACGGGCATCGTCACCGCGGTCGCGCTGGAGAGCGCCGTCCCGTCCGATCCGATGCGCCTGATCATCAGCATCGTGGTCGGCGCTATCGCCGCTGCCATCTTGGGCTTCTTGATCGGTATCCCGGTCCTGCGTCTGAGCGGCGACTATCTGGCCATCGTGACCCTGGCTTTTGGCGAGATCATCAAAGAGATCGTTACCTGCCTCATTGTGGGCGTCGACTCCCGCGGCCTGCATGTGATCTTTAACATCACGGGCAACTCCACGATCGACGACCTGCACCTGCTCGAGGATGGCACCGCCATTATCAAGGGCGCGCAGGGTGCCTCGGGCGTGTCGACCTATTCGACCTTCCTCGCCGGTGCCATCCTGGTCATGGTCGCACTCGTGATCGTGCTCAACCTGGTTCGCAGCCGTACCGGCCGTGCCATCATGGCCGTGCGCGATAACAAGATTGCAGCCGAGTCCGTGGGCATCTCCGTCACCCAGTACCGCATGATCGCCTTCGTGGTTTCCGCTGCCCTCGCCGGTGCTGCCGGAGCCCTCTTCGGCGGTAACTTCTCGCAGCTCTCCGCCACCAAGTTCGACTTCAACACGTCCATCCTCATTCTGGTGTTCGTGGTCCTGGGCGGGCTGGGCAACATGCGCGGCTCCGTCATCGCCGCGGCACTGCTCACGGTGCTCCCCGAGCTGCTCCGTCAGTTCTCGGACTACCGCATGCTCATCTACGCCATCGTGCTGATTCTGGTTATGATCTTTACCAACAACCCGCAGCTCAAGGCGTTCTTCGGTCGCGTCAAGGACCGCTTTGCTCCCAAGAAGGAGGTGGCAGCCGATGCCCAGTAAATTTGAGTTCAACAAGGGCAAGATGGTCCCGTATCCTTCTGGCGCCATCGTTCCCGACCGCGACCTGGGCGAGCGCCCGGCACTCGAGTGCATCCACCTGGGAATTGAGTTCGGTGGCCTTAAGGCAGTCGACGACTTTAGCCTGACTATCGGCAAGACCGAGATCGCCGGTCTCATCGGTCCCAACGGTGCCGGTAAGACCACGGTCTTCAACCTGCTCACCAAGGTGTATCAGCCCACGCACGGCACCATCCTACTTGACGGCGAGGACACCTCGGGCAAGTCGGTCTATCAGGTCAACCGTATGGGCATCGCCCGTACCTTCCAGAACATCCGCCTGTTCAACACCATGACGGTGGAGGACAACGTCAAGGTCGGTTTGCACAATCAGGAGCGCTACTCCGGTTTTGAGGGCGTGCTGCGCCTGCCGACGTATTGGAAGCACGAGAAGGCCGCCCACGAGCGCGCCATGGAGCTGCTGTCCATTTTTGACATGGAGCACCTGGCAAATGAGCAGGCCGGCTCGCTGCCTTACGGCGCTCAACGTCGTCTGGAGATCGTCCGCGCGCTTGCCACCAACCCCAAGCTGCTGTTGCTCGACGAGCCTGCCGCCGGCATGAACCCGTCCGAGACCGCGGAGCTCATGGAGAACATCGTCAAGATCCGCGACACCTTCGGCATCGCCATCATGCTTATCGAGCATGATATGTCGCTCGTTATGAACATCTGCGAGGGCATCTGCGTGCTTAACTTTGGCAAGGTTATCGCCAAGGGTACGGCCGAGGAGATCCAGAACAACGATGCCGTTATCGAGGCATATCTGGGCAAGCAGGATAAGGGGGAGAACTAAATGGCAGAGCCGATGCTTTCCGTCTACAACATCAACGTCTGGTACGGCGCCATCCACGCCATCAAGGACATCTCCTTTAACGTTAACGAGGGCGAGATCGTGGCTCTGATCGGCGCGAACGGCGCTGGCAAGTCCACAACGCTCAAGACCGTCTCGGGCCTGCTGCGCTCCAAGACCGGCTCCATCAAGTTTATGGGCGAGGACATTACCCATACGCCCGCTGATAAGCTGGTTGGTAAGGGACTGGCTCAGGTTCCCGAGGGACGTCGCGCCTTTTTGCAGATGACGGTTGAGGAGAACTTGGAGATGGGCGCCTATACGCAGCCCAAGTCCACGGTGGCTCCGGGCCTTGAGCGCGTCTACGAGCAGTTCCCGCGCCTGAAGGAGCGCCGTCGCCAGGTCGCCGGCACCCTTTCGGGCGGCGAGCAGCAGATGCTCGTTATGGGCCGCGCTCTTATGAGTAACCCTAAGCTGCTCATGCTCGATGAGCCCTCTATGGGCTTGGCACCGATTCTGATTGAGCAGATCTTCCAGATCGTCGAGGACCTGCACAAGGCCGGTACCACGGTGCTTCTGGTCGAGCAGAACGCCCAAATGGCGCTTTCAATCGCCACGCGCGGCTACGTGCTCGAGACCGGCAAGATCACCATGACCGGCACCGGCCAAGAGCTTCTGCACGACGACAACGTCCGCAAGGCTTATCTTGGTGGTTAATCCATTCAACAAAGGGGCGCTGACTATTCCGGCCAGCGCCCCTTTTTAAGTTGCGGTGAAATAGGGACTAAATAGGGATTCTAGACGCCAAAACAGTCCCTATTCCACCGCAACTTCATTGGGGCGTGCGACGATGACTGTCCCAAATTAGCTACCCTTGCACCAAGCCAAGGCCCCGTTCCGGAATGTGTCGGAACGGGGCCTTGGTGGTTGGGGTCTATTGGGTTTTGTTCGCTAGTCTACCTTTTGTCCGCATGTTGGGCAGAACTGGGCTTCGGGTACGAGCGGGGTTCCGCAGTGACGGCAGAAGCGGGCAGGCTCGGTTGGAGCTGCCGGCATCGTCGGTGCCGCGGGTGCCACGGCGTTCTGCTGAGCGTGCTTCTGACGACGACGCTGCTTGCGCTGAGGTTTAGGCGCTGCGGCTACTGCACCGTTCGCGGCCTTCGCGCGCTTCTTGCGGTTGCAAAGGATAACGA
>ERZ1035001.277-NODE-277-length-30282-cov-6.838125_pt1 | contig 30282 bp, 12 predicted proteins | sample MGYA00520685_ERZ1035001 | MGnify/ENA primary metagenome ERZ1035001 (study PRJEB33766, sample SAMN09781749) | gut metagenome | biome: gut microbiome | host: Homo sapiens | place: Madagascar | study: EMG produced TPA metagenomics assembly of the PRJNA485056 data set... | reverse complement strand
TTTAAGACATCATTAAGGCTTGCGTTGTGGAGCAAACCGCAGGTCAATGCTATTCTTTTACCTTATCGTACGGTGTTGTATTCTGCCTGAATTCTCTACCTGCGAGCAACGGATTAAGCACGACCAAGCCGAAAGGATGGCACGCCCGCAAGCAGGGCAAACGCAAACGATGAGTGGCATGGACCGACATAGCGAGCTCCAGCAGCACAAGACGGCGGCCGAGTACCGTCAAGCTGCCGACGAGCACGTGCGGACCCTCAAGGATTTCTGGAAGGATTTCCTGGTGAGCGGTCTGTTTGTGCTGGCCGCCATCGTTGCCATCTTTGCATGTCTGGCCTGGTTTGCCGCGAACAATCGAGTGAGCGCCACGGGGAGCACGATCGGGGCGAAGGCGGAGCGGTACACGATTTCCGCTGCAAGCGATACCGCCGCGCACGTGGGCTATTACGAGCGCTCCGAGCGCACACCCGAGGAAAAGCATGCCATCGATGGCCTGGATACGAACGACGCCATGACGGTAACGCTCAGCTCCAACCTGAACAACGAGTCCGCTGGCTCTTTGTATCCGGGTGCTCGGGGTAAGATTACGCTTACGGTGAAGCCGCTGGTGGATGACCTGAACGGGGTCACGATCAACTTGTCGCGCGTGCTTAAAGCCACGGGCGTTGGCGTTGTTGAGGACGGAGAAGCACTGACGCCTGCCGCGCAAACGCTCCTTGGCTTGGTTAAGGGCCATTTGTTGTTCTTTACGAGCTGCGAGAACGGGTATTACTCGGGACGCGTGGAAAATGGCCAGATCAAGATTCCCAAGAGTGCATTTTACAAAGTCGACGATGAGACTAAGCCAACGGACAATAAGCCAACGAGCGAGTCCTTCACCTTTGATTTGTACTGGGTGTGGCCGGAGTACTTCCAGAACTTTGTCCTTACGGGCAACACGAATTACTACAAGAATCTGTTTGCGGCAGTGGGCGATGCGAAGTCTGACTACTGCGCTCTGCAGGCGGATATGAACGCGAATAAAACGAACTACTTTTACGGCGCGGCAAGTAACACGGGAGCCGCCGACGCCCCCACGGTTTCGGCCAATATGTCTTCCAGCGATGCGGCCATCTGCTCGGCGCTGTACAACAACGCGGACGAGGAGATTGGCGATAAGGTTAAATACATCCAACTTAGAATGAGCGCTCAGGAGGGCGTGAGCTCATGAGTACCATGCAAACACGCCTCGGCGACGCCCGCAATTGGATAGAAGACCATCGCGCACAAGCCCTTGCGGTCTTGGTCCTCTTGGCGGCAATCATTCTTGTCATCGGCTTGTCGCTCTCGTGGTTTGTGGGCAGCAAGAGTCTGTCTACGGTGGGCAAGATCCAAACGCCGGCACAGCTCAAGGTGCTGGGCCCCAACCAGACGAGCATTGAGCCCATCGAGATTTCGTATGATGAGTCGCGTGGTGATGTGACGAACTCCGACGGCACCGTGACTGTTCGTCGCGCGTTTTGCGTGCAGAGTGACAATGACGAAAATCCCGGTGCCGGTGGCCAGGCGTTTGAGCTGCAGGTTGCCAACACTACGAATATCACGGGGCTGACAATCAACGTGTATCACGTGGCGGTTAATGACCCGTCGACAACGACGGGCGATGTGGTCGGTCTCGATGGACTCAACAATCCGTATTCGTGGAGTAAGGGCAAACCGATTTCGTTCGACTTTATCAACTCCCCGGACGGGACAAGTGCGTTGGCTAAAGAGCTTGAGGCAAACGATCCAACGTACGGCTCATACGTGAATGTCCAGAAAAACGCCCGTCCGCTGTATCGGTGTCACACGTTCGCAAAGAGCGAGCTCGACGGCTACGACGACAAAAAGGACCAAAAGGCCAACGCTGTCACCAACTTCATCATCGAATGTACGTGGAATCCAGGCATTGTGACCGTGAACGGAAAGACGGCCTCAAACGTCAAAGAGACCGATATGGTCTACCTAATCGCTCGCGGCACGAGCGGCAACAAATAGCAGGAAGGGAGGGGCATCAGATGAGAAAAGACAAGAACGAGCAAAATGAAATCGCAAGGCCTGCTGGCAAGCATTTTGCGCAGGCTGATGATCATGCGGCGAAGTCAGCCTTGGCGGAGTCGGCTGCCCCTGCTTCCAAAATGCGCAAGCGCCTGTGGGCGGTTGCGGTGCTGCTGTGCGCCGTCGCAATTGTAACGGGTACCTACCTTACCTATACGGCTTTTTTGGCGGGCGACTTCCTTAAGTCGGTTGCTGTTTCGGGCACGTCGCAAGCGCTGTTTGCCTCGGACATGCTCACGGGTTATACGACTGAGAACCTGGATGACGAGAACATTGCCGTCCGAAGCGTCGTCGTCGACACGAGTGGGGATACCTGCTCCTTTACCTTCCGCATTTACAACCATCTGTTGGGCGACAAGAACAAGGTTAACGACAAGGACGTCAACGCGACGCTGAGCGTGACGGCGACAGGTACGACAGGTACTTGGAGCATTAGCGGAGAGCCCGCATTGGCGACGGGCGGCACGGTTAACCTTTCCTTCCCCGCCTACAAAGCAACCATGTATACCTATACGGTTAAGTTTGCCAGGGACGACCTCAACAAGGCATCTTTCACCGTCAAGGCCCAGGTTGGCTCCAACAGCCCCGGAACCAACCTTAAATGGCTCGCAGCTAAGATTGCGCCCGCCGAGCGTGCGGAGGTAGCGGCCTCGGGCGTTTCGGGCGAGTGGGTCGACAAAAACTCGGATATCAAAGCTTTCGACGCCTATAACTATCGCGTGACCGTTACGGGCGCCCCAACAAAGGTCGAGCTTACATGGGGCGACAAGGTTGAGCTTGACCCGTTTTTTGAGACAAATCATTCCGACGCGATCGTTAATAAAAATAAAAGGGTGGTCACGTTCACTATGGAACCCGGGTCGGAGATTATTACTTTTTACCGCGCGACGGATACCGCACCCGGCAACTGGGGTGATGACATCGGCGTTACGTGTGGATCTGCGTAGGCCAACCGCAATCGGTGATTTTGAGACCCCGTACGGGGCATGAGATAGAACGAGGTAGGACCAGATGAGAACGGCAAAGCGCATAACAACCGCATGCCTGACTGCGATCATGATTTTCCAGGCGCTCGCGCCCTCCGCGGAGGTGTTCGCGCAAGAGCTCGACGCCGTTACGGAGGCGTCCGTCTCCGCCGCGCGCGCCGCGGGCAACACGGCGCGCTCCGTACAGGATGCCGTGGCCACTGCTTTGGAAGATGCCGACCAGGCTGCATCTGATGACACCGCAGCGACTCCGGGCGCCGATGCGGGTGCTACCGAGGGCGGCAACGGTTCTACCAATGCTGGTGAATCGCAGGACTCCACGACCGATGGAACCACCAGCGGCGATGCCACAACGGAGGGCGACGCATCCCAAGACGATGCAGCTGCCGATGAGGGTGCCACCGACGAAGAGCAGGCGAATGAAGCGGACGCAGATGCCGCCGCGCAGGCAAACACCATCCCCACCATCACTACTGTCGAAGTGCTCAGGAAGGTGCTGGGCGACAACAAGGTCACCACTGACGACTCGGGCACCGTCACAGCCATTACCTTTGGGTCCAACGCCGATCTTATCGCCATCTCCAACACCGACCCCGCCATCTACCAGAACGCGATCATTTCCAAAGGTGGCTCGACCGGCATCGACTTCGACGTGTGCGGCGCGGAGACTGTGGGCAACCTGGGCAGCCTCACGTTCCAGGGCTTCGGCAGCGATGACTACCCCTTCAAAGGCACGCTCGACCTGGGCGACAGAACCCTTACCGCCAACAAGACACTCTTTAACAATATCGTGGTCAGCGATGCAAGCAGCACCGTAAAGCTCACCTGGAAGGGCACCAACGCACAGCCCATCGTGGCCGCAAAGGTCGCGGGCGAGGAAAAGACGCTCAACGCTACCATTACCGTGGACACGTCTAAGAGCGATGCCGAAAAGGGCATCTGCAAGCTCACCTCGCCGCTTGTGGGCGAGGTCACGGGCGCACTCACACTCAACGCCACCTACGTCACAAGCGCGGACAGCCCCCTGGCGGTCGATATGCAATCGAGCACAGGCAACATGGGCTTGCTTGTGAACACTCTTGCCGAAGGAGCATCGCTTACACTTGCGGGCCTTACCCTGCCGGACAAACTCAACGGTACCCCCACCATCAACGCGACGGCCGATGGCGCCAACGCGGGAGGACTTATCGGCGAGGCACGTTCGGGCGCCACCGTCGCCCTGCCCGCTAGCATTGACGTCTCTGCGTTGAGCGTCGCAGGCAAAAATGCGGCGGGCGGCCTTATCGGTAAGGCAGCCAACCTCACGTTTACCGTGGGTACGGACAACAGCGGAAAAGACGCCTCGGGCAATGCCATCACCATCAAGCCTGCAGGCGCGGTCGGATCGTCATCGGCTGGCACGTATGCGGGTGGCCTTATCGGCGACGCCTCGTTTGCCGACGAGTTCACCATCAACAGCGGCATCTTCGACTTTGGCGGGGGCGTGGCGCTCAGCGTGTCCAACACGAGCGTTCCCCCTTCCGCCGGCGGACTGTTTGGCGAGCTCGACATCTCGAACGGCGATGTGACCGTCAACGGTGGATCGTATACAAGCACGCTGCAAAACGGCAAGGACAACGGCAGCAACAACGGCGTGCGCGGAAACTACGGCGGCTTGGTGGGCAAGCTGTGGGGCCAGAAATACGGCAACAACGCACTGTACGCGTTCACGGTGCAGAATGGCGCCGAGGTGTCGTTTGGCGTGGGTTCCAACGGCCAACTCACCTATGCGGGCGGACTGGTAGGCTACCTTGGCGAAGGCAACGGGAGCCTCAACGTGTCCGCTGTGGTCATCAGTGACGTAACGGTGACATGTGTAACCTCGGGCTACGCCAGTAATAATGGCAAGTACGGCGGCGCCGTGGGCGTCGTGGACACAAGCAACGTTCTAGAAGTGCGCGGTCTAACGGTCAAAACCGATAGTGGCGCCACCATCGGCGGCACGAGCGGCGGCTTTGCCGGAGTCGTCGGGTCGTCGTGGCGCGGCATCGTCAAGTTCAGCGGCGTCACTAACCTGTCGGGCGCCACCTTTGCGGAAAACGACCACACCGCGCAGCTGATTTATGAGAACTTCAACTCACTGATCTTTGCCGCCGGCAGCGGAAGCGACAGCGGCGTCGCCGCGGGTGATACCACGAAATGGCAATACAAGCGCCCCGTCACTCAGGTCAAGATTGATGACGTCTACAGCTACGGTCAGGTCGTTCGCCTGGGTAGCAAGCTGAGCGAAGGCCTCATCTCCATCGACAAAGCGCACCGGTGGAACTTTAACTCGAACCTTGTAAAAACTGGCGATGCCTTTGCGCTGGCAAGCGTCGACGATTTCGCAAAGCTGGCGATCACCTGGCAAACGAGCGGGTACTTCTCCGCCGTGGAGGGCGTTACGAATAGCAATTTCGCCTCCCAGGTTCCTTCGACGAACATCACACTCTCTGCAGACATCAACCTTTCCGGCACAGGTCTTACCGGCCTTACCAAAGACCGGGTTCCCCGTATTATTGACGGCATTGATGAGAACAACCACAGCTTCACCGGCACGCTCAACGGCAACGGCCACACCATAAGCCTGGCAGTGGGCGAGCCCTATGGCATGCGCGGCAATAGCAAGATTGGTGCCGACGACACCAGTGCCGGCAACGGCAAAATCTACCGCCACGGCCGCCTGGGCTTGTTCGCAGCAATCAACGGCGCAACTGTCTCCGACGTCACCATCGCCGGCTCTATGAAGTTCGATAACGGCGCGGCCATTGATGCCGGATCGCTTGCGGGCGCCATTGCGGGTGGTCTGACGCTGTCTGGCGCAACGTGCAAAACGAATATCGCGTGCGATGATACGATCGCCAACGATGCGAACATTGGTGGCATTGCAGGCAGCGTGTCGGCAGCTTCCGCGGTTGCGCTTGGGGATAACAGCAAGGCTCAGGCGACCATCGCTGCAACTAAAACGCTTAACGGCAATATTCGCATTGGCGGCGCCATCGGCTATGTGGGCGATTTTGCCTCGAATACGAGCAATTATGGCTCGATATTCAATGTCTCGGGCCTCGAGGTCGGCGGATCGATCACAACCGGTAATTGCGCCAGCGGCAAGATTGCCCAAGTCGGCGGCCTTATCGGCTGCATTGTTCAGGGATCGAACAAGAAGAACGTTACCATTACTGGTCTTAACTTTAGCGGATTCACTATGACCGTGGGCGAGAATGGCGACAAGTACAAAGGTGCCGGTGGCCTTTTGGGCTATAGCTGGGGCAACACTACCGTCGCCATTGGCGATGCTGCCGGGAACAGTGAGAGCGCCTATGCCCTTAAAACCTCCAACAACACCACCGTGGCTGCAAATAAATCTACTGAGGTCGGCGGTCTCGTGTATGCCGCTAGCGGCCATTGGATTATCAACAACTACGCTATCAATTTGGGTGGAGCTTCCTTTACCGCCAATAATGCCACCACGCTTGGTGTTCTTATTGCTCGGGGCAGTACATCCGATTCGGCGAATGGCTTTGGCGCCGAGGCCAAATATAGTGGCCTATATTTGGAGGACAAGGCCTGGTGGGGCACGGCCTATGCCGTAGACGGCCTGTCTATCACCGCCCCGAAAGTAAAGATATACGACGAATGGCTTGCAAATGGCGTGAAGCCCGGAAGTAAGCTGATCGATAACGGCTGCAACGCGGTCGTCTCGCTTCATACCAAGGACGAAAAGCTGGACATGAGCGGAGATCCCGCTAAAGATAATAGCTATCGAAATCGCATCTCACCTGATAGGCTTCCCCAAACAAACGGGTCTGTCCGCTACTACTACAATCTGGACAGAGCGCTAAGTCGAGTGCAGGAGCTCAACTCGTCTGTGATGGAAACTCCTGAGCATCTCGTTTTATGGGCTGCGAGGCAGTATGCTCCGGAAGCGACGTACGGCGACCTAACGGGCACCAAAGTGCTTATCTTTACGAACAATAAGATTGGGCGCGATCGAGGCGAACGGAAAGAAATTGATCTGACGGGTTATAGCTACTACCCTTCAAACCCAAACGGCTCTAATGCGGTAACCGTCCAAAACGCAAAGATCGTTTTCTGCTACTCACAGATAAAGGATGAGCAGAAGAACAATAAAAGCAATGCTTTGGCTTCTCAACATGAGAATATGCACTGTGGTCTTATTCGCACGATTGGAGGTAAGAACCTTACTGTTACAGGTCTAACGCTGTCGGGAACAGTCGGCAGGGTAAAAAACGATGCTGCGAAGGGGGCCGACCCAGAAAGCGTATCGGGTGCGCTGGTGCTTCGTTGCGCCTATGGAGCATCTGGCACCAAAATGGCGAGCATCAAAATCGATACTCTAAATCTTGACGGCTTGCAGGTAGACGGGGCGGAAGACGAGCAATACGCTCCGCTGTTGATTAACGCCATTACAAGGTATGTCAACCTAGACGTGAAAAATGTGACGACGTCCAATTATGCCGACGACTCTGGTGCCAATACAATTGCAGCTTCCAGCTTGTTCGGTCGATTGGGCTATGACAAGAATTCCGATCAGGTCACGGCAAAGTTTGAGAAAATAAGCTTGCCCAGCCAAAAGAGCAAAACGATCTTCACCCATGCGAGCCTGTTGGAGAGCTTTGGCTACACGACCACCGGCACGGGCTCGGCGGACTATACCTTTACAGCAGATGATGCTCAAAATAACAAGGTGACCTATGGATCCGAGATTGATAGGAAAGGCACGGAGTACTCTGGCAAGCAGCTTTGGTACTACGACGAAGCGACGTATGGCACCGATAAAGGCTTAGTGACGCTTGGGGATAATAAGACGGCGAACGCCAACACCCCTCAGTTCGGCGGCTATCTTCCTTATGTATATAAGGGGAAGGTCACCGAGAACGGCGTCCAGTACCACGAAATTAAAGTTAACCAGCGCATCCCTAATCTGTTGACGGGATGCGGTACGTATGGCGATCCGTACACCGTTAAGGACGCGACGGAGATGAACGCCATCGCCAACTACATCAACAATAGCGTGGCATTGGATGGCTGGGAAGTCACCATTGCCGCCAATCAGGGCGAGCTTTGCACTCACCGCAAAGACGGGGCGACCAGCAACGAGACTACGTACGTCTATAAGCAGGCAAACGATACCGGTAAAAAATGGGAGAAAAAGATCGGCGATACGACCGATCCCACGCAAACGCTGAGCGACGAAACCATGCATCGCTATGTACAAAGCGCGTATTACAGCATCGAGCCTGCCAAGGACAATAAGATTACCGTCGACGCAGCCTCTTTTGGTGGATTTGGCAACAAGGCCAATCCGTTCCGCGGAGTTATTGTTGGCAACTTAGGCACTTCACCTGCAACAATTGAGATCGAAAACAACAAGGGCGAGCTTCGTGGCCTGGTTCCCTATAGCTATGGCAGTGTGGTGCGCAATCTAAACATTCGCTACGTGAATGCGCAGGCGACTATTACTTATTCTGCCAAAGATGCAGACGGCGTACCGACAGCGTTTTTCGGTGGCGTTATCGGCTGCATCCTTGGCGGCGATAACATTATCGATGGCGTGGTCGTGAATGGGACGACGGCCGATAACCCCACAACCGGCTTTACGGTTACCGGCAGCTCGCATCTTGTTCCCATCGGCGGGTACGTCGGTGCCATTGCGGGCGGCGGCGGGATCTTCCGCGGCATGGCGGGGGCGTCTTGGCGAGCCGGAACCAAAGAAAAGTTCAAAAGTGCTGGCGAAGGCGGGGCCAACTTCCAGCTGTACGACAACCCCTACGTTGGTCGCGTGATTGATGGCTATGCCTTTAGTGAAGGCTGTGCCGTTGATAACGGAGACGCTAACTATAAGATCAACGAGCTTACAAACAAGGGAACCGCCTGCGTCACCACTACGGGCACCGATAACAAGTACATCGGCACTGACGCCGAGGCACCCGTGACCACGGTGGAAAACGCCCAGGGCCTTTTGGTGCTCTCGGCCATCATCAGCTCGGGTGCGGGTGCCGGCGCGGTACAAACCAGCTACGCCGATTACGGTGTATTCCGCGGCTCCAAGGCGTACTGGGGCAACAATACACAAACCCCGGCGATATGCGGTTACCTGTTTGGCAACAAAGAATATGGCAAGGTGCGAAATGCCAGCTACGAAAACGTGGGCAAGCCCGAGGACGCCGTCAGCGATTTCGAAATCGCCAAAAACGATGACCAGAAGGCCCCCGGCAAGCAGGGCTGGCACGGCCCGCTCAACCATGATGACGATGTAAATTCACCCTACCTGGTGGCGTCCTACGCTGCCGACTACCAAACGGGCTATGTGTGCGCTTCGAAGTCGATTGGCATGAGCTTGGAGTTCAAGCAGGGCACCATCTACAATATGACCGACTACGGCACGGGGTATGTGGGCCTCAACGGCCGTTACTATTCCAATGCCTGCAACTCGAACGAGGCGACCACCGATCGCGACCGCATCACGCCACACGTTGCCACGATCGACGGAAACGGCGCCACCATCACGGTGGGCACAGGCGATACCGCCTACGGCACCGTTGAATACGCCGACGACGATTATAAGGTCTCGGGCGTGGGCGGCCTATTCAGCACCGTGATGTTCACCTCCACCAATGTAAGGCAGAGCGTTACCGCGAACGATGGAGCGCAGGTCAAAGACCTCACTTTTGGCAACTGCAACGTAGCGCTCGCCTATATCGATTCCAACGGCAGTGTCACAACAGGAAAGACGTCGAACGACCTTATCGGCACCGGCCTTTTGGCGGGCGCAACGGCCAACTACGACGGCAACACGTGCGGTGTCTATCGCAATGTGCAGATGAGCAACTGCGCCGTGTTGGGCGCAAAGAGCGTGGGCGGGCTTCTTGGCAGCTCGGGCCGCGCCAGCCGTAGTTTGAGCGACGACAGGACCTATATGGTCGAGTTCAGCGACACGCGGGCACCCGTGTATCTCCATGACTGCTCATACACCGGTCTTAACGTCGCGGGCGAGAAGTACGTCGGTGGCTATGTGGGAACGGTCGCCTCGCCATGCCGCGTGTGGACAACCGCGGCCGAAGGGGTGAGCAAGAAAGCTGTTGGCGAAAGCTCGACCATAACCGCCACGGGGACAACACCCTACGTGGGCGGTGTGCTTGGCTTTGCCAAATCAAGCAACATCTCGGTCAACACCAATATCGGCACCACCACGGCGGTCCGGTCGAGCACAGCAGTCATCTCTGGGGTAAATGTGCTTGCCACTGGGTCGAATGCCGATAAGTATATGGGCGCCGGCGGCGTGGTCGGACGCGCCGATGGCGGCGTTATTTCTATGAGCAACGTGCGCATTGATGCCGGAGGCGGCGCCAAGAACGCCGTCATCGGCGATGGCACCGGAACGAACGAGAGCATCCGCAATGTGGGCGGCCTGATTGGCGAGGTCACGAGCAGCGGCAGCCCCAACACGTACTGGTTCGAGGACTGCAACGTCAAGAACGTCAACATCGCCGGTACTGACCAATGCTCGGGCGGGCTTATCGGCTACTACTACAGCAACGTGAATATAGCCTGCAACAACATCGCAATTGAGGACGCCACGATCAATGGCAGGTGGAGCGGCGGTCTGCTTGGCGCGATTAACAGCGGTTCCGACGTAATCGACGTTACCAACACAAAGGTATCCAACACCACGTTTAACGGAGCCTCCAACGGTGGCATTGCGGGCGACGGACGCGGCCAGTTCCATCTGGTAAACGTGCTCATGGACAGCAACACCTACAAATCCGGCTCTAAGCAGGGCGTGCTCTTGGGCGAGGTCGACACAAACGGCTATAGCCTCTCCGCAGCGGGCGTGAACGTAAAGCCCGGCGGCGGCAAGACCACGCGTGATCTGCCGCCGATGGTTTACACGACCAATACGACTGCCGTAAACAAAAAAACCTACATCGCGTTCGGCGACTATAAGGACACGCTGGCCGCGCCCGGCGAGGGCACCATGCTCTACGGCGTGGACGATGCTGCTACCACGGCAGCAAGCCCGTACGTGACCACGAGCCCTGTAAACACGCTGGCGGTGCGTGCCTCCAGCGACGACGTCACCGACCGTTATCTGCTTGGCGACGGTGCCGCCATCGACACTGCGACGACCATCCAAAGTCAGGCGGGCACCAACGTTGCCGGCCGCTACACTTACACCAATATCGGCGGCATCAATGATGCCGGCACATATCAAAACACGAGCACCTACAGCGCGGACAGCTCAAAGAGCACTTTCAATGCCAATAACGTCACTTTGGACAAGAAGGCCGCGACCGACTTCCCCGTGCTCGTGATTCCCGGCAACGATACCACGACGGTCGAGAACTACCTGAACATCGTGACCAACGGCGGCTTCTCCGATGCCCGCCGCCTCAACGGCAGCGCCAAGCACGTGACCGCTACTGCTGAGGTCTTCTCGCTTGCCGACAACGGCACCTTCGTCAAGGACGCAACCGCCTCGCAAACACCTACACTCAAGGTGCTCAACAACGGCACGAGCTCCATGACATTCCGCGCGAGCACCGACTGGGACAATGAGCAGGCGCGCTTTACTCTGCTTACGGTCACCTTTAGTGAGGCCGGTCAGAGCTACCGTGTGCAGATGCCCATCATTGTCAAGCGTATGCTCGAGATTGACTTTACCGCTACCTACTCCGAAGGCGCGAACTTCAAGGCTGCCGACTATACGACTAAATACGACAAGCACGCTCTTGTGAGCAGCGGCGATACCATGACCGGCTACCTTACCTGGGCCTATGGCAGCGCTCGGGGCGAGGCGGTCGATTACGGCTGGAACACACTGCTCGAAGCCGGTGGCTCCATGGGCCCGCTCAACAAGAGCATCACCTTCGGCGACAAGCTGCCTGAGGGCACGCAGCTCACGCTCGTGGACACGGCCAACAACAACCGCGAATATCACTACACGGTGGGCACGGGCGGTGCGGCGTCAGTCAAACTCACCGAATTTGTGGGCGCGAATGAAACCGCCTATGTCGAGCCGTGGCTGAGCGAAACCGTGGGCGTGGAAACCAAGGAGGACAAGGACGGTGGTGCCTGGGTCAAGCTCCCAGATGCCGAGGTCAAGGACAAGAGCCAGGCCGAGCTCGCGAAGACGGCTGGCGCCAAGGTCAATGGCGCGTACTACCGCCCGCGCACTTCTTCTGACAAGACGGGCACGTTCTATACCCTCTCCGTTGCCAAGGAAGGGCCCAAGAGCGAGAACTTCTACTTGGTGGTGCGCACGCCGGCGGGCTCCGCGGGCGTAAACGGCTACACCGCCACTACGGTGGACACGAGCCTTAACGAGCACATCAACTACCTACTGCGCGGCAAGACCGCAGCCGACGGCAAGGCTGCCGAGGACGGGCACCAGAATACGGCCTCGACCTACAGCGTGGCATCCAACTACACGCACGACCTCGTCGACAACAAGCGCAACCTCGTCGATAACAAGGACAACATCAGCCAGATGGAGCTCAACGGTGCCACCTATTCGCTTTCCATGGACGTGAGCGACACCGTGAAGTTCGACCCGAGCCAGCAATACACGAGTTCCGATGCGCTGTACTACCAGCTCGATTCGTCGCTTGTTACCTATCACGATGGCGCCATCGCGGGCTCGGTGGGATATCCTACGGGCACGCAGGGCGGCTATGCGTTCTACGTTAAGGTGGGCGAGAACTACTACACCTGGAGCGGGTCAGGCTGGAGTTCGCCTGGCGCGACTGAGACCCCGGTGGTGTCGGGGCTTAGCTGGACTGCGAAAGGCGGCGATATGTCGCTTGTGCTTGCCGATGCCAGCGGCAATCCCATCGATATGTCGGGCCTGCGCGAGATTGCCAAGAACCATGACAACCAGTTCACCGTTACCATGAAGGCCGCGCTCACCATGAGCGAGCCTGCCTGCCAGGCGGGCATCGTGGCCTCGCAGAACAGCGGCACCGACCGCTACACCAAGCCCAACTACCGCGCGTACCTTTCCACGCATGCTGAGGCACTGGCCACGAGCTCCAACTCGGCATACAACGATGGCGGCGCCGGTTACTACCGCATGGACGTGGGCTCATCGACTATTGCGCTTGAGGCTTCCAAGAAGTCGCAGCTGGGCATCAACATCGATGACCTCAAGTCCTCTGACGGCGAGATCGCCCTGGTGGGAACATATGATCTTTCCAAGCTGTCGGGTGCCGACAGCAAGATTGCCGCTGCCACCACGGTGACCTATTCGCTGAGCTTGCAGCGGCGCCAAGAGGATGGCAGTTATCTTGCGGTCGATGATGATATCTCGAAGTACATTACGGAGTACATTGCGGTGCTCGGTGACGACAAACTGGCTGAGGGCACTTTAAGCGCCGATCGCCGCAGCTACGAATTTACCGATAACAAGACTGATGGCGCGTTCGCCACGCGCGACGGCAACAGCCTTGCCTTTAAGCATGCCTTCCGCGTTAAGGTGAACACCGATGTTGAGAAGGCTGGGCAGACCTATGCCAACTACCGCTTGGTGCTTACGGCCCATATGTCCGGTGGCGGCGTGGATGACAGGCCAGTCAACGTCAGCAACCTTGATGGCTATGCGAGCTCCGACTACGTGACATACACGCTGGCACGCATTAACACCGAGGGCATTCCCCACGAGGCTAAGACCAACTAGCCACGCGAGGGACGGCAACCACCCGGTTGCCGTCCCTTTTCTTGCTCGCTCTGCCTGTCGCCGCTTCAGCTTTCCACCAGCTTTCCAGCTTTCCCCTTAACTTACCACCAGACGTGGAAAGCTGGAAAGTAAGTGGACAGCCGGGTGGAAAGCTGGTAAGTTAGGTGGAAAGCTGGAAAGTTGGGAGGTTCGACATGAATGAGGAGTGGTTGGCGCAGGTCATTCATCACCTGCGGACAATAGGTAACGACACCCAGCAGTACGAAGTAAAAGAAGCCAAGGGCGCACTTCCAAAAAGCATCGTCGAGACACTCTCGGCATTTTCCAACGCGCAGGGTGGCTTTATCATCCTCGGCATTTCCGAAAAGAATGGGTTTGCGCCTGTTGAAGGTTTCGACGCTCGCAAGATGCAAGACGCCCTCTCTTCTGCATGCGAGAAACTGACGCCCGTTGTGAGGCCGGATATTCAAGTGGTTCCCTTCGAGGAAAAGCTGGTGCTTTGCGCGCGCATCAAAGAGATGCATCCGCGCGATAAGCCCTGCTGCATCACGGCGCGTGGAATGTACGACTCGTCCTTTATCCGTACGGGTGACGGTGACCGGCGCATGACTCCCTACGAAATCGATCGCTTTATGGAGGAGCATGTTCAGCCTACATACGATGACGAGCCGGTCGAAGGTGCCACGCTCGATGACCTTGACGCCGATCTTTTGCAAGGGTTTATCAAACGCCAGCGCGAGTTGCATCCTAGGATTTTGGGCACCAGAAGCGACGACGAGATTCTCCTTGACCTGCATGTGACCAAAAGGGTGGACGACGCAATCGTGCCGACGCTTGCTGCCATTGTGGCGATGGGACGGTTCCCGCAAAAGTTCTTCCCACGTCTCAACGTGACCTTTACGGCGTACCCCGGGACCACAAAAACGCAGCGAGTAAGCGATAACAAGCGCTTTCTGGATTCTCAGACCATTTTGGGGCCGATTCCTTTCTTGATTGAGGACGTGCTTGCCGCCGTTGCAAGAAACACGCGAAACGCCGCGGTGATCGAGGGGGCATTTCGGAAAGATGTGCCCGATTATCCGCCCGTGGCACTGCGCGAGGCGGTGGCGAATGCGCTCATGCATCGCGACTACTCTTCTGCCGCGCGCGGCTCACAAGTGCAGGTCAACCTGTATATCGACCGAATCGAGATTCTCAATCCCGGCGGACTGTACGGCGATGTCACGGTCGATTCACTGGGAACTTCTGGGGTTTCGTCATCCAGAAACCAATTCCTTTCAAATATCCTCGAGACCACGCCGTACCCGGGCGGTGGCTATGTGGTCGAAAATCGCGGCACCGGTTATCAGGAGATAGGCGAGCAGCTTGAGCGCGCAAACATGTTGCCGCCCGAACCAAAGAACTCGACGGTTTCTTTTTCGCTGACGTTTGATAAGCGAAAGATAATGCAGGCGGAACAGGCAACCTCCGTGGGACATGTGGACGAGGCAATCTTGGATTACCTGACAACACATTCTTCGGCTTCGACCAAGGAGCTCACGGACGCTTCGGGTTTGAGCAGGAGTGCCGTTTCTAACCACATAAAAGGCTTGATTGGTGCGGGCAAGATTGAAGCCATGGAGCCTCCGCGCAGCCCGCGGCAACGCTATCGACTCGCGAAGTAGGGCTGTCCGTCGTCCATGCTTCGGTTTTCCAGCTTCTTTCCAACTTTCCACGTAACTTACCACCCAAGGTGGAAAGCTGGAAAGTTAGGTGGAAAGCTGGAAAGTAAGTGGAAAGCTGCATGTTAGGTGCGGGCTGACGAGGGGTTAATAATTGCACAAACCATACCAACCAAACAAAAAGATACCAATCTTGTTGGTAAAACACTGTCAATGAGCCGCGAGCCAACTAGCTGCGTAAATAAAACCTAAAGAACTGTTACAAAGTAATGGCAAATGCCCAGATGCCACCGTTGCAATTTTCAATTAACTGTTATGCGCGAACAGCAAAATGCTACTATCTAACAAGCACGTAAGAAAGTAGATTAACGGTTAAGGCTAAGAAGTGGCAGGTATGTCAGAAGCAACAAGGACTCGCACGCATGCGCCCGAGGTTAGGCAGCGCGCCGTCGAGGTCCTCCAAGAGGGGGTCGGTCATCGCGCCCTCGCTGCGGAGCTCGGCATTCCCCAGGCCACGGCTCGTCAGTGGGCCCGCGCATATGCCGTGGGCGGTGCCGACGCCGTGCTCAACGCGGGTTCCCATCACCGCACGTATTCGTATGACGTCAAGCTCGCCGTGGTTAAGGATCGCCTGGAAAACGGCCTGACGGTTCGCGAGGCCATGATCAAGCACAAGATCCCCAGTGAGTCTTCGGTCAAGGCTTGGTGTCGTCAGTATCGTGATGGCGGCGCCGCCGCGCTTATCGATAAGCCGCGCGGTCGCAAGCCGCGCGTTAAGCAGGCAGAGTAGCAAGAGGGTGCGCCCACAGGGGCGCATTTTTTTGCCGCGCCAACTTTTTGGACCGCCGCGAGCCTATCGGGACATCCTTCAACGTGGCCAATAAACCGCGCGCAGTGGCCCGTGCGCCCGTCGCTGCGATAGGGGGAGTGTCGCCTCTCTGCTCCAAAGCGGACGTGCCCTTACCCCGTACGCCTAAAACTCCCCTGTTGACCGAAAACCCGCCGCCGCTACTCCTCAACTGAGCTATAACGTTAAACAATTGCAGCGTTTTTGCATGGGGGAGTGATGGTATGACGCTACTGTATTTCCTTACCCTGTTTCCGCTGGTACCGGCGCTGGGCATGCTGCTCGCGCGCGGTGACCGCGCCCGCGATGCGGTGGGGCTCATAGGCTCTGGCATCATTATGGCGGTGACGGTTGTAGTCGCCGTCATGTTTTTTGGCACGGGTCCGCAGAGCTTTGAGGTAGCACCGGGCACCTCGCACGTGCTCTCCATCATCAGCTCCGCCATCGATGTCATCCTGTGCGCCGTCATCCTGTATAGCGCGTGCAAATATAGGAACGCGCTCACCACGGTGCTCGGCATAGTCCAGTTGGTGGGCTCGCTCGCCTTTGCAGCCATGACACTGCCCGCGGCCGAAGCCGTCACGGCGACGCCGCTCTACCTGGATTACATGAGCGTGATCATGGTCCTCGCCGTCGGCATCGTCGGCAGCCTAATCTGCGTGTATGCCCTGGGCTACATGAAGGACTTCCAGGCCCACGACGAGCACGAGGCAGCGCTGCGCGGGCAGACCGCGCCCGACCGTCGCCCGCAGTTCCTGGCGCTCATGTTCCTGTTCCTCTCGGCCATGTTCGTCATCGTGACGAGCGACAACCTGGAGTGGCTGTTCTGCGGCTGGGAAATCACCACCGTGTGCTCGTTTCTCATGATTGGCTACACGCGCACGCCCGAGGCCATTAAAAACGCCTTCACCCAGATCATCCTCAACATGCTGGGCGGCATCGCGTTTTTGGCGGGCCTTATGTTCTTGCACGTTAACGGCATGCCGCTGACCATCTCGGGCATGATCGAGCTTTCCGGCGCCGGCACCGCGCAGTCCGCGCTACTGGTGATGCCGGTCGTCCTGCTATCGCTCGCCGCCCTTACCAAGGCCGCGCAGATGCCGTTCCACACTTGGCTACTCGGCGCCATGGTCGCCCCCACGCCCACGAGCGCCCTGCTGCATTCGTCCACCATGGTCAAGGCCGGCGTGTTCCTGATGGTCAAGCTCAGCCCGCTCTATGCCATCTATCCCGTGACCGGCTTTATGGTCACGAGTGTGGGCGCCATCACGTTTTTGCTGGCAGCACTTATGGCCATCTCGCAGAGCAACGCAAAACGCGTGCTCGCGTACTCCACCATTTCCAACTTGGGCCTCATCAGCGCCTGCTTGGGTGTCGGCGCGCCCGAGGCCGTATGGGCGGCCATCTTCCTGATCCTGTTCCACACGGTGGCCAAGTCGCTGCTGTTCCTGTGCGTGGGCACCGCCGAGCATCATATCGGCAGCCGCAATATCGAGGACATGGACGGCATGTTCAGCCGCATGCCGCACCTGACGCGCCTGATGATGCTGGGCATCATGGGCATGTTCGTGGCGCCGTTTGGCATGCTCGTGTCCAAGTGGGGCGCCCTGGTGGCGTTTGCCCAGACCGGCAACGTGCTCATGATCATGGTGCTTGCCTTTGGCTCGGCCGCGACGTTCTTCTTCTGGGGCAAGTGGCTTGCCAAGCTTTCGGGCGTCGACCCCACGGCTCAAAACGTTGAGGTCAATGTCCATAAGACCGAATGGATGGCGCTCAACACCATCGCCGCGCTGCTGATTCTGTGCTGCGTGGCGTTCCCGGTTATCTCGAGCGGTCTGGTGTCGCCTTACTTGGCCATGGTGTTTGGCCGCGTGCCGTACGTTATTGGCAAGGACGCCATGTATCTGATGGTGGTTATCGTGGCGTTTATCGCCGTGGTGCTGCTGACTTCATTCCGCGTGAGCAACAAACCGCACGTAAACGTATATCTTTCGGGCGTGGGAACCGACAAATATCGCCATTTCCGCGGCTCGATGGGACGCGAAGTGAAGGCCGAAAAGCGCAATTGGTACTCGGAGGACGCCCTTGGCGAGAAGCGTATCGGCCCCGCGGGCAGCGTCGTGTGCTGCAGCATTATCCTGTTCGCGCTGCTGTGTTGCGCGTGGATTGGGCCCGAGCGGCTTGCCATGAGCGCGCCCTCGGTGCTGCGTGGCAAGTATTTCGAAGGCTCGGGTGTCGTGGGCATTTTTGTTGGCACCGTGGCGTTTGCCTTGATTGCGCCGCTTGTGGGCGGTCTGATCGACGGTCTTGACCGCAAACTTTCGGCTCGCATGCAGGGCCGCGTGGGCCCGCGCCTGCTGCAGCCCTTCTACGACGTTGCCAAGCTGCTGCGCAAGGCCCCTGCCAGCGTAAACACCATGGACGACACCTATATGGCGTGCGCGCTCATCTTTACCGTGGTGGGCGGCGGCATCTTTGTGTCGGGTTCCAACACGCTGTTGTGCGCCTTTATGGTTACGCTCGCCGCAATCTTTGTGGTGTTGGCGTCTGCCTCGACGCAAAGCCCGTTTGCCCAGGTTGGCGCCGACCGCGAGCTGCTGCAGGTCATGAGCTACGAGCCCGCCGTTCTGTTGATGAGCGTGGGTCTGTACCTTGCCACCGATAGCTTCGACTCCATCGCCGTGACGGGGCAGTCGGCCCCCATCATCGTGTACAGCGCGCCCATTTTCCTGGCGCTGCTCGCGGTGCTTACCATCAAGCTGCGCAAATCGCCGTTTGACCTTTCGTACTCGCATCACGCGCATCAGGAGATCGTCCAGGGCGTCGCCACCGAGATGAGCGGCGGCACGCTGGCCAAGATGACCCTTATGCACTGGTGCGAGACCGTGCTGTTTTTGATGTGGGTGGGCATGTTCTTTGTCTGGGACAACCCGGTGAGCTGGGTGGTTGCCCTGGTCGTGATGGTCGCGACGTACTTTGTCGAGGTGCTGATCGACAACACCTTCGCACGCAGCACCTGGCGCAGCTGCTTTAAGCTCGGCTGGGGCGTGGCGCTGGTGTTTGGCCTGCTCAACCTTATGCCCATTCTCGTCGACGTGTTTATTTAGGAGGCGGCATCCATGGATCATAAAATGTCGCGCTCGCCGTGGGTTATTCATTACGACGGCTCGAGCTGCAACGGATGCGATATCGAGGTGCTGGCCTCGCTCACGCCGCTGTTCGATGCGGAGCGTTTTGGTGTGGTCAACACCGGCAATCCCAAGCATGCGGATATCTTTTTGGTGACGGGTTCGGTCAATGCCCAGAACCTGCCCGTCGTGCGTCAGATCTACAGCCAGATGCTCGAGCCCAAGTGCGTGGTGGCATGCGGTATCTGCGCGTGCTCGGGCGGCGTGTTCCGCGATGCCTACAACGTGATCGGCGGCGTGGACCGCGCGATTCCCGTGGACGTGTACGCGCCCGGGTGCGCCATTCGCCCCGAGACCGTGATCGATGCCATTGTGGAGGCGTGCGGCATCCTGGACCAGAAGGAGGCCGTGATGCGTGCCGGCGGTGACCCGCTTACCGTGGGCGGTGCCGCAACCTGGGACGGTGGCGTTGAGCTGGGCGAGGACGGGTTTGTAACCGCTGCGAGTGCCGGGGCCGGTGTCGACGCAGGCACGGCTGACGGTGCGCCCGTCGCTGGCGACGCACCTGCTGGGACGCCCGCCGCTGCAAAGGAGGCCGAGTAATGCAAAAGGCAATCTATACCACCGTCGGGATCGACAAGCTCCTGGCGCATGTGCAGGCGCTCAAGGGTGCCGGCGCGCGCTTTGTGCAGATGCATGCCGAGCGCTGTGTGGACGACGGATTGTATCGCCTGGTCTATACGTTTATCAACGTCCGCGCTGCGCAAGAGCAGATCGCGCGGGACGGAAACTATGCGATTGAGAATCTGGTGGTCGAGGGTATCGACCGGTACCAGGAGATTCCGTCCATCAGCTCGTATTATCCGGCGGTGTTCCCGTTTGAGAACGAGGCGCATGACCTGTTTGGTCTTGCCATCACCGACATGCAGGTCGACTTTAACGGCTTTTTCTACCAGGTCTCGACCGCCGAGCCCATGAGCGTGATCACGCCTGAGGTGAAGGCTGCGCGCGAGAAGGCCATGAAGGTCCGTGCCGCTGCCGAGGCCAAGGCGCGCAATGCCGCAGCCGAGAAGGCCTCTGCTGCTGCTGCGGGGGAGGGCGCTGCCGTCGCTCAGCCCGCTGCGGCTGCCGGCTCCGATGCTCAGCACGATGAGGCTGCTGCGAAGGCCGCGCTCAAGGCTGCCGAGATGGAGGCAAAGCTCGCCGCCATGGATCCTGATAAAGCGGCCAAGGTCCGTGCGGCGCTTGCCGCCAAGGCCGCCCGCGACAAGCAGAAAAAGGAGGCGTAAGGTCCATGGCACATCGCTCCGTTATTCCGTTTGGCCCGCAGCACCCGGTGCTGCCCGAGCCGCTTCACCTGGACCTGGTGATCGAGGACGACCGCGTCATCGAGGCAATTCCGCAGATCGGCTTTGTGCACCGCGGACTCGAGAAGCTCACCGAAAAGCGCGACATGCACCAGTTTGGCTACATCGCCGAGCGCATCTGCGGCATCTGCGCCGTGGGCCACAGTTGCGGCTATGCCAGCGCCTGCGAGCGTATGCTCGACATCGAGGTGCCCGGCCGCGTGCAGTATATCCGCACCATTTTGCATGAGCTTTCGCGCATTCACTCGCATCTGCTGTGGCTGGGCCTGCTCGCCGATGCCTTTGGCTTTGAGGCGCTGTTCTATCGGTCGTGGACCCTGCGCGAACAGATTCTCAAGATCTTCGAGAGCACCTGCGGCGGCCGCGTGATCCTTTCGATTAACGAGATCGGCGGCCTTAAGCACGACATCGAGGACTCCGAGCTGGCGGGTATTGTCCAGACACTCGATGCCATGCGTCCCGACTACGAAGCCCTGGTGCATACGTTTTTGGATGACGACAGCTGCGGCGAGCGCTTGCATGGCGTGGGCGTGATCAGCAAGAAGGACGCGCTGGATCTGTCGATGGTCGGCCCGTTCGGTCGCGCCTCGGGCGTGGATTACGACGTGCGCATGTTTGGCGACGGCGCCTATGCGGATCTGGCCGCGTTTGAGCCCATTGTGGCGACCGACGGCGACTGCTATGCCCGCTGCCAGGTGCGTTGTGCCGAGGTCACACAGGCCATGGACATTATTAAGGAACTTGTCGGCAAGATTCCGCACGACGGAATCGGCGGGCGCACCAAGCTCACGCCGGCCGACGGTGCCCGCGGCGAGGTTGTGATTGAACAGCCGCGCGGCGAGGCGTACTACTATGTGCGCGGCAACGGCACCAAGAACCTGGACCGCTTCCGCGTGCGAACGCCGACGTCGCAAAACCTGGCGGGTCTGACGCATGCGCTGCAGGGCGTGCTCCTTGCCAACGTGCCCATGATTATCCTGACCATCGACCCCTGCATTAGCTGCACGGAAAGGTAGGCGCGGCATGAGTTTACTGACATTTGCCAAGACGGCCTTGGGTTCTATGGTCAAGCAGCCGGTCACGGTTTGCTATCCGCAGGAGAAGCTCGCAGCGCCCGAGCGCTTGCGCGGACATATCGTTAACGACATGGATGTGTGCATCTGCTGCGGCATGTGCGCACGTCGCTGCCCGGCGGGCGCCCTTGCGGTTGACCGCAAGGGCGGAACGTGGTCGATCGACCCGTATGCCTGTGTGGTGTGTGGTGAGTGCATCGAAAGCTGTCCCAAGCACTGTCTGAGTATGGACACCGCCCGTACTCCGGTTGCGGCGGATAAGACTCCCACGGTAGAAACCAAGCCGGAATAACGCTGGAATAGGGACCGGCGGGGCAAAAATGCCCCGCCGGTCCCGCGCGTGAACGCGCTCATGGGTCACCGCGAACAAAACTATGCCGGTTTACTACGATAAATCGCCAACCTCCAATCACACCGCATTCGGCAAAAACAAAACCGCAGGTAGACGGCTTGCGACTTTGCGAAAAAAGCGGGTGTGGTCGGGGACTCCGTATTTATCGTAGTAAACCGGCATAGTTTTGAAATGGCACCGTATCAGTAGCAGCCTCTGATCCCCCGGGGACGGAGGAAAACGGATCATTTTAGCCTCGCGAGGACCTCCGCGCGACCCGTCTGCCACGAAATGGGCCTATCTACTACGTTTGGGTGGCTACCCCCAACCATGGCGAATAACGCGAAAACAAAACCGCAGGTAGAACGCCTGCGGTTTTTCGAAAAACGTGGGCATGGTCGGGGGTACCGGGCTAAACGTAGTAGATGGGCCAGTTTCGTGGCGGACGCCACCGACTGCTCCCTTGGGGATGGAAGAAAACGGGCCATTATGACCAGTCGATCTCGAGTCGCACCCGTTTTCCTGCGAAAACCCTCGTGTCTCAACTTTGGTGAGACATTTGTCTCACGCTCAAAACCGAATCTGGAACGTGTGTCACCTGCCCTAATTGTGTCTCATTTCGTAACTTTAGGCTGATGCAAGGTCTGATCCTGCGAGAAGGGAGACGCGATGGGTAAGTACACGAGGGGTCTCTTGGCGGTGATACTGGCCGTAGTGCTGGTGTTGCCGGCTGCAGCATTCGCCATGCTGCCCGAGGCCAACGCCAGGTCCAGCACAGGAATGGACGGACCGACAGTAAGCGGAAAGGTCGTCGACCCCAATACCGGTGACAACTGGACATACTGGGCTGCCGGCTCTGACGGCAGCGGCAAAATCACGACACAAAACGTCGGCCGAATCTGGACCGACAAAACAGTCGAGGTCGGCGAGGAGTCGGACTTTCTAACCACGCTTTCGGCGATATCCTCGACATCCAACACAACGACGACGGTCCCCAAGCCGCTCGACATCGTGCTGGTGCTGGATGCTTCTGGCTCGATGAGTGACCCTATGAGTTCAAGCGATCGTACCAAGCGTATTGACGCGCTAAAGACCGCAGCCAATAGCTTTATAGACAAGATTGCCGAAGAAAATGCAAAGATCTCGGACGAGTCCAAGCGGCATAAGGTCGCCATTGTAAAGTTCTCGGGCAATAAGACTAAGCAGGTCGGCAACGGTACTTATCGTGAAGGCGGCCACACTTACAACTATTCGCAGACCATGAAAACCTTGACGCTTTGCTTGGGCGAGGATGCGGAGAGCCTTAAGAGCACGGTCAGCTCCATTTCCCCTGCCGGCGCCACGCGTGCCGACTATGGCATGGATCTTGCCGAGGGCATTTCTGGCCGCGAAGACGCCAAGAAGGTCGTCCTGTTCTTTACCGATGGTTCGCCCACGAGCTACAACAGCTTTGAGTCCTCGGTTGCCGATAGCGCCATCAACAAGGCAAACAGCCTGAAGAAAGACGGCACCGTCATTTACACCATTGGCATCTTTAGCGGCGCGAATCCCAGTGCCGATCCCACGGCCTCCGGCACGATTAACGAGAATAAGTTCATGCACGCCGTGTCGAGCAACTATCCTGCCGCCACGTCCAACATTTCTTACTGGGGCGAGTGGACCATCAACTTTGGTGCGCGCGCAGAAAACGCCAATTACTACAAGTCGGCGAAAAACGCCCAGGAGCTCGAGGACATCTTTAAGGACATCTCGGAGAGCATCACCGAGGTCGTTGGCTATCCGACCGAAATCCACGACGGCTATGGCGAGCATAAGTCCGGCTACATTACGTTTACCGATGAGCTGGGCGACTTTATGCAGGTCGATGGCTTCACCGAGGTCGAATACAACGGCAAGACGTTTAAGGGCCCGGAGGATCCGTCCACCACGGGTAATGTCGACACCTACACTTTTACCGGCGAAGCTGCGAATCTGGTCATCACCGTTCAACGCGCCGCAAAGGATAACCCTCAGCAGGGCGACATCGTAGAGGTCAAGATCCCTGCGTCGCTGATTCCGCTGCGCAAATTTAACGTCGACAAGACCAAGGGCACGCTTACAGTCAACGACGTCGAGCCCATCCGCGTGAAGTACGCTTCGAGCGTCAAGGCTATCGCGCGCGAAAACCTGTTCACCCCTGATGAGGCGCTGAAGAAGTACATCGAGAAGAATACGACCGGCGAGCAGGGCTCCGAGTCCGTTGCCTTCTATGCCAACAAGTGGAGTGACAAGGACCTGGGCGACACGGTCGCCAACTTTACGCCCGCCACCACCAACCGTTACTACTTCTTCCAGAAGCAGACGCCCATTTACACGGATCCCGCCTGCACGCTGCCCGCGAAGGGACAGCTGGCGAGCGGCCGCCTTTATTACTACCAGGATGAGTTTGAGGTAGCGGACGCCAACGGCAAGCTCGACCACGGCACCACCGTTATCGAGTTTTCCGGCGAACATGCTGCGCAGTTTGCGGGCGGCGTGGTTGACGACGGGAGCGGAAACCTGTCGTTTAGCGAGGGAACCGCACGCCTGGCCTTTATTGACGAGCTTCATACCGACAAGAGCGACAACTTGACCGAAACCGCTTCCGACGTGCTCAATCCCAAGTGGAACGACACGTCCTCCAAGGCTAGCGCAACGCAGGTCAATTCTCACCTGGGCAACAACGGCAAGATCAGCTTTGCGTACAACATGACGCCGGCGACGGTGAATACCAAGGCCGACTTTGGCTTGACCAAGGTACTCGTGGGCCGCAGCGGGTCGGATACCGATGAGTTTAAGTTTGAGCTGACGCCCGAGGGCAACGCCCCGATTCCCGTGTCCGCGACCGCGCCCGTGACTGCGTCCGTGCACCTGGACGACGAGGGCAAGGCTGCCATCGACTTTGGCACGATCGAATACAAAGAGCCCGGCACGTATGTCTACAAGGTCAGCGAAAAGAACGCCGGGACCACGGTCGATGGCGTTACCTACAGCAAGAATGTTGCGGAGATCACCGTGACGGTTACGCCCAACAAGAAGGGCGAGCTCAGCGCTGCCGTGGAGGTAACCTCGGGCAAGACCGAGTTCAGGAACACCTACGCTACGAATCCTGTTGAGTCCAGCGTTACCGACAAGATTGCCGTGACCAAGTCCCTGAGCGGCCGTGACCTTGCGGCCGGCGAGTTTAGTTTTGAGCTGCGCGAGGTTAAGGGCGAGGACTCCGAGCTTATCGAGACCGTTGCGAATGCCGCCGACGGCAAGGTGACGTTCAGCCCCATCAAGTACACCAAGATCGGCCAGCACACCTACAAGCTGCGCGAGGTCAAGGGTAACGCCGGTGGTATTGCCTACGATGAAACGGTCTACACCATCGTGACGACCATCAGCGATAACGGCAAGGGCCAGCTGGTGGCTACGCATGAGCTGAAGGACGCCAAGGACGTCAAGAGCATCGAGTTCAAGAACTCCTACAATACGAAAGACGCCGAGGCGTCGCTTGCGGGCATCAAGAACCTGCAGGTTGCTGACGGTTTGACCCCGGCCGACATCGCCGGCAAGTTCACCTTTACCGTGACTCCCGACGAGGCCGGCGCCCCGATGCCCGAGCGCACGACCGCAACCAACGACGCGGCCGGCAAGGTCGACTTTGGCAAGATCACCTTTACGCTCGACGCCCTCAACAAGGTTCTGGGCGAGAAACCCGAAAAGCGCGAGCACACCTTTACCTACACCGTGACCGAGTCCGGCGAGGTAGCCGGCGTGACTAACGATGCCAAGCCTTCGCGCACGGTGTCCTTTACCGTGACCGATAACGGCAAGGGCAATCTGAGCGTGTCCCGCAAGCCGGACGGCAACGCGGCCTTCACGTTCACCAATACCTATAGCGTGACGCCTGTCGAGACGCGCGTCACCGACGAAATCACCGCGACCAAGCGCCTGACCGGGCGCGACCTCAAGGACGGCGAGTTTGGCTTTGAGCTCGTCAAGGGCGAGGGCAAGGACGCCCAGGTTGTTGCTACCGGCACCAACGACGCCAGCGGCAAGATCACGATGAGTCCCATCGAATACGACAAGCCCGGAACGCACACTTACACGCTGCGCGAGGTCAAGGGCAAGACTGGCGGCATCACCTACGACGGCAAGACCTATACCATCGAGACCACCATCACCGACAAGGGTGACGGCACGCTCGAGGCGAAGCATGAGCTGAAGGACGACGCCGAGAAGGCCGAGTTCACCAACTCTTACAAGCCTGGTTCCAAGGACTCCAGCGTCACCGACCAGATCACCGCGAAGAAGGTCCTGACCGGGCGCGAGCTTGGCCTTGTGGCCGGCGAGTTCCGTTTTGAGCTCGTCGAAGGTAACGTTGTTGCCGCTACCGGCACCAACGATGCCGACGGCAACATCAAGATGAGCACCGTGAAGTACGACAAGGCCGGAACGCACACCTACGCGCTGCGTGAGGTCAAGGGCGACGCCGACAACGGTATTACCTACAGCACCGCTGAGTACACCATCGTGACTACCGTCACCGACGATGGCAATGGCAAGCTTGCGGTTGAGCACAAGCTGCAGGGCGACGAGCCCGCGGCGTTCGAGAACGCCTACAACGTGACTCCCGTGAGCTCCAGCGTCACCGACCAGATCATCGCGACCAAGTCCCTGACCGGCCGCGGCCTCAAGGACGGCGAGTTCTCCTTCGAGCTCGTCGAGGGTAACGATGTCGTCGTCACCGGCAAGAACGATGCCGACGGCAAGATCGTCATGGACAAAATCACCTACGATAAGCCTGGCGAGCATACCTATATCCTGCGCGAGGTTAAGGGTGCCGAAGGCAACGGCATCACCTACGACGACAAGACCTATACCGTCGTGACCACGATCACCGATAACGGCAAGGGCAAGCTCGAGGCGAAGCACGAGCTGAAGGATGCCACGACTGCTGAGTTCAAGAATTCCTACAAGCCGAACCCCGGCGAATTTAGCGTCACCGACAAGATCGCCGCGACCAAGGTCCTGACCGGCCGCGACATGGCTGAGGGCGAGTTCTCCTTCGAGCTCGTCGAGGGCGAGGGCAAGGACGCCAAGGTCGTCGCCACCGGCAAGAACGCCGCCGATGGCAAGATCACGATGAGCGCCGTGAAGTACGACAAGCCCGGCAAGCACACCTACACACTGCGCGAGGTCAACGGCGGAACCACCAGCAAGGGCGTCACCTACAGTGATGCCAAGTTCACCATCGTGACGACCATCACCGATAACGGCGACGGCACTCTCAAGGCCGAGCATGTCCTGAAGGGCGCCGAGCCCGCCGAGTTCAAGAACACCTACAGCGTGACCCCGCTCGACACTGAGCTCGACTTTGGCCTGAGCAAGGCCATTGACGGCCGCGACTGGACGGACGCCGATAAGTTCAGCTTTACCATCAGCGCAGCCGAGGGTACGGACGCCCCGCTGCCCGACCCCGCAACCGTGACCGTGAGCAAGAAGGACGCGAAGGACGGCATCGCCGCCATCAACTTCGGCGAGATACGCTACACGGCTGCCGGAACCTACAAGTATGAGATCCGCGAGAGCGCGGGCAATGCGGCAGGCATGACGTATGACGGACATGTCGCGACCGCCGAAGTGACCGTGACCGAGAACGGCGAGGGCAAGCTGACCGCCAACGTCACCAAGAAGGAAAGCGGACGCTTCACCAACACGTACCGCACTGAGCTCGATTACGCCGCGGCCGGCGGCCTTAAGCTTAGCAAGGCCCTCTCCGGACGTCCCATGACCGAGGGCCAGTTCACCTTTACCGTGACGCCCGCTGACACGGCTTCTGCCAACGCGCTCGGCCTGCACGAGGGCGCCAACGTGTACAAGTCCCCTGCAGCGACAGAGGGAACCGTCGGCCTGATCGACATTCTGGCCGGCAAGGAGGTCAAGTTTACGCAGGCTGACGCCGGCAAGACCTTCAAATACACCGTGGCCGAGACGAACGACCACAAGCCCGGTTACACCTACGACGATGCTGTCCGTACCGTGACGATCGCTGTCACCGACGATGGTGCCGGTACGATTACCGCTACGACGACCGTCTCCGGCGGTCCCGAGGGCACGCACGAGACGATCCACAAGAGCGGCGAGAACAAGGTTGAGAGCGCTCTGGTCCCGTTCAAAAACAGCTATAGCGCATCGACCGATGCGCACGGTGGGGACGTTGCTCAGATCGTTGCCACCAAGACCCTGACCGGTCGCCCGATGGTCGACGGCGAGTTCTACTTTGGCATCGCCTATGCGGGCGAGACGGAAGCCATCGAGGGTACGTGCGTTACCAACGTTAACGGCCAAGTGAGTTTTGGTGCTCTGCATTACACGACCGAGATGCTCGCCGACCTGGTAAACGCCAACCGCGCTATCCGTACCGACACGGATGCCAAACTTGCATGGACCATCAACTACACGGCCTTCGAGTACACGTCTCCGCTCGCAGCAAAGGGCATTACCGCCGCAAAGCCGAGCTTTAGCTTTAAGGTCATCGTCGTCGACAACGGTGACGGGACTCTGACGGCGACGCCCGCCTACGACGGCATTCAGCCCTTGTTCGAGAACGTCTACGGCGCCGATGCCGCTGATGCCGCGCTCGCTGGTACCAAGAAGCTCCAGGCAGCTGAGGGCCTGACCCCGGCCGACATCGCGGGTAAGTTTACCTTTACCGTGACCGCTGACGAGGCGGGTGCCCCGATGCCCGAGCGCACGACCGCAACCAACGACGCGGCCGGCAACGTGGACTTTGGCAAGATCCACTTTACGCTCGAGGACCTCAACCGCGCCCTGGGCGTGACGGACGATGCGACCGATAAGACCGAGGCAGACGAAGCTGACGAGGCCGAGGCCGACGAGGCAGAGGCTGAAGAGGCCGACGCCGACGCTGATGCCAACGCCGACGAGCCCAGCGACGAGTCCGAGCCCGCGGCTCCCATCGCTCCGCGCTCGCACACCTTTACCTACACGGTGACCGAGTCCGGTAGCGCCCCTGGCGTGACTAACGACGCCAACACCGCGCGCAAGGTTTCCTACACAGTGACTGACGACCGTGCCGGACACCTGAGTGTCGTGCGCAACGGCGACGACGGTGCGGCCTTCACATTCACCAACACCTACAGCGTGACGCCCACCGATTCGTCCGTGACCGATCAGGTCAAGACGGTCAAGCGTCTGACCGGACGCGACCTTGCAGCTGGCGAGTTCACGTTTGACCTGCTCGAGGACGGCGTGACTGTCGCTAGTGGCACCAACGACGCCAGCGGCAACGTTACGCTGAGCCCGATCCGCTACGAGGCGCCCGGCACGCACACGTACACGCTGCGCGAGGCTTGCCCCAACGCGCTCGGCCTGTACAAGGGCGTCACCTATGACGGTACGACCTACACCGTCGTGACCACCGTCTCCGACAATGGCGACGGCACGCTGACCGCGACGCACAAGCTCGAGGGAACCACCGAGTCGGCTGGCTTTACCAACAAGTATCACGCCATGCCCACGCAGGTCTCCATCGGCGCGATTAAGGTGCTCGAGGGACGCGAGCTCAAGAAGGACGAGTTTAGCTTTAAGCTCGCTGGTGAGGACGTCGAGTCCACCGTCACCAACGATGCCGACGGCAAGATCAGCTTCGACAAGTTCGAGTACAGCGAGCCTGGAACGTACGTCTACACCATCAGCGAGGTCAGGGGCGACGAGGCCGGTATGACCTATGACAAGTCCGTCTTTACCGCGACCGTCAACGTGGTCGACGACGGCGAGGGCAACCTCAAGGCGAACGTCGCCTTTACCAAGGGCGACAAGAGCGTCGAGGGTATCGTGTTCAACAACACGTACAAGAAGCCCGAGACCCCTACGCCGACGCCCGACCCCGGCACGCCCAAGACCGTGACGAACATCGTCAAGACGGTCAAGGGTTTCCTGCCCACCACGGGTGACCAGCAGGCCGCTGCACTGCTCATGGCATTTGTTATTGCCATGGCTGGCGTCGGAGCCCTGGTCTGGGGTATCCGTAAGCGCTAGGCACGCTGGCAGCGCCCGGGGCCAAAAGGCCC
>ERZ1035001.268-NODE-268-length-31401-cov-12.878198_pt1 | contig 31401 bp, 33 predicted proteins | sample MGYA00520685_ERZ1035001 | MGnify/ENA primary metagenome ERZ1035001 (study PRJEB33766, sample SAMN09781749) | gut metagenome | biome: gut microbiome | host: Homo sapiens | place: Madagascar | study: EMG produced TPA metagenomics assembly of the PRJNA485056 data... | reverse complement strand
TAAGAATCTAATTGAAGAAAATGCAAGAATAACAAAAATAGAAGAAAAAATAAAGTATGAGCCGGATTTGCTTGAATATATCCAGCCGCAGGGCGGTATTAAGTTTTCAATAGACTATGCCAGGACAGGAACCGGATATGAAACCTGTATTCAGATATATCAGTTCCCTACATACATATATAGCCACTGGCTTTCAGATATTTGTTATTTTGAGGGAGCTATAACAACAATAGATATTCATACTGAAAATGAGGAAGATGCACTTCAAAATATATCTAAGAGTATGAAGGAATACAGGGGACGTTCAGGTTCAGAGAAGAATGATACAGGAGTATCAGATGCGGTAAATGCTTATAGTGATTTATCAAGGTTATATGAGAGTGTAAAGCGAATGAGCCGCACACTTAAATCTGTAATTGTAAGAATATACTTCAGCGCAAAGACCAAAGCAGAACTTGAAAAGAGGCAGGCAGAAATATTAAATAAGCTTGATGAGTACAAGGGTTCAATAATGCTTAATGAGCAGAAATATGAGTATCAGGCAATGTTCCTGCCTTATAAAAAACAGCAGGAGCTTCCCAATGCCCGATTAGGAATACCTATTCTTGATGAGGCGATAGCGGCAGGTGACCCATTCCACTTCGCTTCATTAAGTGACCCGAATGGATTGTATCTAGGAAGTACGTCCTGTGGTGGTTCGGTTATGTTTAACCCATTTTTCAAATCATCAGTCAGAACTTATTATAATACGCTGATACTTGGAAATATGGGTTCAGGTAAATCAACACTGCTTAAGAAGCTTTCTTATCACAGCTTCCTGCTCGGAGATTATGTAAGGCTGTTCGATGTGGTCGGGGAGCTTCGTTATATGGCTGATGTCTGTGGCTGGACAACCATAAATCTTGACGGAACCGATGGAATATATAATATGTTCCAGATATTAAAAGTAGATGAAGATGAGGGAATATGCTGGTCAAGGCATACTGCCAAGCTTGCTTTGATATACGAAATATTATCACAGGAGCATAACCCACAGGAAATTATTTCTTTTAATAAATGTGTGAAAAATATGTATAACAGGATAGGAATTCTTCCTGATGAAATAAAATACGATGACAAGATAACCGGTTATAGTCCAGAAGAATATCCAACAATGTCGGATTTTATTTCACATATAGAGCTTGAAATGGAAGAAATAATGAGGAAAAAACCTGATACAAAGGCTGAAGAAAAACTTCTTGTAGATGAGGTCGTAAGACTTTCAAACATAAAAAGAGTATTTGTTGATGTGAGAGATAATTATGGCAAAATGCTGGACGGACATACATCAATTGACAACATTATGGACACGCAGGGAGTTGTATTTAACATAAAGAATATAGCTTCATTACCGGCGCACATTGCAAATACAATACTGTACGAAACACTGTCTATGTGCTGGGATAACTGCACACGAAATGGTCTTATAATGAAACAGCTTTATGAGGAAGGAAAGATAGGCATAGATGAGGTTGTGCATTTCCTGATTACATTTGATGAGGCTCATAAGATAATGAATACCCGCTTCCCGGTTGCATTACAACAGCTTACAGATATGCAGAGAGAAATGAGAAAAGTTTTCGGTGGATTGTGTCTTGCAACACAGTCTATCAGTGAATGTATTCCTGAAGGGTCAAGCGAAGATAGCGTAAGACTTATTAAAGATTTGTTCTCATTTTCTAACTATAAATTCATTGGAAAGCAGGACGAAAGCTTGAAACAGACACTTAAAAATGCTTTTGGCAGTGCGCTTAATGATAATGAATATAACAGAATTCCGGTTCTTGGTCAGGGTAATTTTATTTTATCAATTCAGGGTGACAGGAACATAGAATTTAAGGTGTATGCTTCAGATGATGAACTGAATATGTTCAGGGGTGGAGCATAGTGGAAAATGATGTAATTGATAAAGCTGTAGACACATATACAGCAGTCAAGATAATTAAAACAGTGGCTAAGGCAATAGCAGGGATATTTACGTCATTTGGATTTATCATAATACTTCTTATAATAATGATAGTTGTAATTGTGGCATCAGGAAATAATTTCTCTCAGTCCGCAGTGTATACGACATTTTCACCTGAGGTAGAACAGTATAGAAGCACTGTACTAAATTACTGTAAACAAGAAAATATTGAATACTATGTTGATGTTGTTCTTGCAGTTATGCAGGTAACAACAGGTGGACAGGGTGATGATGTAATGCGTTCATCTAATAAGGAATTCAATACACTTTATGGTAAGGAAGATGATGATATAACAAACGCTTCCTATTCTATCGAATGTGGGGTTAAAGAGATTAAGAATCTGATAGAAATGTGTAATATACAGGATTTATATGATACAGCTAATTTGCAGATTATGTACCAAGCATATGAATATAACAGAGGATATGTAGCATATGCCTACGAAAATGGCGGATATAGTTCTGATTCAGCTTATACATATGCTGCGGATAATGACATTACTAACCGAAATGAAGATTTTGCCATCAATGTATCTATGTATATAGATATATTGACAGGCGGAATAAGAGAGTTTGCTGACCCGCTTGCTATATATTCAATAATTAAAGACTATTCAGATGATTATAAGTGCAGACTTTATAGAGGAGTGAGAAAACAACCGGTATTAAGTGCTTCATCAGGATTGGTTACACATATAGAAGATGATGCAGATTATAGCAGAATAGAAGTGTCATATCTTGATTATGTTATTCACTATAATTATGTGTCTGATGTAAGTGTTGAAGAAGGACAGGAAGTAACGAAAGGTTCTAAAATTGGAACAGTAACATTTGATAATGAAAATGACTGTTACGTCTTAGAATTTTCAATTGAACTAGCTGGCGAATATGTAAATCCTAACGATTACCTTAATAAGCTTGTAATTGATAAGCAGGAACTCGATGAGCAGACAGTCCAGCAGGGAATTGATGTATCAGCGTATTCTAAGACCCTGATAGATAATATTGCTTATCTTGAGGGTGGAAGTGACATAAATGGCTGTGACAGGATTGGATTTATCAAAGCTGTGTATTGTGCTTATAACAATAATGAAAATACAGAATATGCTTCAATGCCTACAGATTATGAAGAACTTATATCAAGCAGTCTTGTAAGTTATAAGTTAGATGAAGCTGTTTATATAAGACCTCAGATTATGTATGAGGGAGATGTAATCATATATAAAGATGAGAATGGAAACTACAGTAATGCTGGGATATATGTTGGTAATTCAAGAATTGTGCATATGACAGAAAATGGTGCAGTAATGTCATTTTATAATTTTGAGGAAGCCGCAGTATTACTGAGGTTTGTCGGACATACTGAATCCGGTATGCTCTGGCCGCTTCCAGGTTATACAAGAGCAAACATATCATCAGAATTTGCTCCTAACAGAGTAAATCCAGTTACAGGTGTGAATGAATCACATAACGGAACTGACATAGCAGCACCAACCGGAACACAGGTAATTGCGGCAAAGGCAGGAACTGTAATAGAAGCTAATTATAATAATGGTGCAGGATACCACATTGTTATAGACCACGGAGATGGAGTAAAGACATATTATTTTCATTCAAGCCAGTTAATAGCGAATGAAGGAGATGAGGTAAAAGCTGGAGATGTCATTATGCTTGTTGGTTCAACTGGCCAGTCGACAGGTCCTCATTTGCATTTTGGAATTACTATTAACGGCGAATGGGTAAATGCTATGGACTATTCATACATTAATGAAGAAAATTAAAAGAAGGGAAAATATAAGTATGAATAGAAGAATAAAGAAAAAATTCAGCAGAAAATTAAAATATAATGATTTGAGCGGAAGAAGAAACTGCATTTATTGTATTAATTGGGGATTTGGGTGTGCAAATGGACATTCTGCTGTTTATCCAAATGATAAAAGTGATTTTTTATATGGTGGTTGTAAAGAAGAATTCAATGCGTGTAATTTCTTTGCAAAACACTTGAAAAAAGAAAGATTGTCTTTGTCCGGCTGGAAATTAATTGAAGTTCCGGCAACCGGCATTTACATTTTTGGTAATAGGAAGAAACATAAAGAAATTACAATTATATATGATGCTGAAAAATTATGTTATGTGATATGCACGACAGATAATTTGTGGAAATATTCGGAAGAACATAATATATATCAACATAATACAATAAAAGAAGCATTAAAGGTAGCTTGGCAAAGCTAAATTAATTTAGGAGGTACAGAATGAAAAAATCAATATTAATAGTTTTAGGGCTGATTATGATAACATTTCTGGTTGCTTGCGGAAGTAATGAAGGAACAGTTACAGATAACAAAAATGATATAGAAAATATAGCAGAAGATATTGTTTCTGATGATGTTCGCACAGAAGATGAATTAAACAGAGTAAAAGTTTGTAAACAGGGCAATGCTGGTATAAAAAGAAGTGGTGAAGCGGCATATTATTATGTTCCTATACACCCTTTAAATGATATACCAAGTATGAATGTAACACGTAATAATATAGATGATGAAAATTCACGTTACTACATAACACAAACAAGCAGTTCTGATGTAATGAATTTACAAAAGCTTATATATGTAGTTGAACCATATTATTCAATTGATAATAATCCAGTTCCTGAAACACTGGAAGATACAGCAAAAGTATTGAGTGAATCTGCTTTTAAGGAACTTAATAATTTTATTAATGCTTCAGAGTTACATCTTTCATATAAAGATAAAGTGACAATAAATGGATATGATACCTTAAAATTTACTGGAACTTTTACAAATACTCTCCAAACAGGGACTTATGAAGGTTATTTAGCGGGCTATTGCTTTATTTATGATGGTGTTCCATATGGAATTGTATCAATCATAAATACTGGGTGGAAATATCCTAATATTAATGATGACACAATAAAAGAAGTAAACGATTTGGTAGATGGTTGCATAAAAACAGTTCAGGTATTAGATAGTTATACCGGAATGGCAAAAGAAAAAAATAAACCTGAGGGGGTATTTTATAATATTAAATCGTTAATTCACAAAAAATAGTAAATATGATGAGGTGTAGAAATGAGAATGTCAAATATGGGACTTATGGCTGTTTTTCCAGCTATGATGATTGCCGTCTGTGGTCTTCCGTTTGTATTGATACAATTATTTAGAACTTCATTAAAAGAAGATGAATATATGAAAAAAGCACATAAGGTAAAAGGAAAAGAGATTTCAAATAAGTATGTGCAAGGAGTTCGTGTAGATGAAGCTACACACCCTTCACAGAGAGAAGATGAGGTATGGGTTTGGTATACATATGATTGGAAGGGAAAAACATATAAGGCTAAGATACGCTGGAACCAGAGTACATATCTAAACCTTAAATCAAAAGAGGTAGATTTATACTTCATTAAAAATCCTCGAAAGGTTGCAACAAATTCTAAAGCTTTAGCTGATACACAAGTGCATTGGTTAAGACCTATCTTAATTTTCTTTATTATAGGGCTTATAACTTTCTATTAATAAAATACTAAAAGGAGGCTGTTCAAAAATGAAAAAATGTTTTGGAAAATTCGGACAAAAAGGCTGTTTTAAATGTGACTGTGTATCAGCCTGTATTAATAAGCGGAAGGAAGAAATAAATGGAAAAGAAGCTAAAAAAGCTAATAAATAAGATAAGAGCTAACAGTAACAGGCGAATGTTAATAGGGCTGTTTATTATAATTATTGGATATATATTTTTCTTTAATTCTAAATTTATTTTTAACGAGCAGGAAAAGTTGAAAAATACTCCGGTTAATACACAGCTTGAATTAGAAGACAGAATAATAACCCTTGCAAAATGGGACTATTCTCCTTCAGAGAATATGATGGAAATCGAGTTTGACATAGTCAATAAAAGCTATGATGGCAATGACAGCTATATATTTGATGTAGCAGATAATGCACTGCATAACTACAGCTATTCGGTGATGTTGACATCACCGACTATGAGTGTAATTAGGGTTTATGATGTTCCTGAAGATTTCGTGTGTATGAGAGTAGCAGTAAACATAAATACCGGAAACAGCACTGAACCTGTTAAGTATTATGCAGATGCTTCATTAATAAATAAAGTTGATGTTATAGAAGATTATGAGGATTTTAATGAGTATTACGTTAATAAGCTCAACCGGTATATTGCAGATTATGAAGTTCAGAAACAGGAAACACAGAAGAATATAGATGATAACAATTCAAGCATAGACAATCTTGAAAGCCTGATTAACAATCTTGAAATGCAGAAAAAATATACAACTGCTGATGAACTAAACAAGCTTAATACACAGATAGCAGATGTCAATAAACAGCTCATTTCACTTAATAATGATAATAAAGAGCTTCAGGAAGAAATAGACGAAATTAACAAAAAAATAGATGACTATAAAGCAATAAAGATGATGTATGAATAAGGTGCTACTAATAGCACCTGAAAGGAATACTATGGATATTTTATATGTAGGTAATGAAATAAATGGAAGTTTCATAAGCGAAATAAGCAAGAAAGATAAAATTACATATTCAGGTACATATACGAGAGTAGCTGATTATGAAAATATTATATTCAGCAGTTCTTATGAGGTAATAATGTTTGATGTTGATAATCTCATAGATGAAGCTGAAATAATTACAGAATATTTTGTCCGGGCTAAAAATGCCAAAAATGCAACAATTATTATAGTTGCAATAGGCTATTCTTACCAGTCGTTGTTGATTGAGAAGCTTCTTAATGCCGGGTTTAAAAATTTTATTCTTGCCACAAGCCTTGCTAAGCAGTATGAGGAATATTCTAAATGTCTTGAAGGTTATTACGAAGAAAATGGAATAGATATTAAAGCGGCTGAAGAACCACAGCAGATTATAAGGCAGAAAGTCAAAACAATTGGTATCGCTGGCACTATTCCAAGAATAGGTACGACAACGACAAGCCTCCAGCTTGTCAAATACATAGAATCAAGAGGCTATAATGCCGCATATGTAGAAATTAATACACTAAAATATATAGAGCAGTGTGAAAAACTGTATGCAGATGTAAAGAGAGATAATAACAAAAGTTACCTCAAATACAATGGTATCAGAATGTATGTATCCTCAAATATGGGTGAGGTTATGTCAGATGATTACAACTATATTATTTGTGATTATGGAGCGGTTGTAGACCCTTCATTCAATAAAGTTTCCTTCTTAGAAAAAGACTTGAATATCTTTGTTGCAGGAACAAAAGCAAATGAAATAGAGTGCGTACAGCCGCTTCTACAGTCGCCTATCTACAGGGAAGCAAAATATATCTTTAATTTCACACCTGAAAATGATAAGGAAGATATTAAGGATATGATGATGGACAAAAAAGATGATACTTATTTCAACGTGCTTGTTGCTGACCCATTCGATTATATACATAACCCTGAATATGAGAGGTTACTCCCGCTTGGAGAGGCAAAGGAAAATAACACAGAAAAGAAGAAGCTGGGATTTTTAGCGAGGTTGCGAAAATGAAGAATAATAAATTCAAACCGGCATTAATGAGGCAGACAAAAAATGAGCAGTTTTATGAGCAGATGCAAAAAGCCCAGAACTATGCGATTGATAAAGTCGAAAAGATAAAGTCAGATAAGAAACTGCCTAAATTCAGCAGGATAATGGATTTTGTTAAATGGATTTTGCTCTGGGTTAAAGTATGTATCATTCTTGTTTTTATAGTAATACTGGTGCTATTAGTAGCACGCAGTGACATAAGAAATGAATTATTTAATTATTTCAATTTGATAGGAGATAAACTATTAGAATTTCTTCAGGAAAAAAGGATATGAAAAAGTATAAAAATGCAGCATATGATGATGAATACATAGACTTATTAATTTACAACATAAACAAAAAAATAAAGGAAGAAAGAATTAATAAAGGATATTCAATTAACCAGCTTGCACAGGCGGCAAATATTAACCAGGCGCAATTGTCAAAGATTGAGAATGGATATTCAAAACCCAGCCTTCAATCACTTATAAAGATAATGCTTGCTCTGGATATGTCATCAATATGCCTTACTGAAGAATATGCAAATATTGAGTATAAGCATAGGTTTATGAACGCAGTAAAGGATTTAAAACCGGAAACGATTGAATCTATGCTTAAGCTTATCGAATCACTTTGATAGTTACGCAAAAGCGTTTCTATATATAATTTTTAAAAAAACGGAGGAAAAAAGATGGATTTTTTAATTGACGAAATTGGTAAGCCAGCAACAAAAATTATTGCAATTGTAGGAGTAGTAGCTGTTTTCACACTGCTTATGGCTACAGATGGCACAGGAGCTGTAGCAAATGCTTTTACTTCAATTGTGGATAAGGCAACAAGTGTTCTTCCATAAAAAGGACAGGGTGCTATTAATAGCACCCAGAGAATGAAATGGGCATATATATTATATGCCCGTTTTATTATTAATTGATATAGGAGATAAAAATGGATTTTAGAGCTAACACACTTAATGATGAAGTGTTGACACCCCTAAATAAGTATTTAGCTGATGATGAGATAACTAACATTGACTGGAACGGAAGCGAACTTTGGATAAAAGACGTGTATAACAGATGTTACAAGGTAGATGACCCTGACATAAATGCAAATTACATACACGACCTTATCGCAATAATGGCAAATTCAAAAGGAGTTAATTTCAACAAAGAAGCTAATACTTTACAGACAGATAATGAAGAACTGCATATGAGAATTACAGCCGTGCATAATTCAATAGCTCCTAATGGTGACTCCCTGTTAATCAGAAGAACGACAGAAAAGACAAGATTTACATATAAAGAGCTTGTTGAGAGTGGATATATAAGCGAAAGAAATCTTAATTTATTAATTAATTGTGTAATTTCAGGCTGTAACATTATTGTTGCAGGAATTCCCGAAGCCGGAAAGTCTGAATTTGGTAAATATCTCAGCCTGTATATTCCAGATAATGAAAATGTTGTAACTATTGAAGATGCGCTTGAATGGTATTACAAGAAGTTAAAGCCTGATGCGGCGTGCATATCCCTGAAAATCAATGATGTATTTTCGTATAGGGAAGCTATTACATTGTGTATGAGATTAAATCCAAGCAGAATACTGTTCACAGAGGTAAGAAGCAGTGAAATAGAAGAATTAGCCGCATTATGGACAAGCGGTGTTCCGGGAATAACGACAACCCATTCAGGAAATTACAGGAGCATACCAGACAGACTTATAAATCTGCTTGAAAATAAAAATTATTCTGAACAGATAGAAAATAACATTTACGAAAATTTAGATGTAGGAGTTGTCATCAAGAAACGTAAAAATCCTGATGGAACAGCAACAAGATACATTGATGAAATCGGCTTCTTTGAACGAGTTAATAAAAAGAATAACTGTATTGATTATATGATTAAAGGAACTGATGTGTCTAATAAGCTTCCTGATAAGATTTTGAATAAGTTTGAGGAAAGCAATATCAAAGACCCTTTTTATGTAGATGATAATAAGAAAATATAAGAAAGGATACCAAATGAAAGACAAAAAAAATTACCTCAACCATAAAAACCTGATTGGTGAGATTGAACATTATGGATATGTTTATTCAGTTAAAAAGCTTGTATTGACATATGTATTAATGCTTGCTTCAGGAATAATTGCCGCATATTTATTCAGGCTACATCTAACCGGATATATAGCAATATCATTATTCCTCTTATTGATAACACCTAAACTGATTGTCCAGGCATATAAAACTATGTATGAACAGCGCAGATTTTCAGATGCTTCTAAATACATCGAAAAAATGCTTTATTATTTTAAAGCACACAATAAAATAATCACTGCACTGTCTGATGTATCACTTATTTTTCCGGAAGGAGAAATGAAAGACACGATATTACAGGCTGTCGATTATATATATAATCAGGACGATTCAATACTTGATAAGGAAACAAGAGAGTATTTTAAAAATGATTTTGTGGCAACATCAACAAGAACAGCCGAAGAAAAGGCACTTAAAATAATCGAACTAAAATTCCCTAATAAGAGAATAAAACGTATGCACTCATTCTTCATCAAAGTTGAAGAAAATGGTGGAAGTCCAAATCTTGGAATAGAGCTTATGCTAAATGACAGGGACGACTGGGTTTCCAGCATTGTAAATGAACAGAAAGATAAGGCGTACGCAAGAAAGATTTTTATAGGTTTAAGTGTTGCTATATTATTAGTTGCACTTGTAATCTTATATCTTCCTATTCAAAACAAATCCCTCAACTTTGATATTAGTCAGTCTTCTGCTGTAAGAGTTGTATCAACAGTAGTTATTATTTATACAATAGCTTTGTATTCAAAAATAAATAAAGCAATAGAAAAGAGCTGGTTTAATGATGAGAACAGCAAGTATGCAACATCTGAATATTACTACAAAGTTGTCAATTATGACTTTAAGAAAGAGAAAAGGAAAGCATTAACTTATACGGCTATTACACTTGCGGTAACAATATTATTATATGTCATATCTTATAGTAATGTAATTCTTATTTTAGGTCTGCTTATTGCTGTATTTATGTATTTTTCATCGAGTTTAGGATATAAGGTAGGAAAGGCACAGGTATCAAGAACAGTTCAGGCTGAATTTGCAGACTGGATAATGGAAGTAGCATTAAGAATACAGTTCAGCAATGTTGTAGCTGCTATAGCAGATTCTTATGATACAGCACCAGATGTTTTAAAGCCGGAAATAGAAAAACTGCTTACAGAATTGGGAGAAACTCCGACAAGTCCTGAACCATTTAACAATTTCTGTAAATTCTTTAATTTTGAAGATATAGGAATAGTAATGAATACATTATACAGTGTTATGTCAGCTTCAGGTTCAGATGTGGACAAGGAGCTTTCTACAATATTCAGCCAGAATAGAAAGCAGGCTAACACAGTTTCAGAACAGCAAAGAAAAAATAAAAATGCCAGGAATAAATTATACTGCTACTGGGAAATACTTGCCTGTTGTGCATTATTACTTACAGATATGGTGTTTTATGCTTTGTATTTTATTGATAGTGTTACGTCTATAATTTAGGAGGGTGTATGGATAAGATAATAGAAGCTATGCTTAGTGTACTGCTGACTGTTTTAACCGGAATTATATTAGCCGGAATAATATCAGCTAATCTTGATGCCTCAAGAGCAAAGAGCTATCACGCTGATGTTATACAGGAGATAGAAAGTGCTAATATGTCAGATAATGTTATTAACAGTTGTATTTCTAATGCTGATAATGAGGGATATTCACTTAGCGTGGATAAGATAAGTGACGTGAATGGAAAAACAGTTATGTGCAAGGTCATTCTAACATACGACTATAAAATTCCAGTTCTTAATGTGGCCTCATCACATCAGTGCAGAGGATATACAAGATAGAGGGTGCTACTAATAGCACCCTGACTTAAGGAGCAAACATAATGAAGATATTAATAAACCAGATTGGACAGGCGGCAATCTGTCTGATTATCGGAGGAGGCATAATAGCCATCTTCTCACAGATATTTTTATATCTTACATCATTTTAACTTATGCGTAAACGCATAAGAAAGGGGTATTTATGGACGAAATAGTTGAATTTATAGGCGAAGGTGCAATTGCAGTAATGACTTTTGGTGTTATTACTGCAATGGTAATTTCTTATTTTACCGGAACAAGCTTTTCAGATTACATACAGACACTGGCAATAAGCACATTAGGGTAAATTATGAATAGTAGAACAGATAAGGCAGATAACAGCAACATAACAGACAAAGAGTTCACGCAGTCTGTCATATGTAACAAGATGAATGGTAAATCAATAAGCATAGATGAGCTGTTACATTTAATTTTTAATTATGAAAGTGAAGATAAGTTTAATGAATATCCTGATGGCAATTGACTTTATATTAGCTGTCATCAGGATTGCAGGGAGATAAAAATGGAAATAATTGTAAGTGAAATTGGCGAAACAGCCATTGCGGTACTTATATTTATAGCAATTGTCGGGATATTGGGAAATGTATCTTATACAACGTCTGACGGACGTACAGTCACAGGCTATAACAATGTAATTGCGGCTAATATGGACAGTGCAGATTATACATATGATAATTACACAGATGACACAGCGGTCATAGAAGCTGCTAATGTCTTAAAGCCGGAAATAAAATATAATGAAACACAGGAAATAATCAAGGCTGGTGAAGCCGTTGCATTAGATGATTATTTTGTTGCTGTTCTTGATGGGGTTGAATATACTGCTTCAGATATAAATACCTTCAGCATTGTTAAGATTATGAATGGTGCAACTGATATTACAGCTATATACAACCAGCAGAACAGGACAGCAGTGTTTCCGGAAGATGCTGTATATGAGATTACAGCATATGTATATGATGCAGTAAATAATGAAGCAACTGTAACAATAAACGTGCCAGTGGAGAAAAGAGTATGAAGAATATTATTGTAGGTTTTGTAATTACTTTAATTGTCTTGCTGTCTATTAATATTTCAATGACAGTCAATGCAAGAGATATACGACAGCAGGAAGCTGAAAATGCTCTTGATTCTGCACTGGAAGGAACTATAAGCACACTGTCAAAGAATACGTACAGCATTAACAATCAGGAAGAATATATAGCAGATTTAGTTATGGCTCTTACTGAGCAGATACAGTCAGATTCAAGTGTGACAATAAGAGTCCTTGATACTGATTATGATAAGGGAATTATGTCAATACAGGTAACAGAAACATATAAGCATATAAATGGAAAGACAGGAAATGTTGTTGCCAAAAAGACAGTAATTCTTGAAGATAAAGAACATCAGGATATTAATAATGATGTGAATATGTATACTATACAATATTTATATCCTGATAATACAATATATAAATATATGACTGTTTCTGAAGGAACATTTTTATATGAACCAGCAAATCCATATCCTGATGAAAGAATTTACTGGACAAGTGATAATGCTGTAGTAAGTTTCCCCTTTACTGTTAATTCAGACAAAATAATTAAAATTAATATAAATTAATACTTTACAAACAGTCCAATATGGACTATAATAACATTGTAAGGAAATAATTAATTTTAAAAGAAAGGGATTGTGGTATGACAGTAAAAGAATTAAGACTAAAAACAGGAATGAACAGGAAAGAGTTTTCGGATTACCTAAAAATACCTTATCAGACGGTAAAAAATTGGGAAAATGGAATTTCGGAATGCAAACCAATGATACTTAGAGGTATGTACTATGAGCTTCTTGTAAAAAAGAAGATTATAAGAAACGATATTAATATGACAAATATCACTTATGCAGGAAGAATTCTCACAGAACAGGAAGTCAGAGCAGTCAGGGAGGCATTATGCGACATTAATTATTACGATGTCGCCGACGATGCCGAAAGAATCCAAGAATGGCTAGAAGATGATACAATTTTTATCTGTGAGTGTCGTAATAAAAGAAAGGCTGCCTGTGTGCTTGTAGAATGTGATGATGCGGCAGTCTATATAGATAATCTTGAAAGCCTGTCAAAAGAAGAAATAAAGGAGCAGTTAGAATAATATGCAGGGCGAAGATAACTATGTAATAACAATAAGCAATACAGAAGCCGAAGTTATAAAAAAGTTTGTGTCGATAATAGATAACGCTACAGTTTCTATAGATAACGATGATGTATGGGATATTATGTCAGCTATTACATATAAAAGAACTTCTACAAATGTAGTAGGTGTAAAGATTATGTATGAAGAAAGCGAGAAATAATTATAAAAGAGAGACTTTACAGCCTCTCCTCACCATTCAAATAACATAAGCCTAAAACAAAACATAAGGGCTAATGTTATTAATTATGATAGTCCTAAATAAGAAAAATGTCAAATATCAGTACATAGAAAGAGGAATAATATGGAAGCTTACATAATTGTGCAAGTAATTGGAATTTTATTTATATTGCTATCAGGTATATATGCAGTATTTTCAAGTGATGCAGATAGCAGAAAAAGGGGACATATAATAAGTGCTTTAATATTATCTGCACTTATATTATTCGTAATTAGCGGTTTAATAAAGTTATGGTATTAATAATCAAAAAGTTAATTTATAACAGAATAATCAGTATCTATAGCTTGGTTATGAAAAGAGCATTTCCAGCTAATACAGATATGAGAAAAAGGAGTTGTATATGAGCCAACAAGGAATTCTACTAATAGAAATAATGATATTTTTTTTCACAGCAGTGTTTTTATGGATAAGGTATTCTAAATTACGTTATAATTCAAGTGATATTGATAGTATAAAAATATCTTTCCTAAAAGCAGGGTTTTGTACAACTGTTAGCATTGGTCTTGTTTTATATTTAGGAACAAATGATAAGCGTATGACTATTTTGTTTGTTGTGATTACAACTTTAATGGTTATAGGAAAAACGTTATCAATAGACATTTGATAGTATAAAAACAACAATATCACATAACTAAGATGACAAAGGAAGATTGAAAAATGGACGATATATATTTGATTTTAATGTTTACAATGTTTTTATGGATAAGCTTATTCCTAACATTTCAAGAAATTGCCGCTGATAAAGATGATAACTGTGATGATAATGAGCAAGAATATAAAATTACCGATGATATGGTATTTATAACAATTAATAATCAAAAAATGGCTTCTGATGTAACCTCTGAAGACTTCTATATAACAGAATATGTAAAGTTATCAGACAAAACAGTCTGGTTTGTAACATCAAAGAATGATAAGTTTACACAGGAATTTGATGACAATGGAAAGCCTGTTATATATGATGGAGATATAGACTTATTAAAGCAACGACAGCAAGATGCTGAAGAATTTCTAAAGTCATTAGACAAAACAGTCTGGTGTGCAAATCCATCAGATACCGAATTTACACAAAATTTCAGTAGTAGAAACCCAGTGATATTCTATGGAGATACAGACTTATTAAAGCAACAATATCCGCAATATAAGTACTATAAACTTAATATAACTGAGGCGGCAGATTGTAAAGGTGACGAAGAATGAAATTGAGGACTGTATTTTTAGTAGGTAAACTAATATTTTGTGTTTTTGGAGCATTATTAATTATAATTATGTCTTCAATAGGAATTTTTATTTTTATAAAAGAGCTTGTAGATAAAAAAATAATCGTATATCCTAAATCGAAAAATGTGATAGGTATTTTCATAGGTATATTTTATATATTAGTTACAATTGCAGGTTGTTATACTGGAATCCCTCTCATCTTACAGGAATTAGGGATATTGTAATAAAAGTGTATTATTGAATTAACTATAAATACAATTAGGAAAAGAGGTATTAAAATTATGAATGATTTTACAAAACATTGTGGTATTTATTTTGCACACACTATAGATGATACAGATTGGTCATATACAGTGATTTTTGGTTATCACATTAATGGAGCTTTTATTGCTGTACCGAATTGGAAAGTAAGCTGTGAAGCTTCAGATGATTTATATAACAGTAATGAGAGTAAACTTATCGAAGCTGGTCTTAATGAAATACAGGCAAAGACAGTTTCCGGTCATATTAATATATGGCTTAAAGATAATGAGGAACTTGTTAAGCAACGTAGAACAGAGCAATGTAAGTTATATGATGAGTACATTCAAAGTATTGTAAATAAATAACAATAATTACATAGAAATAAGTAGTAAGAATTATTAATTTAATAAGGTACTTAAAATATGAAAGTTCAAAAAGAATATAATTTTATTGATAAAAAAGTAACAATCATTTTTGATGATGAAAAAGATAAAGAACGTATTAGGACTTATGAAGAAGTATGTGCTAGACAATATAAAGCATATTTAGATAGTAGAGATTTATTTTGTTTGTCTGCACGTCTTACAGTAATAGTAATTTTTTCATTGCCTTTATTTATTTTATTTAATGTAAAAATATGCTTGTTCTGTTTATTTTTTGTATGCTCTATATTAATAAATATTATTTGCTTTAATTATGTAAAAATAAATGAAAAATATGAAAGAATGTGGGACGAAGATTATTACTGTGAAGAAAGAATAAAGGACATTGATAACTTATTAAAATACAGTGACTATAGATTAGAATATCCAGATGGTGACAGGCTGAGGTTTTCTAAAGATGGGGGTTGGCCCTCATTTAATTTAAAAATAAACACTCCAATCCCTGATAAAGATTTTTATGTAGAATTATATACAGAAAGTTCAGGGTGTCCTCATTGGATAGTTTATACTTCATTTTATGAAAAATACAATTTACTACTGCGGTAGAAAAAAGTTAAAAATTGTATTAAAATAACAAAACAATTGAAAGAGAGGAATTTATTATGAAAAAGACAAAATTATTAATCACAGCTACAATTGTAGCAACAGTATTGACAGCGACAGCCTGTGGTGGTAAGAACCAGGCTTCTACAGCAACAGAAATTCAGACAACAACAGTTGCAGTAAAACAGGTTAATTCAACAAGCAAAGAAAAGGCAACGGACAAGCAGGAAGTAACAGAAGCTACGGTAGAAAATACAGTGTCTTCTAATGAAGAAGTTTTAGTAGCTGAAGCAGTAACAGATGAAAATCAGGGAAATAGTGATAGTGTAGAAGAAGTTAATAATACAGTTCCTGAAGAACAACCAGCAGAAAATACAAATGCTGGCTGGACAGATACAACACCGGCAGAACAGCCTGTAGAAGAAGCCCCAGTAGAGGATACTAATTCTGGTGCAGTAGAAGAAGCTCCGGTAGAGAATAACAATTCAAGTGCAGTAGAAGAAACCCCGGTAGAACAGCCAGCCGCTCCGGCAGAACCAAGTCCAGCTCCAGAACCAACTCCAGAGCCAGTAGTGACCCCACAAGAACCAGCAACTCCAACATTAACAGATGAAGAAAGATTAGTTGCAACTGGAAAATGGACTAAAACTGATGAAGGTATAAATCCTTATACAGGAAAAACTTATTCTCACTATGAAGGTATTGACCCATTAACAGGATATAAATTAGGTGCTGTATTTTCAGATGGAACTTTAACAGGACTTCAAACAAACACAAAAGAAGAAGCTCAGGCAATTGCGCAGGCACATAATTGTCCTAATGGAATAACAATAGAGGTTATTTTAACTTTTTAAAATAAATAGGAGTAATGATGTTAATTACAAAAAGATACTTAAAAAAATCAATAAGTTTTATCATTGCTGTAATAATGATAATTGCAGGATTTACAGTATTTTCAACAGAAGTATATGCAGATAGTTATAAAATATCAACAGAAGTAGATGGTTATTTAGAAGTGCAATATACTGTAAAATATAGTTTTTGGGAACATTATGTACCTGATTCATCTTGGAGATGTGACGATTGGGACGCATCTGCAACAAAAAGTTTTCAAGTCCCTGTAAAAGTAAACATTACAAGAGATACTAAAGGCAAAGCTTCTTATTCAGTTAAAGTTGATAAAACATCTGATTGGAGATTAGAATGTTTTGCTGTTGCTCCGGGTATGCCACCGGACCAAGGGTCTTACATAATACTTGAGGGAAATGCTAAATTTGATTTTACAGACAGCGGCGAACACGACTTATCACAAATATCTTATAATGAGAAAAAAGATGCCAGTGTTGATTTAACATCAAAGGGTTGTGAGTTTAATGTTACAAATTTCTTTGACGATAATCCAGACTGGCAGGTTGACCAGTACATAGAGAAAATAAAACGTGTAGACAACATAACATTAAAGTTTACATATCCAGAAATACCTAATTATACATTGAGCTTTAATGCAGATGGTGGAATTCTTCCAACGGGAGGAAACATAGATTTATATGGAAATTTAAGTACGGATAGAACTACTGGTAGTGTAACAGTAACTTATAATGAACCTTCATTCAGCTTAATGGGTAATGACTGTCCGTCAAGGGAAGGTTATTCCTTCAATGGCTGGTATCGTGCTTATTGGAAAGATGATGGCTCATTAGACCATTTAGAGCAGATATATAATAGTTCAGGCAGTGCAGTAGAGAGTTCGTTATGGGGTTACTGGGATAACAACTGGCATTATAAATATGCCGGGGATATGACGTTATGGGCTGGCTGGACAAGGAACAGCTATATATTAGACTTAAATGCCACCTATAATCACAGCACTAATTTAAGCGGACTGAAAGATGGAGGCTTAGACCTTGGTATTTGTGATGTATATATTTATGATGATAATGGTAACGTATGGGATAAGGCAATAGGTGTAACAGATTATTACAAGCAAGTGCCTTACGGATATACATATGAGGTTAAAAATTTTAGTAAAAATGCTGGATATATTTTCTGTGATAATAATACCCTAAAAGGGAATATAAAAGCAGAGAATAACGAAGCACGAATTTATGTTTATAATGGCTATGCACTTGCATATTATGACGGCAATGGTGCAACATCAGGACAGGAAGAAGCCGGCAGTGACAAAGATTATTTTGTATCTTATAACATAAGGGAGCATTATGAAAAGTACAATGGAAATGCCTTCACAATAAATAATAAGTTCACAAAAAATAATTATGCCTTTGTAAACTATAAAACAGAAAATGGCAAATATAGAAAAGCCGGAGAGAATATAGACCCTTCTGATAATAACAATGCCAGGGCAGTAATCAGAAGTGCATATAATAATAATCTTGTATTTAATATAGCCGGAGATAATAATGCAGATGGAACTAATATTCAACTGTGGTGGGACGATATTAGTAACCATAGCAATTACTGGAGTTTTCTTCCAAGCGGAGATGGATATTACTATATAGTTAATAATACAAATGGAAAGTTCTTAGACTTGGCATATGGAAATACTTCAGACCCCGCAAACGTACAGCTTCATCATCTTAACTGGTCTGAGGCTCAGCAGTGGAAGCTTATTCCTGCCGGTGACGGATATTACTATATAGCTTCAAGATGTAATGAAAATTACAGGCTTGATGCCCAGGGTGGAAGTCAAAACAGCAATGCTGGCCAGAATATATGCGTATATCACGCAGTCGATTATGATGGTCAGAGATGGAAAATAGACTTCCTTAACAGGGAAGATTATTTCCAGGTGCAGTGGACACCAGCAACAAGACTTACTGAATATTATGGCAATGGGGATAATGATAACTTTTCATATTTCAAATCATTGCAGGCTGCAGATGACAACATTGCAGATACAAACAGATTTAAGAGAATAGGTTATACATTTACCGGATATAATACATCTGCTGATAGTTCAGGAAAATCTTATAAAGAAAATGATGTTATTGATAAAACAGACTGTCAGGGCATTACGCTTATTAGAAATCGTACAGACTATAATATTGCAGTTAAGCAGAACAACAATACATTGTATGCACAGCAAGCAGATTATGAAATGGCGCAGTGGTGGTCTTTTATTAAAGCTGATAATGCACAGGCTTATTACATAATGAATATGTCAACCGGACAGGCATTGTATTCTTCATCAGGTGAAGTAAAGGCTGCAGCACTTGATAAGAACAATTCAGCTTTTATGTGGGATTTAGAGTTAGTGGACGTACACGAATACAAAATAAGCGTACATAATAAAAATGAATATCTCACAATGAGAAGCGATAATTCAATATACGTTGACAGCAAATATTCAGATACTGAAAGCTCTTATGATTACCAGGTCTGGAACATAGACGGAATAAGCTCTGCCTTATATGCACAGTGGAAACCTAACCCAGATACACCATATATAGTAAAACACTGGAAAGAAAAACTATATATTGATGGCACAACACAATATGCAAATGCCAGTGAGCATAATGAAACTAACTATTTTCTTGCAGATACAGATAACCTTAAAGGCACAACGGACTCTCTGGTAACACCAGGTGTAAAAAATTATGAGGGATTTACAGCACCAGAAGCGCAGACAGTTATCATTAAACCTGACGGAAGCCTTGTAGTTAATTACTATTATACAAGAAATACATATAAATTAGGCGGTGATGATTCTTCAGGAAACAGTACATCAATCAGCGCAAAAAATGGAATTGAAAGTGCAAGCGGTGCAGGAGCATATAAGTATGAAGAACCGGTAACAGTAAGCGCAGAGGTAAAGACAGGATACCACTGGCATACTTCAGGCTGTAACTGTGAAACAGACCTTTCAAAGTATCCTACAGGCTGGTATTCAGTAAACAGCAGTAACATTACTACATTTATTAGTGGAAGTTCATATGATACACAGACAATGAAATTCACTATGCCAGCACACAACGTATATCTGGCTGTAAGGGCAACAAATAACAGTTACTATATAAACTTCAATTCAAATGGTGGAAACGGCTCTATGGACAAAATAAAGGCTGTGTATGACGAGGATATCAAGCTTCCAAAGAATACATTCACAAGGTCAACTCCTGAAGGAGAAAGTAAGTTTTTGAACTGGTATGACAATAACAATACGTATGCTGATGAAGAAACAGTTAAAAATCTTACATCGAAGCTTAATGATACAGTTACATTATTTGTCAAGTGGGACGACTGCCCGGTAATAACCGCAATAGACAGATATTTCACACTTGATAATGCACAGACCGGAAAAATAACTTATGACAGCCTTATGTCAACAGCAACAGTAACAGATGATAATGATAATCCTGAAGATATTATATTTGAAATAATTGATTATTCAGAAAGGGATTTCACTACACTTACTAACAATGCAGTAATATCTGTTACTTACAGAGCTACTGACAGTGCTGTAAACAGCACTGTGAAAATGATACTTGTACACATTGTTAGTACTGAAGCTGAAAAGGTTGAGAACACAAAATACGTAAGGTCTATAAGCGAGAATTATTATGATAAGCCTTACGAAGATGGCGGACTTGAACCCGATTCAATCTGGAGAACGAATAGTGAATATGCGGAAACCCTGAAAAAAGCTATGGATAACAGGGCAAGCATTACATATGATGTAGAACAATTCAGAGTAGTTTTTGCAGATTTCCCATATTACAATTATGGAAATATGAGCTGTGACCATATAGAGCAGGAATGGACATTCACACACGATGACATCAAAAAGGTGCAGACCTATGTTGATACATATGGTCTTGGCAATATATATGATGCTAATAACCTGCAAAGATTTATAGAAGAATTTTCTTATTGCAAAAATTATTGATATATGTAATATATAAATCAATAATAAAATTTATTTTTTAAAGCTTGTAACTAAGAACTAACCGCTCATCGGGCCGGATGTTTGATAAAACAAGCATTAAACCTTATAGCATTATGAAATATTACATAAAATCCCTCACAAGATACCAGCTTGTGGGGGATTGTGTTTATTAAAGAAAGGAAAAGCTTATGTATTTTGAAAATTTAACTAAACAATATGAGTTATCAAAGACACTGAGGTTCAATTTAATACCGCAGGGAAAAACTCTGGAAAATATCAAGAATGACAATATAATTGAAACAGATAAATTCAGGAAAGAAAATGCTGTAGTTGTAAAAAAGCTGTTTGATAAAGTCCATAATGATGTAATTAATTCAACACTTGAGAAAGGTAACATTTTAGGGGATATTGGTTATGTTGCTGATTTATACTTCAAGCCATCTAAAAATATAGAGGAAAGGCAAATGCTTGATGAGGCATTTTCAGCATTAAGAGAGTGCATATCAAAGGCATTAAAAGAGCATAAACTGTATAAGGAACTTTCCGGTACAAAGATATTTAAGTATGCCGCAAAGGATACTGCATTAACAGAAGAAGAATATAATATCTTGCAAAGCTTCAACGGCTTCACAAGCTATTTTACGAATTACAAAGATGTAAGGGCTACTTTATATTCAGATGAAGCAATAGCCGGTTCTGTAGCAAACAGAGCAGTTAATGATAATCTTCCACGATTTTTTGATAACATAAGCGTATTTAGTTTACTTGATGGACAGTTATCGGATATTCCGGATATAAATGATTATTTTACTGTCAGTATGTATGAACAGTTCCTGTCACAGAAAGGAATTGATGCTTATAATGAAATGATTGGAAAGCTTAATATACGTATCAATCTTATTAACAATAGTAACAAAAAGAATAATATTAATAAAAAGTTCCCGAAGCTTAAAGAGCTGTATAAACAGCTTTTATCAGACAAGAAAACTCTTTTTATTGATATGATAGAAAGCGATGAGGAAGCTATTGAAAGGCTGCACAACTTTGAAGAAGAATTTATGTCTTTTGTTTCCGGAGAAGCCTTTAATTCATTTTATAATGACTTATATGCTTCAGGAGGAACTGGGGTATATGTAAAAAATGACGTATCTTTAACATCACTTTCTGTTATGATTTTTAGCAAATGGAATGAAATTAATGATATGCTTATTGACAGATATGACAGCAGCTATACAGGAAAGAAAAAGAAGTATGAAGATAAGTATATTGAGGAACGAAAGAAGCAGTTAGATAAGTATAAGAGCTATGATTTAGCTTCTGTACAGGCTTTGGCTGATGATAAAAATATTAATGTATTAAATTGTTATGTTGACAAAATAAATGAAGATATTAGCAATATTAAAACAAGCAGAAAGCTTCTTGATAATGTTCTGTATGTAGAGCATATAAGAGAGAAGAAGCTTGCTAAAAATCTGAAAGCTGTTGATGCAATAAAAACATATTTAGATGATATTAAAACTCTTGAAAGGGATTTAAAGCTTCTTTCAGGGACAGGAGATGAAGATAACAGAGATATATTTGTATATAACAGCTTAGAGCTTATTTTAAGCAATGTAACTAAGGTAGACAGCATATATAACCTTATGAGAAATTACCTTACCAAAAAGCCTTTTTCAGAGGAAAAGATAAAGCTTAATTTTAATACTCCTTGTTTACTGGCTGGTTGGGACATAAACAAGGAATCTGATTATTGCGGTATTATGCTGCTAAAAGATGATAATTACTATCTTGGCATCTTAGCCAGCGGCTGTCGAAGCACATTTAAAAATTTAAAGGCCTGTGAGAGCAGTGAGCCATATTACGAAAAAATGGTATTAAAACAGATACCAAGTTCAGCTAAATATCTTTCGTCAAAACAGATATACCCACAAAATCCACCGGAAGAAATCGTGAGAATACTTGAGAAAAAGAAAAAAGACAGCAAGTCATTAGATAAAACAGAAATAAGCACACTGATTGATTACCTTCAGAACGACTTCCTGAAAAATTACTCTATGCTCATTGATGAAAATGGAGAGAATTACTTTAATTTTTCATTTAAGGAACCGGAAGAATATAATACATTAAATGAATTCTTTATTGATGTAGACCGTCAGGCATACTCTGTTAAGACAAAGAAAATACCTGAAGAATACATCAATAAATTAGTAGATGAAGGAAAGCTGTATCTGTTTAAAATATACAGCAAAGATTTTTCAGAATACAGCAAAGGCAATCTGAACTTACATACTATTTACTTTAAAATGCTTTTTGATGAAAGAAACTTGAAAAATCCGGTATACCAGATAAATGGAGGAGCAGAGGTATTCTACAGACCAGCTTCAATTGATAGCCAGGATATGATAGTCCACAAAGCACACCAGCCGGTTCAGAATAAAAATATTAATAATGAGAAGAAAGAAAGTATTTTTGATTATGACATTATAAAGAATAAAAGGTATACAAAAGACCAGTTCCTGTTACATATTCCTGTTACAATGAATTTCGGTGCAGGCAAGATTTATAATTATAATAATATTGTAAATAAATGTGTCAGTGCAGACCCTGATGTATGTGTTATTGGTATTAACAGGGGTGAACGTAATCTATTGTATGTTTCTGTAGTTGATAAATCTGGCCGCATTTTAGAGCAGAAATCGTTAAATGTCATAAATAATACTGATTATTACAGTTTACTGCTGGACAGAGAAAATGAAAGAAATAATGCAAGAAAAGACTGGAAAAACATAACGGATATTAAAAATCTTAAAGAAGGATATTTAAGCCTTGCTGTTAATGAAATCGTCAAGCTTATTTTCAAATATAATGCAGTCGTTGTACTTGAAGACCTGAATATGGCATTTAAGAATTCACGACAGAAAATTGAGCGAAATATTTATCAGAAATTTGAGAAAATGCTGATAACCAAGCTCAATTATCTTGTTGTTGATAAATCAAGAGAGCAGACAGAAGCCTTAAATACCGGAGGAGCATTAAACGCATTGCAATTGACTTCCCAGTTTGAATCATTCAACAGGATAGGAAAGCAGACAGGCTGTATATATTATGTTCCGGCAAGATACATAGGCAGAACAGATACTACATCAGGATTTGTTAATTTACTTCCAAACCTCAGATATGAGAATGTAACAAAATCCCAGGAATTCTTTAATAAATTTGATGTATGTTATAATTCACAAGCTGATGAGTTTGAGTTCCAGTTTGATTATAATGATTTTACAGACAAAGCAAAAGGTACTAAAACTGACTGGACACTTTCGTCATATGGGGACCGCATTGTAAAATTCAAAAATGAAAGTACAGGCAGTTGGGACGAGGAAGTAGTAGATATTACGTCTGAATTAAAGTCATTATTTGACGAATACGGCATTGATTATATATCAGGCAATAATTTCATAAATGACATAATAAAATTAGAAAATAGGGACTTTTTCTTAAGATTAACAAAGCTGTTTAATTTAATGTTACAGATGAAAAATATTTCATTAGATAAAACAACAGACTACTTTATATCACCGGTTAGAAATAGACAGGGAAGCTTCTACGATACAAGAAAACATACTAATACACAGCCTGATTGCGCAGATGCAAATGATACGTATAACATAGCTCTTAAGGGGCTGTGGGCAATAGATAAGGTGAGAAGTTCAGAGGACAGGGTTAATCTTGTTATGAGTGATAAAGAATGGCTTACATATATACAGAGTAATCTTATATAATTTATATTTTGCCGCAGACTGATAATACAATTTGTCAGTCTGCGTTAAAAAAAATATCTTGCAAATTGCAAACGTAAGCCTTAATATATATTAAAGCAGGAACTTAACTTATTTGACAGATATATATTGTACAATATGCTATATATTTCAGCTTGTTCTGTCCTATATTATTTGTTGAATTTGACTAAATAGCTATTTAATATTATTAAATAATTTCTACTGTTGTAGATAAGACATTTATGTGTATAAAGGAAAAATTTAATATTATTAAATAATTTCTACTGTTGTAGATGGTTTAACAAACTGTGGCTTCTCATAAATTTAATATTATTAAATAATTTCTACTGTTGTAGATTAAAGGAGTATGCCAGACTTACTAAATTTAATATTATTAAATAATTTCTACTGTTGTAGATTTGGTGGATTGACGTTGCAAACGATAATTTAATATTATTAAATAATTTCTACTGTTGTAGATTTGGCTAGTTTTGTGTTAGAAACAGATAATTTAATATTATTAAATAATTTCTACTGTTGTAGATTTGCCCATTCTATAGAAAATAACCTAAAATTTAATATTATTAAATAATTTCTACTGTTGTAGATTGATTGCCAAAGTTATCCTTTCACCATTTAATTTTATTAAATAATTTCTACTGTTGTAGATTTAAGAAATCAGAGGAGATACATCAACATTTAATATTATTAAATAATTTCTACTATTGTAGATTTTCTATGTTTATGATTAAGACTTATATTTAATATTATTAACTAATTTCTACTGTTGTAGATTCCAGAAGTTGTCGTATAAATCTCTTATTTAATATTATTAAAGAATTTCTACTATTGTAGATAGTAATCTATTGAAATGTATCTTAAGATTTAATATTATTAACTAATTTCTACTGTTGTAGATAAAATCTATATAATAATCATAGCTCATTTAATATTATTAACTAATTTCTACTGTTGTAGATATAGTTTCAATGCTCCCATACCAATATTTAATATTATTAAATAATTTCTACTGTTGTAGATGGGATTATCAGTATACATTTTGGCAAAATTTAATATTATTAAAGAATTTCTACTGTTGTAGATGAAGGAGAAGTGATTATCCTGAAGCTAAGCGAATTTAATATTATTAACTAATTTCTACTATTGTAGATATAACAAGTTCATTATCAACAATCTCTTTATTTAATATTATTAAAGAATTTCTACTGTTGTAGATAGTATAAAGGCATTACACTTCTTGGTATTTAATATTATTAACTAATTTCTACTGTTGTAGATGGTATAAAGGCATTACACTTCTTGGTATTTAATATTATTAAAGAATTTCTACTGTTGTAGATAAAGAGTATCTTGATAAAGTTAATTATATTTAATACTATTAAAAAATTTCTATTATACAATAATGTGCAAAAATAAAGAGGCTTTAGTATTATCAGAAAACACGAGTTATAGCTCGTGTTTTTTTTACTCTAAATCACAAAAAATTCTAATTGTCAATAACCTGCAAGCAATGATTTTTAAGTAAATTAATGCTTGCAGGTTATCGAATTCTTTATAAATAATTCCTATAATTTATTTAAAAATATAAAAGGAGATTGCTTATGAATAAATGTATTTTTATCGGGAGATTAGTTAATGACCCAGAAATAAGCTCATACGAAAAAAATGGTGAAAGTCAGGCAGTTGCTAAATATAGGTTAGCAATTAACAAACGAAATAAAGAAAATGAAGCTGATTTCATTTCTGTTGTGGCATTTGGTAGTAATGCTTTATTTGCCGAAAAATATCTGACGAAGGGAATGCAGATACTTTTATCATCACACGTTGTTACCGGTAGTTACGTCAATAAAGAAAATCAGAAAGTATATACTGTTGATTTTATTGCAGAATCACAGGAATTCACAGAAACAAAAAATACTGTAGAAGCTAGGCAGAACAGAGATGAAGAGGAGGTACCATTCAAGTAATTATGAATACAAAATTTATACTGAAAACTGGAGAATTTATTTATCCAGCGTATCTTGATAAACCACATAGATTAGGGCTGAAAAATAAATTTGGCAATGGATATGGTTATATGCGTTGCGGCTGTAGACCTGATGAAAATCTTTTCTACCGAATTTCTGAAGATGGCAAGATATATCCTGAACATAACAATTATCAGCATAGCGAAAGCTGCATCAGATACAAAACTCCTGATGGAAAGAAATTAAGAACATCAGGATACATTATTGATGACGAAACCGGAGATGTAACAGCATACCTTAATTTCAATCCTAAAACCTTTAATATTGCAGAAGATAAAGAAGAAAAAGACCAGGACAATATAGTTCCTCCAGAGATAGAGGAAGATGAGAATATAGAACAGATTATTATAGAAAAAGAGGAACAGGAAAAGGCATCTGATGATACAAAAGAAAAAAATCTTAATCTTGAAGAATTTATCAGAAATATAAATATAGATGCTTTTGATGAAAAGGTACTTAATAATATTTTAATTAAATCAAAGCAGGAGTTTTCAAGGTATGTATACGGACGTACACATAGAGTTCATATCAGCTCTATGAAACGAAATCTGGCTGAATTAACACTTGAAAAAGATGGGGTGAAGTTCATTTATCTTCCGGTTGCCGGTATTGATGTACAGGATTTAGGAACGATAAAAAAATGCAGTGTTTTGACATATGGTTCAGATGGACATACCTACTCTAATTTTATTAATGAAAAAACACTTAACACAGCATTGAATAAATTCAAGAAGCAGTATAAAACTGATTCTTTAAATGATGTTATGATAGCAGGATTTCAATATCTTAAAAAAGTTAATAAAGCTGGAAAAAAATATTCATATAGAGTTTTCGGTCGTATTCACTTTTTTAAAACATCAGATATAGGCTTATATTGCAGGAGCAGTAAAGAGCAGGAAATTTTTAATAAGTTAGATGAGATTAAAAAAGCACACTCTGATATTAATTACTGGATACCAACAGAAGATGACATTGTAGGAGCAATTATAAGCAAGGCAGGACAAAGCAAGAAGCTTCTTCTCTTTTTTAAATCTTCAAAGGTAATGCCGGTTTATATGGATATGAGCTTATACACACCAATATTAATAAAAAATGCTGAAGACTTAAATTATAATTCCTTATCAGCAGTTTTTTAGGAGGGGAAGTTGAAGAAAAATAACGACAGGTTTATTAAATATATGCAGTTAATGAAGCTTATAAAAATGGTTAAAAAGGAGCGTGATGATAATGCTAAAAGAGAACAGTCAAATCAAAATACATATGTATAACAGCCAAAATGAAGAAATTAATATAAATCAGGATATATATATATTAAAAAGCAAAGATGGACAATTAGGATTTGAAAATGAAAAGGAATTTACTACATTATCAAGCTTTGACAGCCGGGTAGAATTTGAAGATTTATCTAACAATAATATTTATTATTATTCACATAAAACAGATAAAATACAGCAATCAGAAATTAACCTGACCAAGACATACATCAAAAGCCACTTAATAACACAAGTTATAAATGCAGATGTCCACAAATCATTGCTTAACAGCGTGCCACATCAGCTCATCGGTGACTTAGCTGTTATATATGCAATTGATACATCAGAAGCGAATACATATCAGTCTGATGTGTATGGCATTACTAATAATAAATTTGAAGGTTTGAAAATGAGCTTGAAGATGCAGGATAGTAAACTGTATAAATTAGCAGTTGAAAATACACAGCAGTTATTTCCTACAAAAATAAAAATACTATCTGATATAGTTGATTTAGGAGAAGAAGCTCCGGAAGCCTCTGAGTGTAAAGCGTTAGAAACATATGTACTTTCTAATGACAGGGATTTTTATGGAGCCAATGTATTATTATATCCTGATACAATAAATAAGATAAGAGAATTTGTAAAAGGTGATGCCTTCATAGTTCCTTCTTCAGTACACGAATTCCTGATTTTTAAGACTGATGGACTTTCTGCGGATATACTTAACAGGTCAATTGAAATTGTTAATCAGACAACTGAAGACCCAGAAGAAATTTTATCAAATAATGTATATCAATATGATTATAAGTCTAATGTATTATTTAATACAAAGGATAACAGCATTTTATTTAATCAGGAAGCTGAGGAGGAGAATGACAAAGAAGCTGAGGAAATCCTTGAATATGAAGAAGAAATAGAAGAAGATATTGAATTATCTACCCTGATGAAAAATACATTATTTCCTTCGTCTGGGGAAGATATAGGAACACAGGTAGAGATGTAAAAGGAGCAGATATTATGAGAGATTTAGAGGATATTATGTGCATAGCACATACAGATAAATATGCAGTATATGCAGACCAGTACGAAAGATTAAAGGTTATAGAAGATATAGAACACATTGTTGAGATAGGTGATTTGTGTATGGACGAAACTGTATTAATTCCAATCTGTGAAATCGAGGCTGTAGAACAGGAGAAAATTAATGCAGTCTTTGAGGAGGCGTAATTATGAAAGACAATATACAAAATGAGTTAAACTATGTAAGCAATCCTGATAGATATATTGACATAAAGCAGGACAACAAAATTATACCGACACGATTAAGTTATTATGCTTCAGCACAAGCCAAAATTCTTGGATATAACAATTATGAGGATATGTTAAAATCCGGACATAACTTAGATACATCTGAAAGCTACGAAAAGCCTCTTACCGCCAGAGAAGCATTTATTAACTTAAATCATATCGTAGGCAGTTCAATTATGAGAAATAACTCATTAGAAGGCTTATGGAGCTGTCGTATAATAAATCCGGAAAATCCTGGCAATATAATCTCTATTGATGTTTCTGGACGTGACAACCTGTCTTACACATTAAAAATCATAAAAGATAAAGAGGTTGTAAATGTTTTTAATGAAACGAATATTATATATAAAGATGATTTATATAAGGGATTAAAGATAGCAAATAAAGCCGCTGATGTAAAACTTGGAAGCATAATAGATGATGCCGCAAAGCAATTACGTCTTACGAATAGCAATATCAGAGTATATGCAGACTATGAAGATTTATCTTTAGATGACTATAATGCACTTGTAGGCAATATTAATTTTGATATTCAGCCTCAAACCCCATTAACACAACAGTCAAGATATATCAGGAAAACAAAGGCAGAATATGCAGCGGAACAAAAAGATAAATTAAATGGTATAAATAAAACCATTGAAGATATTGCAAAGACCTATAAAGACAATCCGGAAGAAATAGCAGAACTTATGAAATTTGCTTCTAAATTTTACAGATACAGCTCAAGAAATGTTATGCTTGTTCATAATCAAAATAGGGGAGCAACTTATTTTCAGAGCTTTGAAGCCTGGAAAAAAGCCGGATATAGTATAAATCGTGGACAGCACGGACTTAAAGTTTTAGTTCCATTAAAGACAACATATCTTCAGGATAAAGACGGAAATTATGTTAAATTGTCAGAAGCTCCAGCAGAATTAAAAAATAAATATATGAAAGCACCTGATAGTGTAAAGCACATAAACAGAACATACTACAAAATAGGAAATGTATTTGATATATCACAAACAAATGTTCCCAAGGAAGAATATCCATCGTTTTATTCAATGGGATATAATGATGTAAAATTAGATATTCTTTCGGCTGGAATTAAGAATTACTGTGTCAGCAAACTTAATATTCCTGTTAATAATATTGATATGAATAGTATATCTTTAAGAGGTTATCACATAAAAGATACATTAATTAATATGAATGATAAGCTGAATTCAACGGAATATCTTTCAACATTAACACACGAAGTTGGACACGCTGTTATGCAACATACAGCCGGACAAAACACATACCTTAAAGAATTTGAAGCTGACTGCTTCAGCATTATGCTGGAATCACACCTTGGGGTTGAAATAACTGAATCAAGGAAACATCATCTTGCAGATAATTACAGGCAGTTAGAACAATCTCAAGAGGGAGAAGAAATTGATATTAATAGTGTGATTAATGATGTAATGAAGACATTTTCTAATGTAATTGAAAATATTGATGAATATGTCAATTATGAAATTAATCAGAATAAAGATAAGGAGATAGATGAGGCTATTGATGAAGATATTGAAGATGAAGCTGTTTCAGAGTCATCTTTATGTGAAAAACAGTTAGTGCCACAAAACGTTATAGAACAACAACCACAGCTTGAAGTTGGATAAGGTGCTATTAGCAGCACCCGGAAGTGATAATAAAAATAGGGTGCTATTAGTAGCACCCGGAGGTAATAATAGAAATAGGGTGCTATTA
>ERZ1035001.265-NODE-265-length-31472-cov-21.583569_pt1 | contig 31472 bp, 39 predicted proteins | sample MGYA00520685_ERZ1035001 | MGnify/ENA primary metagenome ERZ1035001 (study PRJEB33766, sample SAMN09781749) | gut metagenome | biome: gut microbiome | host: Homo sapiens | place: Madagascar | study: EMG produced TPA metagenomics assembly of the PRJNA485056 data... | reverse complement strand
CGTAATCTCCGGTAGCCGATGAAGCACCGTAATCTCCGGTAGCCGATGAAGCACCACAATTCCCGGTAGCCGATGAAGCACCGTAATCTCCGGTAGCCGATGAAGCACCGTAATCTCCGGTAGCCGATGAAGCACCTTTTCTTGAATCACTATCAGATTCCTTTTTTGCTCTGCTTGACGTATATTCAATAGCCGCTTGTACAATTCCGGCAATGCTCAACTTCGCTCCAATCTTGATCTTGGTAGATGCCAGCTTCGTATCCTCATCCTTTTTCCTGCTTATCTCTCCACTCTGCTCAACTTCGTGATATACACTTTCTACAGGGTTGTAATAACTAAAGCAGTCAAGAGGATATTCGCAAGCGTGGAAAACTTTCTCACATACTTCTGCCTTGTCAGTTTCGTACTCCTTGCCTTCTTCGTACTGAAATCCACGGCACGTCATATTCTTGTTAAAACCCTTGTAACCCTTAATCGTTTCTCCCATTTTCAATCTCCCTTCCTAAAAATTTGTTCACAAAATATATTTGTGCTTTTCCTGTTGCCTTCGGTGTACGAGTAACAATGTTGCATCCGTTAGAATTTACGTGAACGCTTTCTTTTACCTCGAATAGTCCAAGCTCCATACTCTTTTGAGTAGGCATGTTCCATTGCGTTCCTTTTCTCTTACACAGATACCCATTGTTTCTCAGCCACTCAAACAACCGCTTCTGTCCGATCTGATAACCATTCTGACAAATCAACTTCGCCAAATCTCCGATAAGGATAGATGTCCGGCTCGTTGCAACCGCATCTGCAAATATCGCTTTCGGTTTCATCTGCTCAATTCTTGCCTGTTTCTGCTCAATAATCTTGTCTCTTTCGGCAATCTTGTTATGTGCCACAAGCAAAGCCTTTGAAAGCAATTCATCGTCAGATAGTGCTTCTTGCCCGGCTATATAGCCTCCATTTTTACGGATTGACGGAAGAACCTCTGATGTTACCCAATCTGTAAAACGTTCTGCGGATTCTTTCCTGCTTTGAAAGATTGTCTTGTAAAGGTTTGCTTCACTGATAAATGTCATTTTCTGCATTCCACCCTTTGTAGGGGTATCCGCAGTATGGATACCCTTTTCGGATAACCTCTGCTTAACATTTCCTACATTAGATATTTCTAATGCTTTGCACACATCAGACAGGCAAAACATAGGTTCATTATTCGCTACTACTGTTCGAATTTCTCCAAATTCTTCGTTGTTAAAAATCTGTAATTCGTTCATTTCTGCTCCTCTCTGTGTTATACTCTCCTTATAAAACGAAGGGAGGTGTTGCCATGGATATTGATTTAACAAAAGTTACAGAGGTAAGGCTTGTTCGAGTGGAAGAAACCTGCAACAATTTGATAAAAGATGGTTGGAAACTAATAAATGTGTGCAGTTATTCGGACCCATTCGAAAAAGAATCCGGCACGGAATTTACACTTGCTCGGTTTCAATAACCTTTGCCATAATGTAGATTGTTGGTGTGGTGGATGTGTTCATGTTGAGATATGTCCACCCATCATCAAGCAACTTGTTTGCTTCATCCACGGTTACTTCTTTAATTGCTTCGATTTTTCTCAATGTATCATCTTCCTTTCTTACTCAATCCATTTCTTTACCGGGATTCCGGTTGCTTTTTCCATTTTTTGCAACGTAGAAACTCTAGGAAGGTTCTTATCATCTTCCCATAATCGAACAGTTCCGTTACCAATTCCGCACATACTCTCAAACTTGCTGATAGTAATGTTCTTTTTCTCGCAATAATCTTTTACTTTTTGGTAAATCATATAGAAACTCCTTTCCTCTATATTAGGCAAAATAGAGAAAAGTATTGACAGAAATTAGAGTTTGCTCTAAAATAAGAGTTGTCGAGAAACTTATTAGGGAGCATTCTAAAAATTAGACTTTCCTCTAAAGCATAATTTGATTATATAGAGTGTTCTCTAATTTGTCAAGCAAAAATTTAGACTTTTCTCTAAGTTTTTAGAATGGAGGGCAAATGTAATGAACACCGTAGAAAGAGTTTTAAGTATTTGCAAAGGAAGAGGGATAGCTGTGTCAAGGCTCGAGAAAGATTTAGGATTCGGTAATAAATATATTGCCGGTTTGAAAAAAGGTAGCATACCGGATGATCGGCTTTATGCCATTTCGGAATATCTTGGTGTGTCAGCAACATATCTTATAACAGGCGAAGAAAAAGAAGTTCCAAGTCCATCTTTATCGGAAGAATATACAGAGCTTATAGATTTATATTCAAAATTATCTAAAGATAATCAAATGGCAATTATGCAGATAATGAGAAATTTGAAATAATTATTGGGAGGGATTTTATATGGCATACAAAATTTGTCCAAATTGCAGATCAGTAAACAATGAACATGCAAAAAAATGTATTCATTGCGGTTGTTTTATAGGAAATTCAAATAATTATATTGAAAATTGTTCAAAAAATAAAATTCCATTAGGATTTATCACGCTGTTTCTATCGTTTGGTTTTATATTTCTTGTTGGTTTTTTTTGGATTGATGAAAATTATGTAGCATCTTTTTTTACACTTTCTATTGGTATGGCAACAATTTCAATACTTTTATCTAAGATAAACAAAAGATTTTTAGAGAACCATCCAGAGCAAGCAGAAAAAATAAGAGAGATTCAAGAAGAAAAAGACCGCCGTAATAAAATAATTTTAGAATACAGGAAGAACAACATTAAATTTTGCCCTTATTGTTTATCGACCGATTTTCAATATGCAGGTCAAACAACGGTAGGTGCAAGAGACGCAAAAACAAAAACATCGTATAAAGCAAACCTAAATCCACTTAAACCATTTACTCTTGTTGATAAAAAAGAAAAGGTTGTAAGAAAAGCAAGTTCTGGATATTCATATGACGAATTTATATGTCTAAAATGTGGAAAAAGATTTAGATAAAATAAAGGCAGAGATTTTATTTTCTCTGCCTTTTCTCTTTAGTTCCACTTTTTGATTGCTGATTCAATAAATGGAATCAAAAAATCAATCAATTTCTCATTTGTAATGTGCGAAATCATTTCACACAACTTCTTCCTCTTCTCTTCCACGTCGCAACCCCCTAACACATAATTTCGCAAATCCATATGCCTATTATAGAACATACGTTCTTTTGTGTCAAAATATAGGGCGATAGCACTCAACTACCGCCCAAGCCAGAATTTTGGGGAATCTGGGGCGTTCCTTTCGGAACATCTTTATGATAGCACTATGGCTACGATATTTCTATCGGAATCGTGTGTCAAAGTTCGACATTATTCCGACTTGATTCTTACGGATTCAATTCTCTTCGCAAGTCCGACAGTTCCTTGAAGGTTGCCGAATCCTTCCGCCCATCCGATTGTCTGAATGTGGCATTGAATAACCGCACCGTGGATTTCGATAGCTTCAAGACGTCTTGCTTCGCCTGTCGTTCCGATTATTGTATCCTTGGTAATAATACCATAATCTCTCCATCCAATGCCTTGAATGTGCGCCTTAACTGAAATCTGTCTACCGGCTGGGTCAATTTGGATTGCTTCAAGGCGTTTCGCCTGTCCTGTAACACCTGCCTCTTGTCCCTCGTTCTTCCAATCCGACCATCCGTATGTCTGTTGATGTACTCTATACTTCATTGTTCCTTTTACCTCCTCGATATCATAATTAGGTCTGCCATAGCCATAAATACTGTTTGAATTGATGTCGTAAGATTTCTTGCATACTCCACCGCCATTTGCAATAACACCACTTGCGCCGGACGTGTTTCCCTCAATCGTGTAGACCTTGTATCTGTCAACGGCATAAACAAGTCCTGTGTGTTTTACATTTGATGCATTTCCGAAAAAGATCTGATCTCCGACCTGTGGATTTGATGTAAAAAATCTTCCAATCTGTTTGAAGTAGTTTGCAGAATATCCACATCCGGCTCCAAGCGACTTATCCGGTTGATTCAACAGCTTCTTTGCATTGTCAACACCAAACGCTTGTATAAAACACCAATCAACGAACACGTCACACCATGCGTATCCGTTCTTCCTGCCATTATAGAAGTTTGGATATTTGGTGTCGATTTCGTATGCATACTTCGTGTAGTTGTTGCACCCAGCATTTCCTGTCTTAGAATATAAATCTGCGTTAGTTGCTTTTTCAAGATAGCCAACCTCCGCCATTGCGATTCCGATGACTTTAGATGCGTAACACTTCATAACTATCCCTCCTTTTCTTCCTCAAACATAAATTCGATTGCAAGGCACGTTGCCGGCGTGATTGCGTCCGGCAGATCGTTCTCGGTGATTGTGTTGATATCGATTGACGCTTCCACCGAGCTAAGTGAATTGTACTGCTCAATAAACTCGTTCCATTTCGGATGTGACGAATTGATCGAACCATCCTCCGAATACTTTCGAATCAACTCGTCACGAGACTTTGTGTATTCGGACAGCTCGTCATCGATCTTTTTAAGATTACGAGCGACTGACAATCCCCCTTTGCCGGAGAATGCCTGATCAACAATTTTGTTACTGATAATTGATTGCCGGAGATTAAAAAGATCTCCAAGTGTTGTTACGAATTTTTTCATTTTAATTTTCCTCCTTTAATTTCCTGTACCCCAGATTATTGCAAAATTGATACGTATTGGATTGGTTCCAACTTGATCTTTGAATATAACATAGAAGCATTGACTTGATACCGCATATGTCACGCCATGCGGATGCCCACCATGCGCCTCTGCATCACCATTGTTAACCACGATGGCAACATCGTATGGACTAACATTACTGCTCCCTAAAAGTTGCTTAACGTAATCGAGATTGAACAATAGTCTACTTGTTCCGGTACCTCTATCAGAACCCAATACAACTGTTCCTGTTCGTATACGGTTAAGTCCCTTTAATCTCCCATCATTAGTCGAGCCTGAACTTGTGGCATAATTCACACTAAAGTTTGCAGGATTATATACATACATGTTTGCACCATCATTGCCGCCCCATAGCCAACTCGGCTGACCGCCTTGTCCTGACCAATACCATGTTCGACCGTTGATTTTGCCTTCAACCTTTAAATCGCCTAGTATTCCGGCGTTCCCGGCAACAGCGAGTTCTGATGTACCAAGATTTTCTGTGAAGTTTCCCCTCTTAAATTGAGATGTATCTCCATATAGGTATTTCGGCATGACAAATACTTGTGTGTTCGAGCTGACCGTGAATGCCGTCTGTCCAAGCAGTTCTTCCTCGCTTGTCCACACCGATAAACTATCAGATAAGGAATAACTAACTAATTTGTATCCGATTTCGCTTGTTAATGCTATCGAGCATAGCAAATCTCCTTTACTTACCTTAATTGCACCCTGCGATGTCAAATCGCCTGTTATGGTTAAATTACCAGTCTCGTCAACTTTTATATTATCTGAATCAATCGTGAAGTGGCCGGTCGTAAGGTCGATTCGATTTCCTGATACCTTTAATTCAGAATTGACATGACTGACTACTTCGCCTGTTGAGACTTTTCCGTTAAGTGCCTTGGTAACCTCTTCTTTGGTCGCACGAATAGAAATAGCTTTTGCATTTTGGTCAATCGCTGTACCGTAGTTCGACACAGTCTTGGTCAGTGCTGATAAGTCATTGCTGACTGTCGTCACTTCCGTCTTGGTTGCAAGCAATTTAATCGATTCTTTGGTTGATGAGATTTCCGTTTGTGCCTCTGTGACTTGTGTTCTCACAGTCTGTATCTGTGCGTCCACATCCTCCGGAGCCGGCGACCAATCTGTGGCTTTGTTGCCCTCTTCGAGTTTTAAATTTCTAAATTGATACCACACTCCGGTTCCACTATTCATACCAGTAAAATATGTACTTTGTGATGTATCGCTAGGTAAAGTGGCTACTGATTTTACTATCCATATTAATTTGACCCATGTATTTGCAGTCGTAGTATTCTTAATAGTCATGCAAGATTGTATTAACCCATTAGAACCACTGGCATTTCTAAATCCAGGTGATAAACTAGTACTAACGTTAGACTTTACCTCCATAGATAATGTATAAGTAGTATTAGCTTTCCATTTATTTCTTCCAATATATTCATATCGAATTACAGACCATCCTGATTGAGCAACTGTATTTCTTGTTAATTTACAAGTGCTAATGCCATTTTCAATTACTGCAGTTGCAGTGTATCCTCCTTTCTGCATGCTCCATCCCCAGCCGGAAGTTCCTTTATTAGTATTGGTTGCCAAATTAGTTCCGCCGACTTGAATCCCATCCGGAGTACTACCTATCGAATAAGACGTGCTCGTCTGTCCATCAGTGTATGTGATGATTGTTCTCGTCCACATATACGGTTTCGATGCATCTGTAGATGGCACTGATGCAGACCATGTTCCGGTTGGTACGGTGGTTCCAGATGCTCCAGCTTGATAGGTTACTTCTGTGGATTTAATGCCTTTACCGTCGTTTCCATTTTTACCGTTAGTACCGTTTCTGCCTACCGAATATGACGTAGATGTAGTGTTATCTGTGTAAGTTATGACTGTCTTCGTCCAAAGATACTGTCCGGCTGATACAGATGGAATTGAATCACTCCACGTTCCAGTAGGTATTGCAGTGCCGCTTGACGATACTTGATAGGTTGTCTTTGATGATTTCACGCCTTTACCGGCATCACCTTTTGAACCTTTATCACCATAAACACCGATTACTCGTTTACCTGTGTCTTTGCTTGTGTTGTTGGTATATTTTACCGTCTCATAGTTCCACAGATATTTATTCGTTGTGGTCATGGTTGGTACCGTTGTAGACCAAGATGTAGGAGCTGTCGTATTTGATGGCGATACTGCATAATGTTCTGTTATAGAGCTTATACCAACGCCGGGATCACCCTTTAATCCTGTGTCTCCATATGAGCCAATTATGCAAGGCGTAGTAGTCGATGCTACTGTACCGTCTGTGTATTTTATTACCTCGTAATTCCACAGGTATTTTTTACTCGCCGATACAGATTGAACAGAAGTAGTCCAACCAGTCGTAGACGTCGATACATCGCTTGATAAGTTTGTTGCGAGATAATAATTCACAACTGAACCAATGCTTTTACCGTTGGTACCCGGATCGCCCTTTTCTCCGGGATCGCCTTTAGCTCCGGTGTTGCCTGTAATACATACACCTTTTTCGGATGGAGAATATTCTGTCTCGTCGTTTCCACGTGTGATAAGCGTTCTTTGCCATATGTATTTACCATCCGTCCACGTCGGTTGCGTTTTTGACCAAGAACCGCCAATGAGGGAAGTCGGAGAATCAGAAAGATAAAACTCTTCCACACTGTTCTTAATCGTACTACTAACGATAACGCTAAAGCCTTTTTCCGATGCTTTTATAGCCGTTTGCATTTCCTCTGTGGTAGAGTAATTTTTAAGCTTCTCATCTGTATTTTTTATAGCTTCATTTTTTGCAGTATTGGCTGCACCGTCAGAGTATTCATTGCTTGCTTTAACCGCTTTTTTGATATCGATTGTAAGCCCCTCTTCTGTCTTTTTGATTGACGTTCTAGTCCGACCAATCATTTCATTTAACTTAAGAAGAGTTGAAGTTACACTATTTATGTCGTTTTCAAGATATTCTTTTCCTTTTGCAACATATGAATCGCGTAAAACCTTTATTCCTGTAATTTCGCGCTGGAAAATGTAGGTGTCAAACGCGTAACTTTTAATCTCGCCATGTACATAATCGCCACATTCAGCATATGGCTGTCCTTTGATTTTTGAGATTGAAACAGGAACATACTTTATGCCGTTGATTTTTTCAACAAGCTTTTTTGCGATACTTTTAATCGTAGCTTCTGTCTGACCTATGATTACAAAATTATCACGGATATAATATGGGTTTGTGCGAATATCTGTTTCGTACTCTGCGCCCTCCGAATCCACAATAATTGCTCCATCGATAATTTTTGTCTCGAAATCTTCGACAACAGGGTACTCATAAACAAGGCTTGATGGTATATCTAACGCTTTTTCGTTCGTAAGAGACAAATAATCAAGTTTTCCATATCTATCCATCCTACCAAATACACCGCTTATTTCACAGATATTTTGCAGAATTGTAAGTCCGTTTACGTTGCTTGTATAATCAATGTCTTTTTGAATTACAATATCGTCGACAATCAGTGATGCTTCGTTTTGCTCAATTCCGATATATTTACATAAGCTGTTTCTGAAATTCTTAATCGTAATTGGGAATACAAGGTTTTTGTACCAATCCTTTACATCTGTATCAAAATACTTTATTCTGTCATATGCTGTTATCTTAACATAATCTTTTCCAGCGAATTTTTCGACAGTATCAATGTAGAAAACCCCAAGTGGGATTTCTGTCTCGCTAGTTATGAGTACGGGCATGATTTCCTTGCCTTTTACGCTTTTATCAAGTCCATATACCGTAAGCTCAAAACTAGAAGCATTACAACCACCGAATTTAAGCTGTTCTTCCTCACAGATAGATTCGTGCAACGTCATTTGTTCCGACAACACATCCGAACCTTTGATTGTTGGAAATGCGTTATCCTTGAACCGCAATTCTAACTCAATCGGTGTTCCATCTTCGATGTATAATTTTTTAATATCTTCTAAAATTTTAATCATACTGTTTTTACTCCATATGAAATCCATGCCATTCTTGTTGACAAATACTTGATTTCCTTTTTATCAGCAAAATACATAGTCGGTTCAAAGTCAGCCATGTACATATCACTCGTCACATACTTATCCAATTCCGGCACATATACTTCAACACTTGCTTTTTTCTCTACTGCGTTCTTGTAATTTGCTTGAATGTTGGAAAAAATGCTTGACATTTGCGTGTTATCAAGCATATTACGTGTCTCAAATTCGACCTTGGGTGCTGTGTTGGATAATGCTGTTCGATGCAAAATTCCGTCTACGTCACGTGTTGAATCCAAGTCTTGTCCGTAGTTTGTTGCCTTATATGTTTCTGCCTTAATCATCGAAAGCGGAAATATGTAATTGCCAATCTTAATTAAATAGCCTTTATATGCCATCTAACCACCTCACATAAAAAGGGCAGACACATTTACGTGCCTACCCTATAAAAATTCTTAATATAACAATGGGTTTGTACCTGTTCGGTTATACGCTTGCCGATTTGATCGCTTCACGCTCTCAAATATATCGTTTGATGATATTCCTGTGTCTTTCGCAAGTAACTGTCTAAGTAATTCGTTCTGTTCACGTAATAACCGGTTCTGATCCGCCTGCGACATCGACATTCCATCCACGATGCCACTTGCAATGTCTGTTGACATCCGACCGGTATCAATAACTGTCGATGTGCTTGTTGCCACATCTGTATTGATTGATGATGCAATATCCGCTGACATATCTGCTAAGTCTTGCAATGGGTCCGTAAACTGCAAGGATGTGTTAAACGCAGATGTCAAATCCGTAGCCATTCCGCTTGCATCGCTTAGCAACTTAGGCATGGCACTTTCCATACCCAAACCAATTCCTGGTGGTAAGAATTGACCGATTTCTTTATTCCACAATTTTGACGGAGAATGAATGCCGAAAGCTCTCTTTAATGCGGATGTCAAGCCTCTTGCAAGAGACACGATACCGCCGACAAGTCCGGCTGGTCCTGTGTTATTCCATCTGTTTGTTAAGCCGATTCTAAGTCCGTTGACAAGGTTTGCTCCGATCGGGTTCCAATTTTCTCGTTGAATTATTCCGCTTGTGTTCTTAGTGTGTTTGCTTGTATCTGATTCAACGCCTCCCCATTGATTATTTGCTCCGCCACGAAGTCCGCCTAAAGCGCCAACAAATGCGTTAGTTACGTTCTTACCACCGCTTGATGAATCTACTTGCATCTTGGCAAATTTCTGCGCCATATCGGTTGCCATGCCATTAAGAGTTGTTCCGGAACTGTTCTTCATTCCTGTAAGTGTATTGATTACAGAAGCAGACATTCCTCCGGACTTTGTGGTAGCATCGCTTGACATTTCATTAAACTTGTCACTCGATGTCTTTGCCATCGTCGTGATCTTTGTGATTGCATCCGACGACATTCCGCCGAAAGCTCCGATTACCGAAGTAGAAAGATTATTTGCAGCGGTCGTTCCACCTGCATTCATGGCGTTAAACCTGCCAATCACGTTATTATGCATCGACAAAGCATAATTTCCTGTCGCTGATGCCATGCTTGCCATTGATGACTTAGTATTTTGCGACATGCTAGATATTGAACCGTTCGTAGCATTCTTAGTTTCTTCTGTCTTTTTAGTCAACTCCTGATAGGCTCTTATCATCTTAGTTGATGCTTGTTGCTGACCGTTCGCAAAGTTGTCTGCATAGGTGCTTATAGTTCTTACAGATTCTTTATAACTTCCAGAATATGTCTTGATTGACTTAGATGCATCATTAAATGAAGATTTAGTCGTTTTTCCGATTCTTCGCATCGTAGGTGGGATTTTTGCGCCTAATTTTTCTGCGGTGTTCAGTGCTTTGGCAAAAGCATCCACACTGTTCATTCCGCGCTTCATATTCTCTTCCCATGCGTCAGCGGCTTCTGTAGCATATTTAACTTGCGTGTCGTAAGATATGCCAGTTCCATTGAACAAATCCGACATTCTGTTGTACACAGAAATGTAATCCGTGTCGTTTGTGTCGGTTGGGTCGTGTGGGTCTAATGAACCTATATTTTTTACGTAATCTATCGTTTTTTCGACAGCAGAATCAATTTGTTTATGGAACGCTTCATATATTTTCTGTCCAATTTTATATCCGATGATTGCCGCGCTTATTCCGGCAAGTAAAGTTGTGCATAAAGCCGCTCCAATTTCATATGCAGTTCCGGCACCGAATAAAACCGACACGTTTGTCGTCATTCCTGTCCACGCAGTTCCCAAAAGTCCTTTTATAGAACCTTGAATTGCGCTTATTGTGCTTGTTGAAGCTGCCGCACTTGCCGCTGCGCTTGTTGCACCACCTGTAATAGCTCCTTTAATTGCGTTTATTGCGATGTCTGATAGTTTAGCCGCTCCAATAGCAAGAGACAAAGAACCGATAGTAATTCCTATTGCTTTAGGAATATTGATATTTCCCTCTTTGTCTACAAGCCACTTTGCTACCGCATCTGCAAACTTACTGAACGATGTATTTTCGTATAACCAATTTCCAGCCTTGAAACCAACTACTGCAGTTGTGATTGATATAGAAATCGCTTTGCTAATAGGGATGGCTTTATCTCCGATTCCTGTTGATATTTGCTTTGCAAGCAAATTCTTTAACACGCCTGCTGCTATTTCTTTGCCGCCATGCATCCACTTGAAAGCACCAATGGCAATTACAACCGTATCAAGGTCTAATTCGGTAAGGAAATCAACACCACCTTTTAATACATCCGACCATGATATATTTTTAAGTGCTGTAAATACTGTATCTTTAATTCCATCTACCCAACCATTAATAGCTTTTGCAAACTTCTTAAAGTCGAAGTTTTGGAAAAATCCGTTTATACCGGATGCAATAGACAACCCAAGATCGTCAAAATCAAAGTTGTCTGTAAAGCTAAGCGATGCAGTAATTGCAGTATTTAATGAATTTGCAATAGTTTTTCCTGTTGCATAGAAAAGATCAGGCGAAATCAAACCATTAAGGAAATCTGCCAAACCTTTTCCGAAATTCTCTGCTCCTTTGTATACGCTCTGCCAATTTATTCCGTTTAATTGGTCTGTGAGTGCCTTGTTTATATACTCTCCAAGTTGTTCAAGGTTTTTTATGCTTGACTTGTAAAGTCCGTCTGTCTCTGTGACATTAAACTTCATTCCACCACTTGAACCACCGGAAGATGCACCGCCGCTACCGCCAGAACCACCACTACCGCCGGAACCGTCGTTAGGCGTATTCAGTACATTCAGTTCGTCAAAGCCTTGTAATTGTTGCTTTAATTTCTTGGCATTATCAGCCGCTTTGCCTGTTCCAGATGCAAGGTCGTCTGCGCCTGTTGCAGCATCCTCGAAATCATCCGCAAGTGCGCCACGTTGGATTTCCAATTTCCATCCAAATATTGCTCCTAAAGCATTAACAATACTTTCCGAAAAATTGATAACCGAATCCAAGCCTTTATTAAGTGCTTGAAGAAGCGGTTTAAGCATATTGATGCCAGCATTACCCCATATAGCACCAAGTCGCGTGAAATTCTCTCCAAGTAATCGCACTTGATTGTTCCATGTATCAGCGGTTCTTGCAAAGTCGCCTTGTGCCATGGTTGTCTGCGACATAACGTACTGATAGCGAAGCATTGTCTTTTCTGCTTGTGACATGCTGTCGATGTTTGCATTCAATCCGTTATTCATCGCCCATTGTTTTAATGTTGCTTGTGTAAGATCAAGACCATATTTACGAAGCGGAACAACCATACCGGTATATACAGCCTGTAAATCTTCTGCAACGTCGGCTTGCGACTTATCATAGAATGATGCAATATCGCCAGCAAGCTTTGTAAGATTCAAAGAAACATCTGCCATATCGTCGGATGCTTGCACATAACCATCCGTGGACTTTGCAAGGAAGTTGTTTGCATCTCCGACCTGTTTTGCGGTGATACCCATAGCAAGACCCATTGATTGATATGTTGATGCATATTTCTTGAACGACAATTCAGACATTCCGAGTGTGTAAATCGCATTCTTAGCCTGTTCTTCGACCTTATCCATAGATGGTCCAAAACTGTGCGATACGACGTTTTGAACTTCTGTCAAAGCACCGCTTATATCTATTGCTTTACGAAATAAACCTAACGCTCTGAACAACATCCAATAGGTTGCATATACCTTACCGATTGCAGATGCAAGGTTAAATGAGTGCTTTGATGCTTTTCTTGCAGAATTTCCCCAGCTATTAAGCGATGATGTAAGTCCGCGTGTCACACTGCCGACACGATTGCCGTTCGATGCAAGCTGTCCGATTGCCTGTGTCATTTGGATAATATTCGCATTAACCGTCGGTGCGGTTGACATTGTTTGCATAAACCGCTTCAATGCTTCCGCAAGTGCATCAAGGTTTGCGGCGGTCTGTGCAGTTTTTTCTCCGGCACTAGCCAAAAGTCCAATAGCGGATGCAAATTGAATTGTTTCTGTAGAAACTATACCGGCTCTTGATAATGAATTTATAAGTTTAGTTAAATTTTTGCCGAATGTAGGTAATGCAGAGCCAGACACCTGAACTTTGTCGCCAGCACTTGCCAATCGAGATATGGCATTTACTAATTGAATAGTGTTTGATGATACAGAACTCGCACCACTTAATACGGACGATAATATTCTTATGTTCGCTGCAAGCTTCAAAAACGAAGTTGTTTTTAAGCTCGAAATATCAGAATTTGACAACCTTGTAATTGAATTTATAAAATTTACAAGTCCTTTGTTGTCAAAATTCAAACCGCTAAGCGTTGCAATTCCACTTGCAAGCGGTGTCAACGTGCTTGATAACTGCGATAGCTTTGCCCCGTCTACCGCTTCAAATTTCTGTATGCCCTTTGCAATTCGTGTAAAATCGGACAGTTTCACACCTTGAAAGCTCTGCATTGCGCCACTAAGGATATTTACACCACTTGCCAGCTTTTGTAGACCTTTCGTGTCTACACTACCAAGAGATTTAGACAGAACGCCCAATTTATTTATGAGTTTGTCGATTTCGTTATTCGCCTTTTGTGCTTCTGCTCCGATTTTAATTTGAAGGCTATCAATTTCCGTTGCCACGATTCCACCAACTTTCTGTCATTACATAGTAAAAAAGACGGTACATAAAAATGCACCGTTTAATAAATTTAATCCGGGCTTTCTGGAAGCCCCAAATTCTCCAATCTCTTTATTCTTTGTTTCATTTCATAAACTGCGATTTCTTCGTTAGATTCCGCGTTTTTGTTTATTCTTTTTTCTTCTTTATCAATAGCCATCAAAACAGGTTGGTTTGCATACTTTCCCTTTGGATTCTTTGCAAAATTAGCTTCGATAGCAACCGCTACCGCCGACATGGTATATTTTCCATTAAGCCAATTAAGGGCATCTATCTGTTTGATTTTTTGCTTATATCCGTCACGTACATATTCCAATTTCCTAGGATTCATATGCTTAAATTCTTCATACGAAATACCCATAGAATATGCCGAAGGGAAAAACCCCTTCCATATTACTTCGTGGACGCTTTGGAAGGCTTCTTGTGGTCTTGCGGCACCACCTTCGGTGTTTGTTCTTGTTCTGCATTCTCCATTGCCTGATTCATGGAATCCACCGCTTTGTCGATTCCGCTCGTCATAAAAAAACCATCATCTTCCATACACGGATGAATTATTTCATTATATACGTCCTTGAAAGATTTCTTCTCTTGCTTCATATATTTTTTCAACAGAGTTTTTGCTTCGTCCATAGAAACCGGGTTATGCTCCAAGCATCCGGCATAAATAGCAAGAATACAGATTCTTGGAACTGTAGCAAGCATTTCCCCTGTTCCATCAAGAATTGCTACTCCTACGTTGTTGCCGGCTTGTGCCGATCTTGCAATATACAGACCAGACTTCATTTCAAACATCTTCTGAACAAGTTCTCCAACTTCTGCGGCCGCAAAATCAAACTCTAACTTATATTCTTTTCCGTCAACTGTAATTGTTTTCATAATTAAATACCTTTTACCTTTCCTCCTATGTCTTTCACATAGGAAAGGGGCAGACCGAAGTCCGCCCTTTCTGTGCAATGTTTAATTGTATGAATCGCCAATATAGGACGAATAATCGGCTGTTTCTTCTGTATTTTCGTCAGTCGCAACAGCCTTCTTTGATTTTCTAAGCGACTGACTTACGATTTTTTTGTGAGTGTAATTGCCGTTGGATAGCCCTGTTCATCTTCTGTAACTGCGACGTCGTAACTATCTTCAATCCACTTAGGTACTGTCTGAACTGATACGGTTGCAGTTCCTGTTAAGTGGTCTTCAGAAGCTTCACCCGGTGCAAACGCCTCCTGTCCGATGAAAGCACAAATTCCCTCCGAGCCTTTTCCGTCTGTACCATAAAGAATGATAAAGTCGAGCTTCTTTCCTTCGTTCTCGACCATCTCATCCTTGTACTTTTTCTCAAACGCTCCTTCGACTTCCATTGAACCAGCAGAACGTCTTCCCATCTCCTGTGTCTCTACCAAATCTTCAAGAGTTGAAGTATCTACCATATTCTGTGAGCCAAATGGTGACGGAATTGATTTAGCTCTGATTAAGAGCTTGTATGTTCCAGCCCAATATTCTCCAGCCGTAGGACTTCCAGTTGGAATCTTGTAAGCGATTCTTGATTTTAAGCCTGTTGCCATATTATTACCTCCTTAAAAATAAAAAAAGAACCGATTATATCAGTTCTTAAATTAACCTGTCATGTTTATCTATTGTTCTTTTGAACCTTGTCGTGCATGTATATACACCACTTGTAGAATCTTCAAAAAGCAATCCTTGCAAATTTTCAAACATCATTTGTTGAAAAACATCTGCTACTGTCGCCAAAATTTTATGTGCATCCTCTTGGCTTGTATTTGTAATTGCCTTTACTTGATACGTTGGCGTGATGGATGTGATTTCTTTTGCTTCAAGAGTTTTTCCATTCACCGCAAACCCAATTTCTTTTACATAAATAGTTGGGAATGTAGGCTTGGATAATCTGCTGCTTAAATTCGTAATAGTCGTTCCATTAAATTGAATTTTGCTATTTTTTGCAAATTTCTTTTTTAGCGCTGGAATTGCATAAGCATTAAGTATTCCAATTATCTTTGTTTCGTTCTCGTAAGCCCATGTGTTATCAACCATTCTTAAATACCTCTTTTACAGTTTTCTCGACCAACTTCATGAGTTGAAGAGATGTATAATACATAAAAGGTCTGCTTGGCATACCTTCTGTAAAATACCAATTCCCATCATCGCCTGGATAGAACCATCCATATCTGCCATCTGCAAGCTGCCTAATTGTCTTACCACTTGCGTAGTTCCATGTTACTCCATCTGGCAATTCTCCCGGATAAGGCGATTGCTTACCTACAATTCCTGTTCCGAACTCAACGAAGAGCGCATGATCTGTACCAGCAACAACCGCCCATACACCGCCGCCTTTTGTGCTTCCTTCGTATTCAGAATGAATACTTGAAAGAAGTTCCGAAGTAAATACTGCATCAAGGTCTGCAATCTGTACTCTTGCAATCTCTACGCCTTTTTTAGCTAACTTTTGCGCGGCCATCTGACATTTATATGCCAAACTATTTTGGTAGTCTCTAAGCTGTTTTATTGCGTTTTTGATGCTTGATTGAGACAGACAATTCATACTGATTGTCTTTTTACGTGCCATGCCATCACCTACTCAGCGTTTTTCACATTTTTACGCAACAGATAAAGGTCAACTGTCAATCCTTCATCCGCTACGCCCTTGACGATGTAATCTGCTGACGTTGAATCAATGATTGTCTTTTCGTTGTCCTTATATCCCACTTCCGACCGCTTCCATATCAATGCACCCTCCACAAGTGGAAATGCGTTTTTGTCTGTGACTAACTGTGCATAATTGGTTGAATCATCTATTCCGAACTCTTTTGCGGTTGCTTCGCTTAACTTGTTGCTGATAGAAGAATAAAAAATAACAGGCTCCGTATATGCTTCAATCGGTTCTCCTGTTACTTCTGGTATCTTATTTCCATCTTCATCCAAATATGGAATAAATGTGCCATCATCATCTGTATATCCGGTATAGATGATATTCCCATCATCATCACGTCTGTACTGCGGTTGCAATCCAAGGCTAAGTGAATATTTCATTTTTTGCTTGTTGATTTCCAACGACATTATTTCACATCCTTACCAAAACGCTTCCATAATTCAGACAGCTTCTCCCATCCGAACATGGCGACAAACGCCACAATAAATCCGGCAATTACGGATGCAACGATCATATACCATAGCATTTCAGCTTTAGTATACTGCATATAAGCGATGAACGCTGTTACAGTAAGAGCGATTGAAAGCACAAATACAACCAAGTCCGTCGGAACATTCTTGAAAATGCCTTTAATTACTTGCGTAATCACAGAAACGGTAAATGCCAAACCTCCAACTACCGCAAGTAAAATTGTTGCGTTGCTTAATAATTCCTGCATATCAATTACTCCTTTCCGAGTTAAGTCTTTCTTCAATCGTATCAAGTCTGTGGTGCGCCTGCTTTGCGCTTTCTTCGACTTTAATAATTCTACTGTCATGCGAATTGATTTCTTTTCGCATTTCAGATACTTCATTCTTAATTTCCGTAGTGTTATTGGAAATTGCATCTAATTTCATATTGATTCTCGTGTTTTCTTTCACACGTTCTTCAATGTCCTTAGCATCTGTTCTTTTATTGCTTTTTAAGCCCATAAAGACGGAAAAACCAAGTGATAACACGCTTATAATGATTGCTGTTGATATCTCAATAGTCATCAATCATATACCGCCCTTCTTTTTTAGTTGGTGTGCCGCCCACCACCCTTGATGCACACCGCCTGCTACCGCATCTGCACCGCAAACACGATAACGCACAATCTTCTTTTATACAATCTTAGAGATTGCTGTCACTCCTGCAAACAACTTACCTAAATCAACCCACGACCTTGATACGCCGTTCTCGGAAAAGCTCTTCATAAAGCTTTCTCCGGCTTGCGAACGATAGTATACAACGTAGTCAACAACATTGTTCTCATATCGTTTCAAGTCCTCTTCGATTTTTTCCTCGGTGTATATAGCCGGATTGTTCTCATAGTGCCGCTCTGCTTTTATGGAAGATACAGCCTGTTTAATAAGCTGTTGCAAAAGCGGGTTCTCTTGAACATGGTCGAAAACAACATCAGAAGTTGATTCGTCCACAGAATAATGCAGTAATCGAATTTTCACTTGTTCTAATATTGCTTTTTCGTCCATGCTTAAAATCTCCTACAATCTGAATTTCTCGATCAGAATCTTCTTCAACTCTGAACCGCTGATTTCTGTCGCATCTTCAATCCCTTGTTCTGCGGCAAGTTCCTGTAATTCTGCGGTTGACATACGATTGATGCTTGTCTTAGTAAACGAAGAAGAACACGGAAACTTATCCGGTTCTTCCTCATAATTCAACTCATCACCGTATGTTGTCTTTTGAACTTCTTTTTCAGCTTCTACGTTGCAAAGCGTAGCCGCATTGATTTTGTGTCGTCTCAACAGCATACGATCACCGCCTTACGCCTTGAAATGCGCAACAACAACCTTTGAATCGTTGCTCAATACTGCTGTGTAATGCTCATCACCAGAGATAACGGTTGTCTTTGCCAGAATATCTCTGTCTGCCTCGATCTCGACATCTCTCTTCATGTAGATTGTAAGTGCGTTCTCTTCTTCGGAAGCACCATCTACACTTGAATCCTCGTTAGGATCTTCTGTTGATACAATAACAAGCGGACAAGCATAATAAGGTGTTGTAGCTTCCTTGACCTTATCACCAACGACAAGCTTTCCAGCATAGTTCGGAAGAATTGTTGACAGATGCTTCTTTGTAGTATCTTCTGTTACTGTGTCTGCTACGATTGTAATAGTGCCAGCCTCATTGTCCTTCTCGTACTTTACAAGCTTTACCTTCTTGGACTTAACAACCTGCGCACCAGCAATCGAACCGATTGTTCCCTTCATGATAACATCAAGAGGATATTTGTCGTTGCTCTTGAAATCGTCGTCATTAAGAAGTGTTGCTTCCTGCTCCGGATTGATGAACAGAATCTTTGCAAGTGATGCATCAGATTCATCATCAAATTTGCTGTTCGCTGACACAACAGCGGAATAACTGATATTTGCAGCTGTTCCATCATACTTAATCGGTGCATCACAAAGAGCATCGTAACAATCGTTATCGACCTTTGCTGCGATTGACATTGCAATCTGATTTACTGTCGTTCCCATAGGGTCACCGTAGCCGGACAACAGTGATTCGTCTGTAAGCTCTACTGCCTTGCCGGCTTTCTTTACCTTTGCTTCTGTTGTAGATGCAGTAAGAACGGTCGTTCCCATTGCAACACCTTCTGCAACATCCTCTGCGTCGCCGATATACGCATATTTCGGCACAACAATTGTGCTTCCCGGTCTGCCAACCAATGTCGTGTCAATTCTCGCAATCGGAGAAAACTTGATCTTCTTAGGAAGCTTTGCAGATACCATGTCTGCCATTACTTCCGGATCTACTAAATTTGCTAACTTTGTCTGTGGCATAGTTTTTTACCTCCTAAAATTACTCCGTATACTTCTTGTAAAGCTCCGGATTCTTACTCTTAAACTCAACTCTCTCTTGGTACTTCATCTTATTGAATTGTTCCTTTGAGATCGCGTTATCTCCGCCACCTGTATTGATAGGTGGCCTTGATTTCATCCATTCAGCCTCCTTGACAGCTACAGCCGCCTTGATTTCTTTCTGAATAATTGCTGCAATGGCAGAATGATCTCCATCCGCAACAGCATCAATCAACTTCTCGACAGCATCTTCTGTGGAAATGTTCTTATATGCAGAAACCGCCTTAATGTGGTCGAGTTCCTTGCTCATTTCATCATATTTTTCTTTTTGAAGTCGTTCAGCTTCCGCCTTTGCTTCTGCTTCTGCTTCCTCTGCGGTCTGCTTTGAGCGCAACTGCTTCTTATAGTTTGCTGCTTCGGAACTAGCCTTATCAGAAGCGTTCTTATACTTCTCCTTCTCGGCTCTCTCACTTGCAAGCTGTGCCATAAGCTCTTCAACCGTAGGCTGTGTTGTTACCGGTTCTGTTGTCTGCGGCTCTTGTGCCTGTGTTGTTACCGGTTCTGTTGTCTGCGGCTCCTGTGCCTGTGTTGTTACGTTTACATCTGCCATAATCTTTACCTCTTCTTTCTGCGAATTTTTACGTGCTTCTCTGCACACTTGCGAAATTTGTTTTGCGCTTTCTCTAGCGCACATATAAAAAGCCACTAGGCAAAACCTAATGGCTAAAAATCACGAATATGTAATTGTACATCTGCATCCAGCTACTTCATTTGTGCTTGGTGAAAATGTCTGATCTTTTGGAAATAAAAATTCTGAATCACCAACCAAGAACACCGATTGAATCGGTATTGTTTTCCCATCAACTTTCATGTGGGTGTGTCTAACACGTCTGTCTTGCATAGTCAACCACGTTTTCTGCGTCATGCCGTTTGCAATAGCTTGTTGGTATTCAGAATAGTTCCAATCTGTATTTGCTTCATTCTCTGCTATGAGCATTGCTCTGTCTTGCGATAGATACCATTCCTCATCCGCGTGTCTCTGTGTAACATCTGCGGTATAGCCAGCAAATTCTTTGATATAGTCTGACAAGTAATCATCTATATCCATATATACGCCCAACGTGGCTCTATATCTGTTTTCAAGACTATCAACCGCAAATTGTATATCTTCGTATTTGTATTGTCGCATAACAGATATTAAAGCAAAGAAAAACAACATATCATCTTCCAGCCTTTTGGCAAGTGAGATACGTTGTTCTTTTTGTTCTTCGGTCAAATCCATCTCTCCGAAATATGTCTCGTAGTCGATAGATAACTGCTTATCTTCTGATAACGCATTTAATTCTTCTAAATCCATTATTTATCAGTCCTTGTCTTGTCTATCATTGGGCTGTTGCTTATCTGGTCTGATAAGTCCTGCATGGTTCTATCTGCATTTGGGGATTTCTCCCCTTCTCCACCCTCTGATTGAGTGCCGGTTGATTTATTTACGATAGATTCCTGATATCTTCGTACCATATCGCCGCTTCTTGTACAGACTTCGTTGTTATCGTCAAAGAACGGAACGCCATTCAATGAATCTTCAAGACTAAATCCGTGACTAAGCAATGTAGCAATCGAATTGACCTTTGTTGACATCTCATATGTCTTTTGTCGCTTAATGCTCGGTTCGATATCAGCAAGCGTAATTTTTCTCAATGGACTGTCCTGTGTGATGTCCGGCGATTTATCTATAACTGCAAGAATAACTTCTGCTTCCTGCATCTTGATAGAATCAATAATCATCTGTTGCTTAGATGCCGCCGTTTCCGCTTGGCTCCAACCTGTGGCATCCGACATCGCAACGCCTGTACTACCACCGCTGTTATCATTTCGCTGTGGAACATTGCATTTTTGCAATATCAACTGTCTACGATACAGAATGTTGTTAAGCATTCCCGGATAATCATAATTAACCGCAAGTGGACTGATGGACGGCTTAGAACCATCTTTCGATGTATATGTAAGCACCCATTCGCCGGATTCTGGTTTCTTGGTTACTTCTTTTTCTGTTCCATCTTCAAGTTTAATTTTTTCACTTGGAAATTCGATATCGTTTCCGTGCCATATAGCTTGCGTATTCTGATCTACGTCGTTTGTGAAGTCTGATATCAAAAGATTCAAGTTATCCATTTCGGATATCTGTCTCTCCCACACACCCATTCGATCATGGGACCGGTACCACTCGACAATATTGATAATTCCGTATGGGTTCTTTTCACCGCTTCGTTCGGCGTGCTTCCATACTTCATCCTGTTTTACATCTCCATTTGTGATTTTATGAAGATTTATGATTTCGTAACGCTTATCATCTGTAATACAGGTAAAGTAATTATTCCCGGTTTCCATATCGTGTCGGTATGTTACACCCATCATCGGACGCTTATCAGGATAATAGCTTGACTTCACAACAAATGACGTTGTAGGGTCAAGCACATTATAAGAAATAAAACTCTTGCCGGGCTTGTATTGCTCATTGATATCTATGTAAACATAATCGACAGCACCGATAGTAACATATCTTCCGATTTCGGTTGTTTTGCTACTGATTCCGGCAAGTACCAACTGTCTGTTTAATTCTTTGACAGCTTCGGAGATTTCTTCATCGTCATTATTTGCTGTCTGAACGTAGTTGATCGGTGTGCCAAACATATAAGAGTTCCAAAACTCCGTGATCTCGTTTGCCACATTGTCTACGCATTGGCAATCAATGTCTGATCTTACAATTTTGATTCTTTTAAGTGGTTGCTCTCCGGCATCATATCGAAGCAAATATTCAATTCTGTTAGCATTTACCGTATGTTGGATATATGCCTTACGTAAAACGTCTACAACGTTTGTTTCGTCGATATAAGGAACGTCCGTTGCAATATTTATTCTGCCTATTGTCTGCATAGATACCACCTACATAATCATTACTCCGCTTGATACTTCTCTTTGCGGTCTGTCTTTTATCTTTATCTCGTTGTCTGCCGGATTGAAAGAAATTCTTTTCCCACATTTCCTGCAACTGTATGTCATTGTGAATGTTGACCGTCCATCATAGATGCCTACTTTTCGCTTGCATCTCGGACAGTATATTGTTTTACTTTTCATCCTATGCTCCTAAAAAATTGCATTAAAAAAGCACCGTGATAGCGCCACGATGCTTTTCCAAGGATTTTTCTATGAAAGAAATTGAAATGTCTTTAGACAACATTTGCATTTTAACTATACTATATGTTTGGTAGCGAAACAATATGCAAACATACGCAAAAACACGCAAATGTACGCAAACTTACGCATAATATAATTTTCCAAACATTTTCTCGAATGTTTTCATCGCCTTTGATTTGAGTAAATCAACTTTTCGCGTGCTACAATCCTTAAATTTTGCACACTCTTTGATATTATATCCGTCCACAAAGTATAGATGCAGTATCTCGTATTGTTCCATATCTTCCATCTGGTCGATCTGCTTAATAATCTCCTGTTTTTTTGACACGTAAATGTCAATCAAATGGTCGATTTCTTTCTCTGTGTCAATAATCTTCGCAACCGTATCTCCCAACTTGTCACGCTTAATAGAAGTCTGCACTCTCTCCCCATCACCAGCACCGCCTGTAGATGTCGCAATTTCACGTAGCCTATTTTTTTCTGCAATCTTCCGGTCGATTTTAATGTCAAATTCTTTAATCTGTGATAGATATTTTGCTGTTGTCACTAAACACCACTCCTTTATATTGGACTTGAAATAATTTTTGCTTCTCTCGTTCTTCCTCCGGCCTTCATTCTCAACGCAAAGTTTGAGAAAACATCCGGTACATCATCGTGTGAATTCTTTCCAGACACAGAATATCTAAGTAGCCATCCCATCATTGTCCCATAATCGCTTTTTGGGTCATACAGGCTACTATCTTTAAATACAATATGTTGCAAAACCCAGCCGGAGCATTGAAATATTCGCGCTTCCTTGTTTGTCTCTGTTGCCGTGTCTGATATATTGCATAACCATCCTTTTTCTTCTACGCGCTTTCTCACTTCGTTCGCAACTCTATCTCCGCCTTGGTTTGATTCAAAGTCGCAATCATGCATTTCATTATCAACAATTAAATTTGCAGAATCTTCATATTGTTTTTCATAATCTGCCGAATCATTGCATATAGTATCTGTGCAATAATAAATTCCTTCGTACCCCTCAAATTCAACCAAGCAAGGAAATACATATAAGTCGGTTCCGCGTGACTTAGTATCGCACTGACCCGTAATTCTTTTAATTTTCGTGTTTGGAAGTTCTTTATATCTCATTATCTTGTTTTCAGGGTAAAGCAATCCTTCACGTTCAATTGGGTCTTGTTTATATAAACAACGATACGATACATCATCCATTGTAAGTGCTTGGTCTGCAAAGAACTCTACCGACATTCCGTTATACTCATAATCAAAATTACTTTTTCCGGTCTGTGGGTCGATGTCAGGAATCGAAATTATTTTCAGTTTTGGGTCGTTTCCATAAAGTTCAATTATGTGTCCGATAATATCTTTCGTACTCCACCTTGTCATTATGATAACTTCTTTGACCTGTTCGTTAAGTTTTCTTTGCTTCAGGTCAACTCCGTAAATTCTCCATATCTTATCAAGAATTGCCGGGTTAAGTGCTTCTTCAATCGAACCTATAAGGTCATCGCAATATAAATAACGGTTAGTTCTTACCTTACCGGCATTTTTAGCTCCTATGGATGAACATTGAATACTCGAAAACGCTTTATATTTTCCGAAATTTGCTTCTTGTGCTTGCGCATTTGTGCTTTGCAACGGAAGATCAGGAAATATAACATTCCACTTATACTCTTTATCGTCTGTTGTTATATCAAGAACTCCCTTATAGAATTTTCCTGTGATTTCGTTACTGTGAGAAAAGAAAAGACTATAATCTTTAGGGTGCTTTCCAATTATCCACGAGCAGAAAAATTTCTCCAAGGTTGTCTTTTGGGTTCCTGGTGGCATAGATATGCAAAGCCTGTTGTATTTATCATCTTCTAAGTCTTGCATAGATTGTATAAGTCCATGCTTGTTAAGTTGTTTCATTTTTGGTTGATAAAAACGCTCGCTTTCATCTCTGTCTTTTTCGAGATAAAGAAGATAACTGTGGAAAAAATGCGGTGCTTCAAGAAGTAACGTGTTGTAATACTGATCTACTAACTCATAATTTACTTCATGTTCAAATGCATACTTCTCTAAATCCCATATAGTTCCACCTGTCTTTTTCATACAGAATTGCTCTATAATTCCCTTAGACCGCTTCGTGAGTTGTAACCCATAGTCAATATCCTTTTCGCCATTTATAGCCACCTTACAGGCTTCCACGTAAGCAGATATTACAGATTCATCGACCAGATGTGTCTTTATAAAATTGTCATATTGATTTACTGTGTTTATTAACTCTTTAGATGCCAAAGAAAAGCACCTCCGCTCATTCAAGCAGAGATGCCATAGAAATCTCTGCCTATAATTTTTCTAGGTTAACGACTAACTCCTGTTGTTAGCAGGTAATTCAATTATTCACTTGCTTTGAAATTATAAATTGGTTTTATAATTTGAATAATTTCAACAGTGTCTTTTATATTTCCAATTATTTCATCCATTGGTTTATATGCCATAGGACTTTCATCAATCGTAGATGCATTTACGGATGTTGTAAATATTCCATTCATTGATTTTTTATAGTCATCTAATAAAACAGTTTCTTTTGCTTTAGATCGGCTCATTATTCTTCCTGCTCCATGTGGTGCGGAATAATTCCAATCTTCATTTCCTTTTCCAATTCCCAAAATGCAACCGTCACGCATGTTTATTGGTATTAGTACCTTTTCCCCCGTTTTTGCAGAAATAGCCCCTTTACGAACAATATTTGTATCGTGTTCAATGTAGTTGTGAACTGTTTGAAATCGTTCCGTTTCTTTTGTAACTTTCCAGCCCATATAGTAACAAATAATGCTCTGAATGGTTCTTCTGTTAATTTCCGCAAACTCTTGGCATAATTTCATATCGTGCAAATACATTTCTCTATTTTTACCCACAAGATATGATAGCTCTCTAGGGATTTTAATTGTATTTTCTTCGTAGGACTGCTTTAATTCTTTGATAGCCTTGCTGATTTCTCTTTCTCTTTTACATTTTTTGTATTCAGCAATCAATTTCTCACTATCTTGTTTAAAATTCGATTTTCCCGATATATCATCAATTGCCATTTGCTGATATATTTCTGCAACTTGCTTTCCGACATTTCTACTACCAGAATGAATGACAAGATATTTTACTCCATTACTATCGCTATCAATCTCGATAAAATGATTTCCTCCTCCCAGCGTGCCGCAACTTCTTTTCAGCCAATTTATATTTTTCAACTGTTCCTTGCAATGCAATTTTTCAATAATATCACTTGCAGCAGATAAGTTTTCTTCTTCATGAACTTTTCTACCACTTGGAACATATTCTCTAATGACGTTATCTAATCTCTCAAAATCAATATCAATATTCCCCAAGTTTGTAGTAAGCATCCCACAGCCTATGTCAACTCCAACAATGTTCGGGATTACCTTTTCTCCTAAATCAGCAGTAAGCCCGATAACGCACCCCGTTCCAGCATGAACATCTGGCATAATTCTTATCTTACAATCCGAAAATGCTGGTTGCTTTACAAGCGTATATATCTGATTTAACGCTTCATGTTCTATATTTTCTGTAAATATTTTCAAATCAGCCATAATACGTTCCCCTTTCCGCTGATAATCAGCAATTTAACTTCATTTTTTATTTTGAATTGTAATATACCTTAAATCCTTTTTCTGCATATTCATTTACCGCCTGTTGCAGTTTGAATTTTGTATCAAACTGATCTTTGTGCAATTCGCAGATTCCGTCTTTCTTTACAGCATATATTCCAAACGGAACCTGTTTACTTGCAACATGTAAAACAGCTTTTAATTGCTCTGCATTCATTTCATATACACTATTTCCAACTATCAGTTTCATTCTTCCTCCCCATATTTATCAATCAATCCATCGGTTATTTTCTCGACATTTTGTATATCATCTTTGTCATATCCAAAAACAGGAGGATATAAGCAATGATATTTAACTGATTCTGTTTCTCCTGTGCTAATTTTGCGGACTGTTACCTCAACTTCCATTCCTTCAAAAATAGTTTCATATGAAACGCCACGTTCTTGTCCTGTAAATTTCACTCTTCCACCAGCTTTCTACCGCAGATGGGGCAAAACGCAATCTCAAAATATCCTATCGCTATTCCATTCTTGCCCCAAATAATAATTGAAGGATTATCTTCGCCATAAATATATATTTGGCAATCTTTCAAATCCGTTTCTATTACGCATTTATTGATTTCAATTTCTTTTCCCGTTATCATTCCTTTTTGTGAATGATATTTGTCACAAAATTCACACATACTTAGTCCTCTCTCAGTTTTTCACCACACATCGGGCAATAATTGATATCCACGTTTCCGTAATATGCATCATCCTCATAATGATATTTATTGAACCCATAAAAGCAAAGTTTATCGTCGATATAGCATAAAATAATTTTTTCTCTTGCAAAACCTATTTCTGTACACTCTATCTCTTCACCGTATGATATTCTTTTTATATCTTTGCAAAAATCACACATATTTCTCACTCCTATATCCGTTTCATATAAATGTTTTCTCTGATTTTTCCAGAAAAGAAATGCTGCAAGCTCTTAGATACGCGCCTGCCATTCATCTTGTAATCGGTTGCAAAGTAATCATCAATCATCCACATATAATCTTCTGCTTCACAATCAACCACTTTGCCGGTTGGATGGAAATATGCATTGACGATACTCTTAATCGCACTGTCTGATACGTCTATATGCCTTATATCCGATTCTTCTTTGTATCTGCTTATAAAATACTGAATAATGTTTCTAAGGTCGATTATTCGGCTTCCTAGCGTGTATGGTTCTGCATATTGACCGACCAGATACGGAACATCCTCTATCGGATATTTAACATCGATTTTCTCGACCGCCTTTTCACTAGAAAAGCATGAACTAACTTTTCCTTTAGGAAAAGCATAAGATGTATTATCCGTATTGTAATATATATTTGTATTATATGGTATTGCTTGCGCATTTAAAGCGTTTTGATTATGCGTTTGTGCGTCATTGATTGCGCATGGATGCGCAATGGGAGATTCATCATCCGGAATTTCTATTTTATAATCGCTTAAAGGATAGCCATTTTTCTTTAATTCCTTTGCAATATTAACTAGATTTACCCTATATTGCATTGTTCTATCCCATTTATATTTTGGGTTTGTTCTTTTATCAATGAATCCCATAGATACAAGATCATTTATATATCTTCTGATCTGGCTTGCGGACAGTCCAAGCATGACCTCTTCCGAAAGTTCGTCAGCCGTTTTATATATCCATCCAAAAAACAGTTCTCTTTCATTTTCTCCGTTGTTTATTGCTATCTCGTTTTCTTTTTCAATAAATTTGTCAGCATCCGCAACTCTTTCAGACCAATAAATAAATTGGTTTAGAATAACTGCTTTTCTGTAATCGCCTGTAATAGAAAGAAGATCTTCTCTGATTACCGCTTTTTTAATTTTTCTATCTGCCATAATAATCAATACCTCCACCAGATATTATCATGCATGTCCGTAATACATGCTACCCACATAACAAAATCCAGCAAACAGGCACCGTGGTCGTGCTTTTCGGTCTGCATCACCTAGTTTGCTGTAATCGGATATACAGGACTCGAACCTGGGACTCCCTCTGCTACCATTACCGCAGCGGGTGTTTTCCCAATTAAACTACTATCCGCTATCACAGATAAAGCAACAATTTATCTGTGAAGCAAGTGATTTTTGTTGTTGCCTTTGTTTCACTTGAATGGGCTTTTTCTACCATTTCCGACAATGCTTTACCAAATGCACCGCCGAAAGCTATTGATGCGGTGTGGATTTGCACCACACATAAGCCGTATACTGCTCACGTTATAGGGACTCGAACCCACTCGGCACACCCAATGTTTTTACCCATGTGCCGGTTTACATCCGTTGCTTACCTATTTGCATACGCATCAACTGAAAAGCAAGATGATTTACGGATGCAAAGATAACCAACAACTAAGCTCCGAGGTTCATTGCTTTTTCAAACGCCGACAATAGGACTTGAACCTATACGCCGCATAAGCGACTACTGGCAGTTTAGCAAACTGTTCCCTTACCAAATTAGGGTTATATCGGCAAAACACCGCCTGTGACGGTATGCACATCCGAAAATGTGCATGGTTGGATTCCACGACATTGGGAGAAACAAAAAATGTCCCTTTGCAAGGGAATCGACACGGAAGATTCGAACTCCACCTATATCGCAATATGCGAATTATGATTTCCAATTACACTACATGTCGAAGCGACTTTTTTCGCCGCGGGTTAGTCGAAATTGTGTGGCGCACGCGTGAACACCGCGCAAAATCCAAGACTGTTCGTTAGTCACGCACCGCGAATCAGTGACATAGAATCAGACAAGATATTACACTCACAACCCGATAAAAAATAGTTTGTTGCGTCAAAACGTATTCGTGGGTATGCAGGTTGTGAGATACGAAGCACCCGGAATCGAACCGGGATTTACGGCTGGGGTGTGTAAAACCGTATGATCTGCCATTAATCTATACTTCGTGTGCGCATCCTCTTGGGGAGGCAAAAATGCGCGAAGGAGAAATGTGTGTTCCCATGGTATAAAAGGGGTTTATACGTGCCGGTATTCAACCGGCGAACCCCACCGAGCCTTGTGACGGCTCTTTAATCAGCGTTCCGCTAGTGGGTTACGAAAGGAGAATCACAAAATGAAAAACATTAAGAATCCAAACTGCCCTAGTTGGATTCGAACCAACAAATGCAGGAATCAAAGTCCTGTGCCTTACCTTTTGGCGATAGAGCATAAAACGCTTATGCAGCGTATTCAGACAAAATTCTGTCTAAAGTCGGTCGTGAAACACCGATATTCTTAGCAAATGCAGACTTGGTGATCTTTCCGGACCGGTAAAGAATCAAATTGCTATCAAGCAATTCACTATCTACAGTTTTCTTTGTACCGCCTTTGTATTTTCCTTCTTTCTTCGCGATGGCAATTCCTTCTGCCTGTCTCTCTCTGATATGTTCTCTTTCGAGATTTGCTACATAAGAAAGAATCTGTAATACCAGATCAGCGATAAATGTATCTGTCAAGTCTCCGGTTCTTCCGATTGTCGTGTCAAGCAGCGGCATATCAAGAACCTTTATGTTTGCTTTGATTGTCTTAGTGATTTTTCTCCATTCATCCATGATTTCATCATAATTTCTGCCGAGCCGGTCGATAGACAAAATAATGAGAACATCGTCGCTTGTTAAGTTGGCAATCATAGTCTGATAATCAGGTCTCTCAAAGTCCTTGCCAGACAACTTGTCTGTGTAAATCTTGTCGCATCCGGCATTTTTAAGTGCTTCTAACTGTCTTGCAAGGTTCTGTTCCTTGGTTGACACTCTCGCATATCCTATAATCATAAATACACACCCCTTATCTTTAATTGATATGGGTATTATATCACAAAATGCAGTGCTTTGCAATGCTTTGCAGTGCATTTTATTGCTTTGCAGTGCTTTGCATTGCAATATTTATCCGTTTATGTTATATTATGCATATGGAGGTGTAATATATGTCTAAAAAGCAAAAGCAAAACGATGCTCAAATAACAGTTCGTGTTCCAAGTGAATTGCGTGTTGATCTGGAAGCGATTGCAAAAAAGCAAGGTCGATCTCTTTCTAATCTCGTGATACACATTCTAACTTCATATGTCAAAGATAATTAAGTCGCAAATTAGCGGCTTTTTTATTTTTCCGACAATTCGATATATTTATCTAAGTACCATTTTGCCTTTTTGACATCTTCAACGCCATTTTTGTTATTGTGCCGGTAGATGTACTTAAAAGCATTGCACACGCAGAAGTCCATCACAGCTTCTTTCCCTTGTGTTTCAATCATAACGTCGATACATTCAAAGTTTTCTGTCTCATAATGTGACGGATGATTGACATTGTCATTTGTTGATGCGGAATCTGATTCTTCTTCGGAAAGAACAAGCTGAACTATGTCATTTATGCATCCAGAAATGTTTGTAAGTTTATCGTTCAACTTACTTATTTCTGCATTTATTTCGTCTATTTTTTGTTTTGTAAATCTCATTAAATCCACTTCCTAACTATCCGTATTGCGTAAACGTGAGATAAAATCCACTTTGCAATCGTTGATGACGGGTTTCCGTCATATTCCTGCCTTGAATACAGAGAAACAAGGTAAATACGATCTGTGATTCTGTAAACCTTATATCCTGTAGAACGGAGCCGGTGTATGTCTCGATACGTTATCATGCTTCTTCTCCATACAGTTTGCTACGAACAGAAATATCATCTTGACAGCAAGGGCATTTAATCGTCCAACGTTCAGAAACATCCGCCCAATTAAACCTTAAAAGTGCATTGCATCCATTACATCTAATCTGTTCGTATTTCCCGCGTTCAATTATTTTAATCATGCTTTTTCCACCTCGTCTCCCCACAGTTCCATATACTTTTGAACGTCATAATCGCCAACTGTTCGTTTTGCATAATCTTCGTTGATTGGAATGATATTTGAATAACTGATTGTTTTTTCATAAACAATGTATTTGCATATATCAAGGTCGAAGCTCACATATTTCTTTGTTTTTTGTAAGCAACGAAACCATCTTCCGTTTTTGGTCTTAAATAACGCAGCCTTATCTTCTTCACAAGAATCTGAATATTTAAAGCAAACAACCAACTCTGAATCTTCTGTACTGTAAAGAAGTCCGTTGCAAATGCGTTGCGAGTGAATAATATTTGTACGAGGTTCTTGCTCTTTGCGGTCTTGTACTTCTCGATTTTCAATTTCTGAATTTTTGTTTTTACGCTTAGAAAACAGTTTCATGTTTAATCTCCCATTAAATCAATCCTTTTTATTTTTTGAAAAATTTTCAGAAATGGTTATTCCAGTTATTTGTTTTTCT
>ERZ1035001.261-NODE-261-length-31620-cov-19.557516_pt1 | contig 31620 bp, 47 predicted proteins | sample MGYA00520685_ERZ1035001 | MGnify/ENA primary metagenome ERZ1035001 (study PRJEB33766, sample SAMN09781749) | gut metagenome | biome: gut microbiome | host: Homo sapiens | place: Madagascar | study: EMG produced TPA metagenomics assembly of the PRJNA485056 data... | reverse complement strand
TACCGTTATCACGATGAACAACCAGGGCAGCTTGTGAACTGCCTTATTGATTGCTCTTCCAAGGTTTCTGACGATAACCCAGGAGTAGATCCAGATGAACACTACCGCCTGCTTTGTGGTTGCGTTCTCAATACGTTCTTTCTGTGTCATAATTCTAAAAATTTACTTGGTTCGGTTGCACCAGTTATCGGTAGATTGCCAATAACCGGCCATCCATATTTCTTTCTTTGTCGCATCAGGGTGCTCACTGAGCCATTCCTCTGCCATCTTACTTACGTCCGCCATTTTGGTCTCGTTTTGATTCTCTTTCAAGCTTCTTGTTCAAAACTTCAAGAGGAGATTTCTTAATATCCTTGCCTTTCATTTTGCAGTATTCTTCGTAAGAAACCGCATTCTTCACTGACTCCTCGTACTCTTTCTTCTGCTTTTCCATCAGTTTCTGATTACTAATCTCGGCTCGTTTCTCGTATAGCTTACTCATATACTTTTCGAGCGAAATAAACAGCTTCTGAGGATTTACAGTCTTTCCGACATACAGCTCTTCATAATCACCAATCGAGAACTCGTAGAAGAATCTGGTAAGCTCGCTAGGAGTGAGATGGTAATACTCCTGCCTGATGCGTTGAGCGATTGCCTTAAACTGGTAAGGAGTAGTTGCGTCGATAGCTCCAATAACCATGAACAGGTCGATAAGCATCATCTTAATCCAGAACTCGCTTGCGCCATCTTTGAAGTACTTATCAATCTCAACAAAGGACATGCCGCCTCTAGCGACAGAATCATATACAGAAGTAATGGTGTCTGTTCGATTTTGCAGAGTAGGATACTTATCAAGGAATAGCGCATATTGTTCACCATATCTTGCTACCGCCTGACTACATTCAGTCGGCAAGGATTGAACTAATTTTGTTGAAAGTTCGTTGCTGTTGTTCATAACTATTTGCGTAATTAATTTTAGGACTGAACAACCCAGTGTAGTTGTTGCCCATGGAATACTCAACGATTTCCTTTGCGTATTCGGGATTTCCGTTTGACAACTGTAGAAGTTTCTTTTTAAGAGCTTCTAACCCACGTGGCTTGTAAGTCTGACGTTTTTCTTTCTTATATGCAAGCCACATTTCAAGAGCTTCTTTGCAAGGATAATATTCTTCTTGTTTTTGCTCTGTAGTAATCTCGAAATCCGATAAATCGTTTCCTAACGAAAATGCAGCACCCATAAGAAATATTCTCTGTTTCTCTGCGTCATTAGGAAACAATTCGCTAGATTTCTGACGTATGTTAGTTGGTAACATCATAAGCTTATTGTATGTAATTTTGTTGTCTTTCTATATCATGCTGAATATGAAGTAGTGCGATATATTCATCAGAATCAGGGAAATCAAATCCAGCTTCTTCTTTTGCCCACGATTTGAAATCAGAAATTGATTTACTCATTTCGTCTTTCGTAAGGTCAGCAGAAGAACGAAGATACTTATAGCATTCTCCTGTGAATTTATCAATCCCTTCTCTGAGGAATATATCTTTGTTCACTACTAGCTTATAGAAATGTGTCTTAACTTCATCTAGAGTGTAGCCGTATTGAAGCGCAAAGGCAGATAGGAGCAAATGAAGGTAGGCATTCTGATTTAAGGAACGCCCACGTTTCTCTTTCAGCTCTACCATAGCACATTTGTTCTCCAATTCGGTTACTTTTGCTCTAAACTTTTCCAGTTCAAACACATTTTTCAGATTGAACCACATAAGCGTTGAATGCTAGTTTGATTAACTCTACGCTAGAATGGTAAATCATCAGGGTCAGATGATGGAGCAGTAGATTGTGGCTGCTGCGGTTGTGCAGGTGGAGTGTAAGGTGCAGATGGTTGTGCTACCCCTGCTGGTGCTTGTGCAGTAGCTTGTTGTGACACCTTAGTAACATTCCAAGCACGAATCTGATTAAAATATCTACCCTGATATTCATGTGCATCAATATCAAAGCTAACGTTAATAACCTCACCAGAATGAATACCAAAACTAGCAATTCTATCCGCTCCAAAAACATCAAAAGCCATCTTTTTTGGATATTGCTCTTGTGTTTCGATTACATAGGTCTGAGATTTCCACTCACCTCTTGCAGATACGCCGCTTCTTTCAGGTAAAACGGCAATAACTTTTCCTTGAATTTCCATTATTTTTTATTTAAAGAATTTTGTAAAACCAAATCTGCCAACTCGTCAAAGTAGGCAACATCCTTGATAGCGGAATCTTGCTCACCAGTAACCTTTGATGCTATAGAACCTTTCTTCATAATCAAGCTATAAAGATAACTGTCAATAGTATCAATTCCCATCAGAATCCACGATGTAACAGCATTCTTCTGTCCGTTACGATAAGCACGGCATTCACACTGAGATAAGTCTGCCATCGTCCAAGGTAGCTCCGTGAATACGACATTTGATGAAGCCGTAAGAGTTAGTCCTACGCCAGCAGCCTTAATTGAACAGATGATTATTCTTTTTTTCTTAGCTTGGAAAGAGTCAATAGCCCATTGTTTTTGCTGCTGATTATCAGAGCCAGTAACGGAACATACCTCATTAGGAAACTCCTTTTTGATTGCATCAACAACGTCACGATGTTCTGCGAACACAATTATCTGTTCTTCCGTATCATGTAGAAACTCGATTGTTGCCTTCATCTTTCCCTTTCCAGATATAGAACGAAGATTCATAAATTTAACTAATGCCTTCATTCGTAGCTTTTTTCTAGCTTCATCCTCAGAGCAATTCTTATATTCAAGAAGGAATGTAAGCAAGTCTTTCTGACAAGTATCATATTCTTCTTGTGTTTCAGAATCAAGAGTAACACTAATTGTTGTTCTTGTTAGTTCAGGCAAATCTTTGAGCACATCTTTCTTTTCCCTACGAAAGTAACATGTTTCGTGAATCTTTTGATTAAGCTCTTCGAGATTCTCGTTTTCTCCATATCTATTACAGAACTCGCCATATCCGCCAAATTCATCAATTCTACCAAGAATAGCCAACTGACAAGCCATATCAGTAGCATGATTAACCACAGGCGTACCAGTCAGCTCGTAGATATATTCCTTGCCTTGGCAAATACCCATTATTATTTTTGACTGCCTTGTCGTTGGGTCTTTAACTCTTGCAGACTCGTCAATAATGACCGATTTCAGAATATCGACCTCATTCCTAAAAATGAAATTTTTAAGCTTTAACGGCTTTTCTCCGAGTGATACAACGAAATATTTAGCAAGAGACTCGTAATTGCATATAACCACATCATACAAATCCATCTTAGTAAGATGATAGCCGTATGTTGCGTTTACAGAATCCGTAAGGATAAGCGGACGAAGATTTGTGAATTTCTTGATTTCACGTTCCCAATTGACTTTGAGGGCAGCAGGGCAAATAACCAAACAAGGAGTCGCTTTTGCACGTTCAATTGCAACGATGGATTGAACCGTCTTGCCAGTTCCCATATCGTCACCATTTATGCAACGCTTCATAGCGAGTTCCATGCGTACACCCTCTTCTTGATAATCGTATAATTTTGGTTTATCTGACATAATGATAATTATAATAAACACCACATTCTGAAAGCCCATTCAAGAGCCTTCTCTCTACCACGCAAATACAACTCGTCACCACGTTCAATCTTTTTGTAGAATACTTTCTTCTTAGTCTTTGAAACTGCAAAGATAAAGTCTTGATTTCCGTATCTAGGGTCAATGCTGTGCGTCAAGTCCATATACCATGCACGGCTTCTATCCCAGTCCACGAAATCAATCTGAGCTTCAAATTGTTCTTGTGACGTAGCTGCGGTAGTCTTCAAGTCACCGCCAAACTCGCCAAGCCACCAGTCGAACTTACATCGTACAGGCAGTTCAAACTCGAAACCTTGGTATTCCATCTTCATGTGTGGATTGATGAATGTTTTCTGACCGACCGCATTTTTCAAAACAAAATCAAGAAATCTGTCCTTTGTTGCTTGTTTCTTTAAAACTGCAAGTCTGTCTAATCCCCATTTCCAATCCTTCTCTGTGTATTTCTCATCATCAACCGTCATAGCGTAATGATTACACTTTTCTGGTTCAGTAACGAGAGCATCAACGAGAGTACCAAGATGGAATGCCTTTTTCTTGTCTGATTCCTTAACAAAGTTAAGCTGTGGGTTAAGAGCGAACTTCAATGCGGTGAGGTCTGAGTTGGAAACCTCACCACGTGAATAATAAGGGTCAAACGGTTGCTCTGCCATATTACTTAGCTGTTACTTCATCCTCATATTTAATATAAGGAGAAACGATATACTCTTCCTCATTGTTAGCATGTTTCTCGCAAGCCTTGCGCATAAACTCCAACCTAGAAGCAAGTTTGTCAGGTGACATAGAAGAACCCTCAATCGTCCACCACTGCTGAATAATATCGAGCCAAGCGTTTTTGTCAGTAACGATAAGACGTTTTGTGACCTTTATTTTCTGTTTACTTGTGTTGCCAACAGAAGTCTGAGCGAAGAGCGATTGGGCTTGTGCAGTAGCATGTTGTGCTGCGTTTTCAGCATCACGTTTCTCTTGCTCTGCTGCAAGCTTGCGCTGTTGTTCTTCCTTTGCAGCCTCATCAGCCTTACGGATAGCCTCTTCTTTAGCCTTACGTTCAGCCTCGGCAGCAGCAGCTTCAACTTCATTTGCCTTGCGTTCAGCCTCGGCAGCCCTCAGTTCTGCTTCTTTTACCTTTCGTGCAGCTTCGATAGCTTTCAGTTCAGCCTCCTTGCGTTTGCGCTCTTCTTCATCTTTGATGCGTTGGATTTCTTCTTGCTTTTTGCGCTCTTCCTCGGCAGCCTTACGTGCTTCCTCTTCCTTACGTTTGCGCTCTTCCTCAGCCTTTCGGGCTTCTTCTTCCTTACGTTTGCGCTCTTCCTCAGCCTTCTTGATTTCAAGAAGTTCAGCAATCTTAGAGTCAAACTTCATAAGGAGTTCGTCACGTGTAGTAGTGACAGTCTGCTTATAAGACGCAAGCAACGATGCGGAAATTTCCTTGTATGCGCCATTCATAATATCCTTTGCATCATTCTCTTCAATTTCAGAAGAATATGAAGGCTTGTTATTAACGAACAGATGTCCGAGGTCAAGAACATCAGAACACTCTGTAATACGTTTCTTAACTTCATCCTTGTTATCAAGGGTGAGAAGAGAGAACGTATTATTAAGTGAGTTGATAGCAGCAGAAGAATGCTCAGTAAGAAGATTGTTGAGCGTATCAATAGTATCAGTCTTCAACTTAATCTTAGCCTCCTTAATGCGCTCTTGTCGCAAGCGTTCTTGCTCTGCTTTCTTCTGCTGTTCTAACTTGTAGGCAGCATATTCATTGCGCTTCTCCTGAATCTTATAGACAACTGAATCTGTATTCTTGGCAGAGATAAGGCTCTCCATCATCGTAAATCCTTTACGGACAATATCGAACACTTGGGTAACACCCTTACGTTTCTCTGTCATTGCTTTCTCTGTCAGTTTAGCCTTCTTGATAAATTCAGCAGCTTTCTCGTCAAGAGCATCATTCATACCAGACGCACTAATATCAGACAGAAGAGATTCACCTGCCTGAACACATGCCTCATAAGACTTTCTGTTAGCTTGCACCGCATTTTCTGTATCGGATTTGAGCGTTGCAATCTGTCTTGTAATGTTGTTGGCTTGTTGTTGTACCAACTGCAATTCTGTATTTTCAGCCATATTTTATAAATTAAAATGGAGAATCATCGTCAACCTTTGCCTTAACACCATTTTTCTGTGTTTCAGCTTGCGAAGCACCAAATGCTTCTTGTTGCTGCTGTTGTTGAGGTTGGCTGTCAACATCAGCTTGTAACATACCGCCAAGACCGACAGGTAACTTAGGATAAGTCTTAAAAGCATGCTTACAAGTCTTAGAGATAAGGAATCCTGTATCAATATCCTTGAAGTACATTTTGCCATCATTACCAGTATAACTACCTCCATATAGAGCGTTAGCCTTGTGGTCTTGACCGCCAAATTTAGCAGAATATTCACGCAATCTGTCGATACCTTCACGGTCAAGAACGAAGTAATCGTATGAGTTATTTGGAAGGATAATCTTTACGTAACAAGCAACGATACGTGAATTTGCTGGTCGTGGATAGGTCTTCACATAATCAACAAATTTATGACCGTCACGCTCGCCGAAGCGGAAATCATCGCAATCATATACCACTACAGGGTTGTCACAACGAAGAATCTGTCCAGCCCTTTGACGAAGAAGAATCTCACCATATCCTGTATATGTAATCTTAGCAGTATAAGTTGATTGTCGGGTATTCTTGTCGTAGTTGCTATAACCCATAAGGTAACAGAGTGTTGTAGTTCCCTTTTCTAGCGACAATCCATTAATCGCTAAATTCATAAAGGCATCGTGAATATTCAACGATGTTGCTTTTTCGAGATACCCCTTAAACGAGCCGTTGAGAAGCTCATTATTAAACAGAGCCTTCTGTTCTTCAAAGAACACTTCTCCACCATCTCCGAACTTCTGATTGTACACCTCAATAAACTTATCCCTTGCCAAGTCGCAAATCTGATTATGAGGCGTTTTATTTAACTGTTCTATATCCATTTGTATAGATTTTAAAATTAGTGAACTCTATCAATATAACTAAAGTACGTTTCCACCATTACAGAACCAGTAGTTGTAGGTCTTTCGTAATAATGTGGAATCGTACCTAACTTTCTGCCATCACCATCTTGGTAATTCAGAAAAATAGTTCTAGCCGCCACTTCTCTTGACTTGTTTGCAGTAAGTTCCATCAAGCAAGCATGTAACTTACGTTGATGGATTACTGCATTAGCCATTCTTGGCGGCATAGATGCTATAAGTTTGTCGATTCTACTCATTCTTTTCCTCTTTGTTTTCGGAAGATGGAGCATGATGTTCGAAGACATCGAAGACCTTAGTTTCGTTAAGACCTACAATGTCGTAATCAATCATAGTCTTTCCCATCGCCTCATCAACGTATCGAAGAGCACGTGCCAACGACTTAGCCTGAACCAAGTAAGTTACGTTAGAACGTCTCTCTTTCTCACTCTTCTCATCAACAGTGATAAACTGGAGTTTTGCCTTGTACCACTTATCATCATCATCCAAGTCAGAGAAGAAAATCTCGCCATAGTTGGTTTTCTTTGCGCTTGTAACGGCAGAATCACCACTAATATAGCAACTCATTTCATCAATGATAGATGTTTCTGCCTCGGTGCAAGAAAGTGCATCAACAACATAAAGTTCGTTGACTACTTTTTCCGAGCCATCCTCCATTGTCTTTTGGTACTTGATTCTAGTCTCATACCAAGATGCTGTTCTTGCTCTCATTACTCACCATCCTTTCCATTATCAGCCAAAGAAGCAATCTTATCAAAGAGTTCTTTGGCAACCTCGCCTTTGATTTCGATGCACTTTACGTTGCTATCACCATCGTTGTCACCATCACCGTCACCTTCGCCATTGTGAAGTGTTTCATTCTCGCTCTCCAAGCGTTTGCGAAGAGCCAAATTCTCGTTGTTGTGCAACAACTGGTCGAGAATCAGTACACAGTTTGTCTTCTCAATTTCTTTGTCATTGCAAACAACCTCATCAGTACCATTGATGATTTTCACCAATTCCTCGTACTCTTCCTTTGTCTCACAGTTACGTGCGACACAACCGATAACCTTAAAGCGGTCAATCTCGAAAACCAACTTAATTTTGTCTTTTGCCATAATTAGCTACATATTTAATTAATTAAACAATAATAATCTTTCTCTTTCTACTCTTTTCTTTTTGCATAGTGCTACACTAGCCTTGCAAAGTTCAGTATTATCTCTGTAATAATCTCTTTGCTTTTGCAGTCTTTCTTCACGATTTCTCATATATCTTTCGTGGTCGAGCTGACTGCGCCTTGATTCACTTCTCATTTTGCTAATCTTCTTTACCCAGACCTAGCATCATCGCTATTGCGCCAACGACTGCGAACATAAGAGCGGTTGCAGCAAACGCAAATAAAATTATACTCATAGTCCTAGCTTTTTAATAACGTTGTCTTTTGCGTGTTTATATCCATCTAGGAAGGCTACTGCGATAATGTATGCTAGTGCATCATCGTAGCTTTCCTTTCCTCCTATTGCGACTGATTTGTCAGCATACTTGTAAGCAGTCTCTATCGTCTCATCTTGATAACCGAAGGCTACCAGATTCTTGTATTTCTCACTGTTCTTGTCTATCATAATTCAAACCTCGTTATAACTTTCTTTCCGCATACTGTCTTGCTTGCGAAGTTGATTATCTCAGCAGCAACTACAAGAACAAGCATAGCAACAAGATAGCATATATAATACATACCTTTCATAATTCAAAAGTCTTTTTTAACTTTTCTATCTTTTCAGAATTTAATCTACGATAACAATCGAAGTAGCCAGTTACATATATGGAGAACAGATTTAATGCTCTCATATTAAAGTAACCATCATCACAAAAATCCAATATCTTACAAACTAACGCCCAAGGCTCGTTTGCGTCTAGCCCCATAATTTTCATGCGTTCAAAATCGCCTTTTGTCAATGGGTCTTTCTTTAATTCTTCAAGTGTTAATCTCGCCATTACACACCTCCAGTACTTTGTAAAAAAGAGCCTCGGCAGTTGGCAAAATTTAAGTGATGAATCCTACAAGAATTGTATTGACTATTTCCCGATGGTCGGTCGGAACTGCCTTGGCTCGTTAAACATTGACCTATTCTAAAGAAGTGGAGATTTGAGGAATCGAACCTCATCGGTTGGCAACATCCCATTGGATTTCGGTCAGCAGTCATAATAAGAGTTTTTTATTTTTGTGGGTTCTGCCTCCTAATTTCTTGTATGTTCCGTACTTTGCCATACGCTACGGTCACAATCTCCAGTTACCGATGATAGCTACCAGATTTCAAGAGTGCTACTATTTCTAGCAGTGTACCATTATCGTTCTTGCCCAAGGAACACTATCATCGGTGTGGGCTACATGGTTATGAAAAAAAACTAATTTCAAAGAATAATCGGTGCAGTGCTCAGACTATTACAAAGTGAACCTCACGTAAGTTCCACCGCACCGATTCACGTGAGCATATATAAGGGCAAATGAAAAGCTACATATCTGTAATTAAAACAAGCTAGGCTGTATCATTTCCAACTGAATGCGCTTGCAAGCCTTGTCGTAATATTCTTTGTTCAGTTCAAAGCCGATGAAGTTCCGCTTCTCCCTGATACAGGCAATAGCAGTAGTGCCACTTCCCATACAGTTATCAAGAACGCACCCCCCCACATTGGTATAAGTCCTAACGAGATAACGAATTAAATCCACTGGCTTCTGTGTAGGGTGAATCTTCTCTTTATCTCGTTTGAAAAATATAATATCGTTTGGAAAACGTTCTCCATTGTTGATGGTTGTAATTGGCTTGGAATGTTTGTAGTCGTAATTTGTGGATGATATTCCAGTCCTATTACTTATATAAGGCTTGCAACCAAGTATCATCTGAGGATTATATATCATCGCCAAATTCTTATCTTTTACAAAACAAGCACTAGATTTAGAAAATACCAAAATATTTTCATGAATCTTCATAGGAGCAAAATTACTATTTAAGAATCCAGTAGCATTTTCTTTTTGCCATACAATTTCGTACTTAAAATCATTCAAGTTGCTACAGGCGAGCACGGCAGCAAAAGGCATTTGAGAAAACAAAATTATTGCACCGTTTTCTTTGATTATTCTGTTATAATGAGTCCAAAGGTCATTAAGAGGGATAACGCTATCCCATGCATTCTTGGTCGTTCCATACGGCAAATCACATATAATGCAATCCACGCTTTCGCCAGGAATCCTTTTCATTCCCACTAGGCAATCCTCATTGTATATCTTATTCAATTCTATCATGATGGTAAATCAAAATAAACTTGCTTGTGTATATCGCTTTCTCTTTTCAAGCTGCGGAGATACCTCAAACATATCATTACTTATGTATCTCTTTACATTATCTACACCTTGTGAATAGATTTGTTTCTTGATTTCAAAGCCATAAGCCTTTCTCTGCATTGATGCTGCTGCAACTATACTACTGCAACTACCTGCTGTTGGGTCGATAACAACATCATCTGGGTCTGTAAATAACCCTATCAGCTTTTTCAGAAGTGGAATAGGTTTCTGTGTCGGATGACTACGTGGCATACCTAAATTTCTCGGAAATTCCATGCAGTTCATAACCATTTCTCCGTGATTATTAAACTTAGGCAGCTTGTCACGATAGAGTATCAGACCATATTCACAGTTGCCAACAACCTTCATATTGGCTTTCAAGACCTGTGCAGAATAATTCTTTCTGAACACCAAAGGGATGCAACCCTTGAAGCCGTACCTCTCACCTAATTCCTTGTAATAAAACTGCTGTTCCCATCCGCAAAAGATAATCATGCAGGGTGCTTTGCCCTTATCTTTCGGTTCTGGTCGTAACATCTGCGAACAGAAGTGCATGAACTCGGCAGGACGGAAATCTTTGTCAGTATCGAAAAATTCTTCTCCTGCAAGTTCGCTCTCGCCATTTTTGTTATCTCCGTCTTTATACCAAGATGGATTGCTTGCGTAAGCATTAACACCGAGATTATAAGGTGGGTCAGCCAAAATTAGTTGAGCTTTCGGTATATTATAATGCCCAAAATTCTGAAAATGTGTATTAAATACACCTACTCTATTATGAAGCATTCTGAACTCAGGTTCTATCTTTAATTCAATATCATCAACTGTATGTTTCATATTAAACTGTTTTTAAAAGGATGCTTCGTTTCCGAGGTTTCAAAAGGCACACCACTTACCAAACTTACAAGAGGTTTTATCCCTCTTATGGTGCGTTTCCAATCCATGCTCATGCCCATTGATCAACTCCACATCCAATTCTACGGCAACCTTAGTCAGCGTAGGGGCGGTTTACATAACTAACTATAAATTTTAAATAAATTATGAATGAATTAAATCTCACAATAACTATTTCCGTCAGGTGGGTAGTCGATTATCTTCCATTCATTCTTCTTGATATGGATAGCTTCACGAAAAACCACAAACGGCTCACCATTATGACGTTTCTTATTGTGTGCAACAATCTTACTGATACACCCCTTGGCAGTTATTCTGAACTCCCTGAGAGAATGAGTGTACTTTGATTTTACATCACAAACAATCAATTTTCCGTCTTCCCAAAATATGAAGTCTGGTTTATAGCTATGACCGCTAACCATCAGTCTTTTATCGTACCGAATCTTTGTTTTGAGTTGTTTCGGCACAAGCATATAAAGGGATTTGAATATGTTGAGTTTCACTTGCCTATGAATACAAGAAACTCGTTTATCAGCAAGAAGAATTTGGTGATACAGATATTCTTCTCTACTATCGTACTCAGTACCATCTTTCGAAGTGTACTTGTGTTGAACAACTCTAGTAGCCATAGCTAATATTCTTTAGATACGTTACTAGGATTTTTCACAAGGTTAGCGTAAGCCTCGCAACCATACCTCTGAACCTCTCCAGTGGAAAACTGAACGATGTAATCGCCTGTGCGTGCTATCAAGCTGCCTCTTGTGCAATTATCCTTGATTTGAACCGTTATAGATTTACCGTCCTCACCTACATCAACCCTTGACAAGTATCTTAGTTTTTGGAGCTGTTGCAGGTTGTCACGGTGAACCTTTATACTATATATTACTTTCATCTTTCTTTTTTTGTTAAAACCTTGGCGGCAGACTAACTTAATAATCTGACCGCCAAGGGAAAACAGCCTAATATAAAATTCAATCATGTATCATGACAATACATTGCGCCCTTAGATGGTATCGAGCCATCTTCTCTACATACTGGTCGGAGCATTAAATCTGCGTATGTAGCGCATTACCTAATTGCTTTAAGGGCAAAACTCAACGACTTATCACAAGCGGTTGAGAAAAAAACAAATTATTTAAGTAAACAAAATACTTAAAAAAGTTATAATAAATAAAGCACTACTACTTTCACAAGCAGAAGTATATAGATAAAAAAAATTACATTTTATCCAATAGATGTGTAGTTCTAGACTGAATCGAACAATCTCTAAGAGAACCAAAATCTCTTGTGCTACCGTTACACCATAGAACCAGAAGCATCCTATTCTCACGAACTAGATGCTAAAACTTAGAAAACTAATAACTTCTTTACCTTATAACCTTATAACCAAAAAAATGAGTGTTGCAGGTACAGGACTCGAACCTGTGGCTCTAAGTTTCATATTTTAACTTAGCGAAACTACCAGTTGTTCTAACCTGCAATTTGTGCAGCCTATCTTCACAGACAGACTGCATTGCCATCATTGTCAAATTCAAATTCAAATTTTGTTAATTAAAATATAAACAAACAAGTAATCAAATAAAATATTTATGCAAAAACATTTAGAACTTTGGAGATATTATCGGATTCGAACCAACATTTCTATACGATAAGAACGGTATCTTCAAGTTGTATAGCGTGCTTCCGTTTACACCAAATATCTCTTTGTTGTTATTTAATTATATTATTGAGAAGTAATCTCTACTTTAAGTAGTGTTTAAGTCTCATTCTTTGACTTAACTCTGTTCAGAGTTAGCTAGACTTCTATATTCGTAATAAACGTTGTACTATCTAATAATAATAATTGAAAATTTGTGCATGGAGGCGGAATCGAACCGCCACTATCTCACACGATAAGAAGAGGTATCATCTATTGTGCGAGGTGTGCAAGAATACCACTTACACCATACCATGCTGTTTTATGTATCTAAAACCATGGAACTTTCTGTCGTTTGTGAATGCCACGATATTAATCGTTTCCGTATTCCCGATACAGCTAGCATTGACGTTCCGTTGACACTCCATACATATTATAAATATCTTACACGTAAGATGGCAATAATACGTACTTCGACTAGAATACTACATAGCAAACGATACAGACCTATATTATGCCCTTTGCTTGTGCTGATGTTTCAGCATAGTTCATCGGTATAGTCTATGTAATATCTGTTACTGACTAGTTTTTCGTATGTCGTGCGTCCTTTTCGCCAGGTCACGGCATCCATCGATGCTCTCCGGCTACTTCTTTTCCACGCATACTATTCTGTGCGTCAATATATCAAAGAACTCTTCTCTAGCTTTCAGTTTCACCACTTGTAGTGATAATCTGATTCTAAAAGAATTGCGGTAACGGCAGGACTCGAACCTGCGACCTATCGGTTAACAGCCGACCGCTCTGACCAACTGAGCTACGAAACCATATTGGGCGAGCATATAAAAGAAATAGTTAAAAACTCGCCCATCCACCACACTTGGTGATATTAAACAACAGAACTCTAATATATACGATGGCTTTCAAGCAGATTATCTATATCGCTTGCGAGAAAAAAAGCCGAGTGTCCTATCATGCAGTGTGGTAGCTTTCCGCTCTTTCTCAATTCAACGATGAACGACTTTCCCATACCCATGTATGATGCAGCCTCCTCAGTTGATAGCCATTTCTTAGCAATCTTTTCGACCACTACTTTCTTCTTCGGTGTCATAGGCTAATCCTCCTGTTTTCGCTCAATCAAAGGAAAAACATCGTGTTCCTTTAATTCGTCATACAAGAAAAGCCTACCTTTTTGTGTCCACTTAGTGTGCATCACCGAACCAGCAGAACCATTTCTGTGCGTTATCGCAATCGTATCTGACTGAACGTAGCCATAAGGAAGGAATTTAGCGTACAATATCCATTGACCACCAACTTTGTGCTGGATGCCGAAATTCCTTAGAAGAACATTGAACGCCTTTGCGGAATATCCGTAGTCCTGTGCAATTTGCGTTGTTGCCACCGTTTCCTTACTTGCAAGAATCATATCAACGTAAGTAACCTTTGGTTTCATTTCTGCTATCGCTCCGTTCAACTCAACAATCTCTTTTGAGTTTGCTTCAAGCTGTTTTTGTTGCTCCTCAATTTGTTGCTGTTGCTTTGCAGCTAACATAAGAGCTTCGGCAAACGATTGAGGAACCTGATACTGTTCTCGTTCTTTTATCTCCAGTTCTTCCCAACGATTGATTATTTTCTCTCGAAGAAGTGCATCGTAACCGCTTGCGAGTATTAAGCAACCTTTCTTGGTAAGACTGTAACATCTTTGTTGTCTGTTTGATTTATCAGTGTAAGAGGTCAGTCCAAAATTGGACGCATCTACACCTTGCGCTAACAAACTATCAATATCACGTAAAACGTGTTGATGCTGTTTCCCTGTAACCGTTGCTATTTCGAGCGATGTCATTGTTTCTTTCTTGATAATCTCTTCCATTTCAACCTCCTATACATTATTTATTATTTTACTCAGCCTTCACTCGCTTTCGGTACTTAACATTCTCACCAAGAATAATATCTCTTGTATGAGGGTCTGTAAGACCAATTGTAATTGTGTTGCCTTTTAGGAAAGTGTAATACACATTTCCATCATCCCTTGGGTAGGCTTTCTTTACGTAAGTAACAGCCCCCTTTGCTGCAACACAAGCGAGATAGTTTGGCAATTCAACTACTAACTGACCGCCTACACCAATATTCTTAACATCTTCGGCAGTAACTTTATTCGCTTTCATTATTATTTCTAACTCGTTTCAAATTATTAACTAAAAAAACTTGGTGAAACGAGGTAAAACACGTATCTTTGCGGTGTCAAACGTTTAGGATGGGTTCTTGCACTCATTCCACCTTGCTTTTGTCTTTCAGTATTACTAACTGATTGACGGTTGCAAAGGTACTATAATTACTCGAAATCACCAAATGTTTTCGGGTGAAATCGTGTGATTTAAATATTTATTAACATTATTCGTGTGGTTTAGTTACGTATTTGCAACTATGGAGAGTAATTTAGAGTTAATTGGGCGGATAAAGACCCTTATGAATGATAGTGGTGATAGTGCCAACGCATTCGCAAAGAAAGTTGATATTGACCCTGGCAACTTCCGCAAGAAGCTAAAGGGCGAGTATGGAATAACAAGAAAAGACCTATATAAGATAAGCAAGAAACTCGGTGTTAGTCGTGAGTGGCTTGAAAATGGCACAGGCAACATCTTTGTTAGAACTGCATATAGTATAGGTGGTGACATCAACATCGGTAACAATGTTGAGAAAGCTGTACAAGATGCCATGAGCGCATCAGAAGATTCAGCTTTCAGCAAGGCATCAAATATCCTTGGTGGTAGTGAGAACGCACTAGAGCGAGAAAACAGGCTACTCCGTGAGCAGCTCGCACAGAAGGATGCTCAAATCAAGCAGCTAATGGATTTGCTGGCAAAGAAGTGAGAATGCAAGCAATATGCAAGCAGACATATTTTAAAACAACCACAACATTATAAAAATCAAAAAGTTATGGCTGATACAGACAAGAAGATCATCCTCTCAACGATTTTGAGATTACTTTTGCTGATTATCAGATAGTTATAAACATCAACCAGCTATATTGCAAGCGAAAATAGCCAGAAATACCCCGTATCTCACGTTAAATAGGGTAAGTTTTGCAAGCAATATGCAAGCATTTAGAAGGAGAATAGGATATGAAGATTTACATCGACAACAGAGACTTCAAGGTGTACTTGTCCGTTACCCACAAGTACAAGAGGTTCTACGTGTTCACTGGTTTGCAGACTACGGAGAAGTTTTCTGGTATGGTCTTTCCACGTTCCGACAAATCGGCAAAGGCGAAGACCAACAGACTGGCGCAAGTGTACAAGCTGTGTGATGATTATATCAACACGCACAACAGCGAGACGGTGGCGCAGCTAAAGGAACACCTAAAGGAATTGATTGTAGGCAAGAGAAAGGACATCAAGAATACCATCGTGGCGACAATCGAGAAGTTCATCGACACCAAGGGTAATGATGGCACAAAGAAAGCGTACCACACCTTGCTTACGGACATAAGCGAGTACGATGCGGACGCTACCATCGGCGGAATTGATTTCTCCTGGGTAGAGGCATTCTACAAGCACGAGGAAGAAAAAGGACGTTGCAACAACGGAATCATCAACGACATTGACAAGCTAAAGTCCGTATTCAACTGGGCAAGAAGAAAGAAGCTCACCACCAACTATCCTTTTGAACGAGCAGCGTTCAAAAAGGACAAGACACGCAAGCGCAACCTCACCATGGAACAACTACGAGCCATCCGTGATATTGGCACGGACGCACATGATGCACCTTACAGGGACTTTTTTATGCTTGGCTTCTATCTCATCGGTATGAACCTTTCCGACATCTTGGACTTGAAGAAAAGCGATTATAGGGATGGTAGAGTTGTGTTCAACCGAAACAAGACCAATCGATTGTATGACATCAAAGTTGAGCCAGAGGCGCAATCCATAATCGAAAAATACATGGAGAAAGATAAAAAGAAAGAAAACTTGCTGAACTTTCTTTCTCTCACTCACTCGGCAGGATATGCTCAATTCACCACGAAGCTGAATCATTGCCTACGCACATTGGGCAAGCGAGCCTACGATGGCAAGCACTATGATTGGAAGGATAATGCTATTGAGCCAGACTTGACGAGCTATTGGAATCGCCATACGTGGGCAACGTTTGCCGCAAAGATAGGAATACCGATGGAGATTATCGGAAGGGCATTAGGACACTCTATTTGGGATAATTCGATAACTGGCGTTTATGTAGAGTATGATACATCGAAGATTGATGACGCAAACCGAAAAGTTATTGATTATCTGAATACAGATTTTGAGTGTAACAAAGACAACAAATAAAACTCAAATGATGTTTTGAGTTTTCTGAAAGGGCAAATAAAAAAGGGAGGCTATTAACCTCCCTTTCTTGCTATTTATCCGATAGAATAGTTTCTATCTTCTTACGATAATCAACAGAGCCATCAATGAATGCGTGCATAAACAGACTACTATCGTTTATTGGCACGATGATAGGCTCGTTGATGAAATCCTTTGTGACTTCCGAATTATTCACCAATGCAGAAACAAGTCGTTTCTTTTCGTAATTGAAACCTTGTGTAAATCCTGCTGCAAATGGTGTAAGCGAGTGAAAGAATGGTGTTGGTGTTTCACTCAGATTTTGCAGTCTCTGTTTCAGAGTCAGTTCCTTTGTCTTTTCCATCATTATTCTTATTTTCAATTTCTTTCTCCATTTTATGCAAGCGTTCAACCTCTTGTTCATAGATGTTATCAATCGCATCAGAATACTTTAGGTATTGAGTAAGGCTCTTCTTGCGCTGCATGAACTCAGCCTTATTTTTATACTTCATACCTTGTATTGCGGTCAGTCTGTGACGTTGCATTTCAAGATGTAGCTCATCGTAAGCCCACACGGTTGTCTGCACAGCTTTTTTCTCATTACTCTGAATTTCTTTTGAGAGATTAACCAGAGCCTTGTATCTTCTGTTTTCCTCGCTTATTACAAGCTTGAATATTCCCCAACTGAATGAGAATGCAAGCCAAACCAACGCAACACTCCAACTGCCAGTACAAGCGTTCATTATGGCGAACGCTATACCTAATAACATTTCGGCATAGTAAACATCGAACCACCCGAAACACTTCTTAATCATTTTCTTCATATTTTTTATCCATTAATTTATTAAGACGCATATAGAAATACTCATCAGATTCTCCTTCATTCTTGAATGTTAAATGATTTTGTTCCAGGAAACCAAGGATTATATAAATGCTTTTCTTTCCTAGATTTCTAATATTCTTTAAAGAATTAACATCAAGCTTTCTTAGTAAGTCGCCAACCGTATATACTTCACTATATCTAAATATGTTCATAATACGTACAGGGAAACCAAAATTGCCGATATTCTCAGATAAAATCTTTGGCGGAGTAGCAATATCACTAGTAGTCTTATCGCCCTTCTCACGTCTGTATGAATCAAAATCCATCTGCATATCCTTGATTTTTCTGTTCAGTCTTGCAACCTCAGATACTAAATGTTTGTTGGTAGAAATATGCTCGATAATTGTAATTTCGTTACGTGAGAACTTATCGCATGTCTTCTCTACTATCTGACGAATCCTAGTTGGTGTAAGGTCATACTCATCGGCTAGGTCTTCAAAAGTCTTGCCTTTGATAATCCCTTTTAGCATTTGGGATTCACGATAACTAATATGCGGCGCAATATCTAGATAAGAAATGGCATCTATAGCCACAAATAACATACCTATTGCATTAGCTGATAATTGCCCCTTTGCTGTAGCAGCGTTTCTCATTTCGGCAAGTTCTATATTAATAGCATTCTTGCGCTCTTTGAGTTCTTTGAGCTTATCATCTATCATCTTTTCGTTGACTGCAAGCATTTTGTACTTCTGAGCGTACTTCTCAATATCCTCGCTATTCACATACACGATACTATGGTCTTTATAACTACCAATCAGACCCTGCTCTATGTAGTTACTAATAGTCTGCCTTGATACTCCAAGTATCTCGGCAGCTTTTCTTCTTGTGATTCTATCCATATTACCAACTCTTTTATTGTTTCAGATTTAATCTGCCAATATAGACTCCAACTGCTGGATAACGTTGTCGATTGTCTTTCCCTTGTAGTCAAGTGCAATCTCCTTCAATATTGCAATCTGAGCCGTAATTCTAATTCTATCTGCTACTACCATAAATATCATTTTTTAATAAATACGACTTTATTCTTCATACAGCTTCTAAATGGTTCTATATCGGGCGCAGAACACATATCGCTACCCTTGTGAGAACCTTTTTCTGCTATTTTTCTGAAAGCACAGCCAGTGCAACTAAATTCACTGGCTTGCTCTCTTGTTATATATTCACCCATTATGCCGTCTCCTCTAACGTCAGTTTGCCTCTCCTTTGTGCTCTGTATTTTTCAGGAGCCATCGGAAGATTATTCTCTTCAAGTGCTCGTTCGTATGCCCTAAATGCCAGACAATCTGCTTGAACATTCATATTATCTTTTCCGTGTCCTTTTATCCAATCAAGACGAATATCCTTTCCTTCTGCACATTTTCTGTACATCTTAATTAAATCGGGATTCTTGATATTATTTCCGATTTCCCAGTTTGTGAATTTAAACATCTTGATAGCGTATTTAGAATCCGACACGACAACTATATGTGACCCTTTCGGGCAATAGTTTACGGCAGATATAATTGCAAGCATTTCCATACGATTATTGGTAGTACCCAACGTATGATACGACTTTACTTTCTCTATCTCGCCAGTCTCCGCATTAATCACTATATAAGCAGAACCTCCTGCACGATGAGTGGAATAGTTATCGCAACTTCCGTCAGTATAGCAAATGTAGTGACCTGTATATTTATTGTTTTCCACTTCTTCACGCATTGCTTCCTTACGTTTCTTATTCTTTAACTCATCCACAGACATAAACCTATCATCGTTCTTTCTTATGGTAGGATTATAGGCATTCGCCAAACTCTGCCAAGTTTTAGGCTTAGTGCCTTTCTTTGTCAACCATTTCTTACCTTCGAGAAAATTCCAAAGTGCATCATCAAATCCTTCTTCTGTCCATCCAGTCTTTTTGCAGTAATCGCAAAATTCTTGATAAGTTGGCTTATCTCCTGGGTCTCTGAAATTCTTCTCATATTCTGCCTTTGCCATTTCCTCTACTTGCGTATTGTATTTGTCGGCAGTGTACCACTTTGTAACCTCGAAAATTACCTCTATATTTTCTGTCAGCTTTCTAAATGCAAGGACAACATCACCCGACTTTGTTTCATTTGTAATCTCTTCATTTGTTTCGAGATTATCATAATACGGAGCGTTTTCAGGCAAGTGAACCGTAATTAGATTTGCACCTTTGCATAATTCACGAATAGACCTCGTAATGGCTATTGATTGCGCTCTGACCTTTGAAATGGAATCGGCAAAATATGAAGACTTCCCGACAACATTTCCATCTTTGAGCACAAGATAAGCAGAACTACAAGCCCCTTTCTTACCTTTGCATACATTGTCAACATAAACATCATAGGCAACAACCTTATATTCAGTCTTAATGTATTTCTCTTCTATTTTCTTCATATAATTTTTCTTTTATCTTGGCTTTCACGTGCGTGTCAGCCTTCTATAAAATATAAAACACATATAACCTCAACTAACTACTAATATAAACATATCCAAAGTAGGACTCGATGTATATTATCCACCACAAAAGTTGTCGTGAGGGTCATCACTACCAATGATGTTAGCGAAAGAATTGCCTTTCCCTTTGCATCTGTATTTATTCTTTTCGTAGTCATATATCTGAAACATGAAGCTATCAGATATTCTTCGGTCTTCAATAGAGTAAGAGCAAGGAATGATAAGATAATGAAAATGCCCTTTACTATAAGTAAATGACTTCCTACCAAATCTTTGCAATATAAGTTCCTTCTGTCCTTCGATTCTATCATCTGCCACGTGCTGTTCTGCAAAGGATGATTTAATCTTTCCTCTGCTAATAAGCTGTTTTTTAATTCTACTCACAGAACCATAGCCCATATTAACAACACTCATAAACTTTTTCGTGGTAAGTTGCATCGGGATACACACCGAGTTGTAATCAACGTTGAAACTGTTATCTTCTGCACCGCAAATCACGAATGTATAGAGGATGTTGTTAAGGATGGAATATATTTCTTTGAGAGTAAAATCCTTTTTAACTGGCATCTTACAAACCAAAGCACCATTATATGTTCCCTGCTTACGATTGTACTTGATTTCCTTGTCTTTGAATGTGTTTACGATAAAACGACCATTGCCAAGATTAGTGAACAGAGAATCTTCGTTTACCTGATTAATCAATCTTTTAGCCTTATCGTAACCTATTCCCAGACGTTCCTTCAAGTCTTTCTTTGTAAGTTGGAACATTACTGAATTACTATGCTGCATCTTGCACCAAATAGCAAAGCAAAGCAACTCCTTGCGTTGCTTCACCTCTTGTGGAGTAGCACCGTAAGCATATTGCCTTACCAAATCCATTCTGATACTTAATGTACGCATAGCCTAAAATCAGAGAACCCCCAAACAGGTACGAGCTGTTTGAGGGTCTCCTTTATGATGAAACCTTATATTTCTACAAGGTTTTGTTTGCTAATGTTAGTGCGAATCAACCCTCGTACTGCTGAATTGCGATACAAAGGTAAGCATTATTTTTGGGATTGCAAAATGTTCCTAAAACGCTTATTAACAACACGAAAGGAAGATTAATGCGAGAAAATTATATATAATACCAATATATGATATTTAAATAGAGATACGGGGATTTTCGGGAGATAATAATGGTTTACAAATAACTAAAAATTTAGTTCTGTTTAACAAACAAAAAAAATGCCCCACACCACCAAAAATGATGATGCAGGGCGATATATGATAGGTATAAAAGAAATGCGAAAGTAAAGCCCCACCATTGAGCACCAACGGCAGGGCTGAGATAGATATATAAGTTCCAAAGAATAATTGCTTTGCAAAGATAGGCAAAATATCGGGGAACTCAAAGAGATAGTGAAAATTTCTTCTGTAAGCGGTTAAAATAGTCTGTTGGTATGATTTATCGGTTCGATAGTTTCATAGGCTTAGATAGGGGCTAAAATAAATCCTCGCCTACCACAATAGGTAAGCGAGGAACTATATATGTACTATTACTTAGTCCTTAATAGCCTCATTGACCTCGTAATCCATAATCTTTGCCATAGTGTTGCTGATTAACGTGCTCATTACGTTGTACTGGCTGGCAAACTTATCGTCTATTCTGTCATTCACAAGCACACCATACTCTTCCTTGGCTCTATCGACCTCGCTCATAAAGTCCACGTACACCTCACGTAACTTGATGAGGGTCTTAGCCAACTTTGGCTGCTCCACGTTCTGCAACAATGTTGCATTGATATTCTGTCCGTTCATATTCTAATCTCCTATTAATTTAAATTGAGTGATGTCTGGCTGTTCAAGCCAACAATGGTTAGCAATTCCATAAATGTAGCATCATACCAACGTATCTGTGTCTGCTGCTGAAACTTAGGGTCTTGCTGATTCTGTCCGTACTTGTCGAAGGCAGGAGTGATAACATACCAGCTATGCACCTTTCCTCGCTTTCCTGGGCGAGTAGCGTGCTTCACTACGCCTTTGAGTTCAAGCATACGATTGAATGCCTGCGCTGAGATACCAACGTTGTGCGACTTCAATAAGTCTGTGGCAGCGTGGGTAATCGGCTTTTCCGTTCCTGCGTTCACTGCATCTGGCAATTCGGCAGCCAATCCGAACTTGTCGCTAATCTTCTTTGCCCATCCGAGTTTGGATGCCTCATTGATGTTGAGGGTCTTGATAGCCCAATCCGCAAACGTGAGGTTGGCTTGAATCTGTTCCTGCAAAGATGGCTGCTGCTGAACTTGTGCAACTGCGTGATGGAACACTCTGCGATAAACCTCGAACACTGGGCGAACCTTGCGAGCAATAAAGTACTCCAAGCAAGCGGAAGTGAGATAGTAGTCAATCTTCTTAAAACCGCCTGTAGCAGTTTTGCCCGACTGGGCAATACTGATAAAGTCCACATTGTCAATGAAGTTCTGTTTTAAAGCCTTTACCGCCTTACCTCTTTCAGAGTAAGCCAACTGCCAAACATCATCAAGGTTTACGGAAAACACCTTGTCTTGTTGGTCTAATGCCAACACACCACGGAAGTAACGCTCAATATCTGATGGGTTACTATCCTTTGATAGAATTACATTTGTATTCATATCACAAAGATTTAAACACGAAAAACTGCGCTACGTGCTGTTAAGGCTCTTTGTGAAAACCCCGAAGGTAGTTTCCTATCCCTCGACACGGCGCAGTAATCCTTATATAAAATTACTTTATATTTAATAAGATTAGATACAACAATCGCTCCCTCATAAGAAGATGCGGCAATCGTACCACAAAGATTTTTAACGTTGCAAAGATACGAAAAATATTCCTATCTTGCGTGTGCTAAGTAAACCTTTAACCAAACTTTAACATTTGGCAGTTATTAATTCTTCGATTAATTTGTTTTTCACACCATATTCCACAAAATAGGCTGACCCAAACGAATGAGCCAGCCAACTTCTACTTGCCCTTGAATATACAGATTGCACCATATACAGCAAGGATAATGATTAAGTACAAAAACATGATGTTATATCTATTGGTGAATAATTATCTTGATGGAAAATAATCATAATGCACCACTTCATCATCTTTATATCCTGCATAATATAATCTCCGTGTTCCTAATTTTGAATTTATTTCTCTTGGAACATAATAATATTCACGTGTTTCATAACGACCAGACTTGTAGCTTATTTGTCTTTGGAATATATAATCGTTTAAGACTATATATTTTTCATCAAAACTACCAAAATAAGCATTCAGACCGCCTGGTGTAGTCCAATAATCGCCAGCGAAGGATGTTATTGGCACTTTTTCTTTGTTGAGACTAAAATACAAACCATTAGCATTGTATGCCTTGCCTGTGTCCTTACCAAACACTTTACCTCTAATCGCTAATTGGTCTTCGACAGGTTTGTAAAGCACCAAAGAATCTGTTCTTTTAGAATATTCATTCTTTACGATAAGAGTATCATTTCTTAGCGTTCCCTTTCCTCTTCCAAGCATACATTCCCATAGATTATATAATACATATCCGTCAGAAGTCACACTAAAAAACATATCATCGTTTCCGTTTTCCCATACTCCTTCGTAATCCGCCAAAGTCGTTTTTTTATCTTGCGGATTGTCTGGTACTTCATCTTCACGGCTATCACTACTGCAAGCCACCATAGAGAAAGCTGCAATCATAATTGTCATAAACACCAAAACCTTTTTCATAACTTGTTCGCTTATCCGTGATGCGTAGGGCTATATATTTATATTATTTCAAGAGATAACGCAAAATGCGTCATTATATTGTGTGTAGGGCAGAAATTTTAATCTTTATTTCTGCCCATGGCGCAATCGAACAATGTGCCGATTAGCCAAATTGCTATTAAGAATGCCATAACTTAAACCTCCTCTGTATTATTATTGTTATTATTCAGTTCCTTGTAATACTGCTGAATCTCCTCATCAGTCATACCCTTTTCTCGCATTACACGATAGTTGGCAGAACCACGTCTGAAATAAACCTGACTGCCATATACTGAGCGTAGATTGTAATACGCACTTCTTACTAGTTCTTTGGTTAATACCTTGCCAGTTGAGGAATAAACGCCCATCTGCTGCAACATCATAGCTGCATCGGCAAAGTTAGGTGTAGTCAATTCTGTGAAGTCATTGGTACACTTCTTAACCACATTCCATATAGCCTTGTTACAAGGTTTCTCAGCAGCCTCTTTCTTGCGCTTTTCCGATGCTGCCTTCTGTGCATTTGATAAGTCACATTTTCTAGGTCTGCCCAACTTCTTAACGACCTTACCAGACTTTGAGATAAATTCTCCGTCTTGTGCCAACTTCTGCTTGCGTACTTCCAATGCGCTCTGTGTTCGCTCCTGTATGAGTTCACGCTCCATCTGTGCCGAGAAAGAAAATGCGAACAGTAGCATTTCGTCTATCGCTTTCAGATGGCTGCAATCAAGGTCAATGCCCATCTGCACAATTACCAATCGTACACCACGTGGTTTCAGCTCGTCATTCACAAACTTGTTGATGTCGCTCATAGAACGACCGATACGGCTGACCTCTGACACGATAAGTATATCACCTTTATCAAGCATCGGCAATACTACCTTACCAAGGTTTCTATCCTTATAAGATACCTTACCCGATACTCCTTCCTCCTTCACTTCGTGAGTAGCTTTGAGATTGTGACAATTCAACCATTCGTTGATTGTTCTTTCTTGCTGCTCCAATGTCTGCTTTTCAGTAGAGACACGACTGTATATTATTACTTTCTGCTTTGGCTCATCATCATCGGTCATGTTTGCCTTTGCGTTGCAGCTTTTGTCAGAACGGCAAAGGTAGTGACCTTCTGCCATCATGCAGTAAGGGCAATCCTTACAGCCGATGTTCACGATGTCGTATGTTACAGATACGCCACCGGTATTGCTAATTTCTATTGTCTTCATTTCTCCTATCTCCTATCCTATCTCTTATTACTTAAAACGTTACTTTCTTCTATTTATTATCCACGATAATAGAATGATACACGAAAATCGTTACTTTTACGCTCTCGGTCATTCTCAATCACCCCAAACATATAAGTATCAATCACGTAATCTACATCATTGTTCTTATCGTGTTCAATTCTCTTTACCCATTCCTCAACAACATCAGGACACCAAACATCGCGAAGGAATCTAACTAGCAATTTATTATCGGTTTCCTGTCGTACCAATATTGGCTCGTTGCCGATAAATCCAATCATTTCTGTATTATCTTTGTTCCAAGAATAATGTCCATCGTTAAATAAATCTTCTAACAACTCGTCAATGCCAAGGTCTTTTTCATTAATAGGGCAATGAGCCGCCTTGTCAATGCCACCGTCTGCCCACTGCTCCAATGCTACATGAATATCGTAAGGAACTCGGATAATGTCGCTTGTGTTTTCTCCCCACCATTCCTTCTGATAAACAAAGAAACGACAATAATCATCTATTGGGCATAACTTTGCACGGATAGACTTAAATATCTCCTCAGTCTTCTTATAATAGAAACTTCTGGTAGATGGATTTTTATAGTTAGTCAGATATACAAAACATCTAGTTTCTTGCTTTGAGATACCGCCAAGAATGTTTCTGAAACTGCAACTATCATCACCAAATCCACCTTTGGTGATGGTTCTCTTCAATACTCGCTCCTCTTCTTTTGTAAGTTTAGATAAGCAATCTTCTATCTCTTTAGTCCACATAATATAATCTCCTATAATACATTAAACAAAACACTTTCCAACTCGCCTTCGTCTTCCAATATGCCACTATCGTACATTGCTCTTGCGGTATTCTCTGCGGATTCGGATGACGCTGCATCCACCTCTACCTTATAGGTGACTTTTTCAGCGATTTCTACTATATACTTCTTCTTAGTCTTATTACTTTAATTCTTGTTCTACAATATCGAAATTATCCCACGTCTCACCTTCGTTGTCTGAGATATGATAGAATGAGCCTGATACGCTGATTTGGAAATCATCACAATCCAATGAATGCTTATAGCTTTCCAATGTGTTCAGACCTTTGTCTTCCATCGCTTTTCTAGCCTTGTCTCTGTTTGAGAATACTTCTGCATCAACCTCAACTGCCTCACCCAATCCATGTTGGTGTGAATTGATAACTACATATACTTTCATAGCTTAACCCTTTCTACTATTTTGAAGTGATTATTCTTATAAAATCTAACAATACGTCTAAGTTTGATTTGGTTAGATAGAAATATTCAAATGTACCTAAACCCCATATACTTTCAGATGTATATTCTGCATGTATATCCATATAAGCAGGTGATACATGAGGAAACTTAAAGCAAGGAATATTCTGATGCTCACGAAACTCTATTTCCTCTGTGATAACATACCCACGAATGAAGAATATAGTACTAAGTTCTGTTTTTGCATCATCAACGTAAGTTGCTCCTACATTAAAACTAGATAAATTGCACCTACCGATATTCTGCTTAATATATTCCAGTGCATCTTCTTTTGTTATTGTCTGTTCCATATTGATTAATGTATAAGTTTTGTTTCGATAAACATTATTTGATGAATATCCAAGACGATAGTCTCTTTAAGAAATGAGTCGTTTATTATAAGTAACTCATTCGTTCCGTCTACTCTATACTTACAAACATTGAAGTCTATATGAAAACGGTTATTAGGGATGGCAATGTAAATTACCTTGCTTTCTGCTTTGGCTACCTTGATAGCCTTTCTTAATTGATTTACGTTCATTTTATGATGTATTATAAAAGTTTGTATATGTTATTAATTCACTCATTTCTTTGCTACGTGGAGGTGGCAAAGGTAGTGTGTGTACTACTTTGCCAACACCACATAAGCAATCGCCTACAGCCGCATTTAACGGCTTGTTTACTGCAATATCCAACCGCATATTGTTCGGCGGAATATCCAAGCATGAAGGAACACCGATGGAGATAGCCACAACCTTTGCGGTTGATGCCGTTTCTTTGTGCTCTGAGACGTTTTCCTTTGCCAATGGTATAATTGTCCGCTCGGTGCATTTCTCGCTCGCTAGATGCTCATTTGGCACGCTATCCAATGTATCATCAGGTACGGCTGCAATCTCTTCTTTGCTTGATACCAATGATTTCTTTTGCTGCTCCTTAAATAGCTTTTCCAATTTAACACCATCCTTAAAGAAGAAAGCACACCCACGATAGGTATTACTCTTTGTTCGCTTATTATCGGGCATGAACTCTTTGCAGAATCCCGATAGCGTAAACAGTTCACCACAGAATATAATCTTATTGTTTTCTGCTGCTAACATGATTATTTTCTCCTATCTTTATATTAAACTTGTGCCGTGCCAAATCTCGCTTTTGGAGGCGGTCATTAACCGCACACGGCTATAGTAACTTTTAAGCAATATATTCAATTAATTTCTTTTTGTAATATGATGTAAAAGCACAATCTAAGTACTTTTTATCTTTTGTGTCTATGTATTTTAGTATTCGTTTCGCATCATCTCTGATAATGCTATCGTTCGGATGATTGTAGCCTAGGATATGACTTATCAAAGATGTTAACCGGAAATCTCCAACATCCTCTATATATTTCCCATATCCATAAGGGTATTTGTTACAACTAGCCAAATAATTTATAATAACGAATTTCTTCAAAGCTATCTTATTCATATCTTTCTAAATTTAGCCGTTTATTTACTCTATATAGCCTTATCTTTTCCCACTTGATAAAGTGTACCAAAGGGAAAAGATAATGGCACACACTATTATTTACCCCTCAAATTTGGATATAGTACTAGTTATCTCGCTAACCACCTGAATAAGACTATCCAAATATAATGTATCATATACCAAAGTACTACCAAAGGTAAAATGCACTTCAAAGGATTCATCATCGTGCCAAACATCGAAATGTACCATACCTTTGGTGCACTCGCAAAAGATATTATCGTAATCGTGCACACCATTATAGGTTATTTCTTCGTTTACTACATTTGCCGTAATACCCAAAGCACGGAGTATTAATGCTAACTTTTTTAATTCTTTCATATTGCTAATTATTTAATGTTACTTATTTTGTGGTGCAAACGGAATCGAACCGTAAACAGATACCGACTATCTTTGCACCTATCCAATATGTTTTATGATATTGTCTTTTTGCCGTAATAACGCAAATTTAGCATTTCCTTTTGGCTAGTAAGTTTGCAGCCACACAATTTGTTATTTGTGCTGTAGTCTGCACCAAGCGCACGCAAACGGCTGCTAGTTGTAGCCGTATTAAAACCGCCATCGGAAAAATACACCTTGCCACGTACTTTTGCATATATATATGTATCATACAAACGTACAAATACATTTGCACCCTTAATAATTACTTCTGTATTACTTTCTCTATAGCTAACTTTATTATTTATAGCGTTAACCATTCTTTGCTCTATCTTTCTCATTTTATTTGCGTTTTAAAAGGCTATTTACTCTTTTACGTACTTATTCCAATTGCGCCCTACAATAATACCTAATACGTAAGATATAAGGACAAAAACGAAAGGTATTGTTATATCCATATCCAATTAATCTTTAATCAAACTATTTAGCCATCCGTATGAACTGCTAGCATTAAATAATACCCAATTAATCATATTTAATGAACTAGAATAATCTTTGTTAATGCTTTCTTTTGAAGTGTTCAAAAAGTAATTGCTACCCTTTGCGTAATGGTCTTTTACTGCATCATTTAAAGAAACAATACGCTTTGCAATTACTTTAAAACGTTCATTTAACTTTTGTACTCGCTTTCGGGTAATGCAGCCGTTTACTTTGCCTTCATCAAATGCACGACAAGCAGACTCTAACATATTACGTAAATCTCCTAATTCAACCGCCAAAATATCAATAATGCGTAAAATTCTAATATTCTTCATATCCTTATATTATTTGTACCTTTGCACCCACAAATAAGCGAGTGCAAAGGTTATTGTTATTACTTGTTTACTATCTCATTAATCTTGTTTGCCGTATCAATCAAAGAATAAGATTGCCCAACGAAACCGCCTCCGTACCAATTAGCACGATAAACAGAAAAGCCCAAATCATTTGCACGTTTTTTGGCAATTGCATACAATTGGCTTTGGCTTAAATTGTCGTTTCTCATTTCCTCATCAGTAGTAAAAGCGAGAAAATGCACTACATATCGGGGATTCCCGTTTATATCATTATTCACACGACAAAAGCCAATACCATTAACCACCTTATAGCTATTTCTATAGCTTTCAATTTCTTTGTTTGTCATATATAGCCCTCCAATTAGTTTTAAGTTACTTCTTTTCTCCTAATTCTCTTTTTGCCAATTCGTTTGTAGTTGTCCATTCAACGTAATCCCAACTTGTTCCGAAATGGTCAACGCAAAGGATATACTTATCCAAAAGGTCTGAATAAGTGAAAAGCAATCCGAATGTTTGCTCCAGGTACTCTACATCTTCATCGGTGCAATTTGTAATAAACCACTGATAAATATCTCTTTGTGTGCCGTCTTCTTCATCGAACAGTTCAAAGCGCATATTATCAAAAACAGATGGGTCTATCTCTGTAATATTATTGCAGAGGATAAGCGCATTATTACACCAATTTACAGCTACTGAATAATTTGTTTTATAAGTCTTCATACCTAAAATATTTAAAAGTTACTAATTAATTTTGCTAATTCGGAAAAAACTAATAACTTTGCAGCCGTCTTAAGTAAGCAAGTTATTTCGATTTTTCGATTTAATTTGATTCGCCCACTACTTTTTAAGGTAGTGGGTTTTTTGTTTAAATATGCTTTTCGGCTACCTTATCCCAATACTCATTTATAGAATTGTCCAGAGTTGATACGTAATGACCAAGTGGGCAATACTCATCAATCTCAATAATGCCGCATACGTGCATAGCATCTACTAATTTCTTATAAGATGCAGAGCCGATAACGTGGATAGCTAACATATTAAAGTTAACCATAAAATCTTTATTTAACTTTGTGGATAGCTTATTATATACCTTTGTGATATATTCGATAGCCTTTGCCTCCTTTTCCTCCTTTGCTTTTTGTTCCTTTGCAGTCTTGATTCTTGCAAAGTTCATTTTTGCCCACAACTTACAAAATGTATCTTTGTCAACATCTGCAAGCATATACATATTGTTGATAATTTCAAACTCAGAAGATGATACTTCCATCCCTACACGCTCAACAAATTCATTGTACATCATATTGCTTTAAAATTTTAAGTTACTAATTTGTGGCTATCAATTAACCCGCCTAATTGCCAACGGCTGAGGTTTTCGCCTACATATAACAGTTACTTATTATTGTATTTGGTTTTCATTTATCATTCAATTTATTTCTGTACTCTAACTTTTCCTTACTCACTTTAGAATGTTTCAACGCTTGAAATAACAAGTAATAATGTAGCTACCTTCCGTATAATAGCCTATCCGTTTTCCTTCTTTCATTTGTTACTACCTTATGTTATTTTATTGTTGGCTAACATAAAAACCGCTTAATACTACTATATTGTATCATTACACTAACATTTTGTTAGATTTATGATAACGATATTAAGATAATGCCTATCTTACGTTTGCGCTATCTGTAAACAGAATCACGGCTGCAAATAGTAAGCGTTTCATTATCACGCTAACATGTAAAGTAAATCAAAGAACGAAGCATTGTTATATAATGGATTCCTATGTCTTAAGTAAGCATCCTTATTTCTTAAATGCACTGCAAAGGTACGACAATTTTTGAAACCTACAAAATATTTAAGGCAAAAAATCACTTTTTTCTCGCTTTTTTCTTGAAAATAATTGGTTTTTCTTAATTCTTTACACAAATTGTAATCTCTACTTTGCAATATAATAGGTTAAATAGGGGTTATTGTATGCTTTTATATGTTTTGCCCTATCTTTGCACCTTTGCAGCCGTCTTCTATATATGTATGTGTGTGCGTACCTTATATATAGGGGAAACGCCTAAAAGCGTATTATTTGCCGTTTGAGTATCTTTGCAGCCGTTTTCCGTCTTAGATGTATGTTTGTACTATCTTTCGTTTTTTGGTACGTTTGCAGCCGTTTATTTGATACGTTTATATTATTTAGATTATTCTAAATAAGGTTTTATGTTTGGATTTTAATGTTTGCAGCCGTTTTATGTAGTATTTTCTTATTTAGACTAATTCTAATTTGAAAACTTTTTTGGGAATTTCGAGTTTTTCGGCACCTTTGCAGAAACGTTCTATCTTTTTACTTTTAATCTCTTTGCTTTTTCTCTTATTTTGGATAATTTACAGAAAATGAAAACAGAAACGAAAAAGCCGCTTTTTGTGTTTTTTTTGCCCGAAAACGTCCGTTTTTGTCGCAAATAAAACACTGATTTTCAG
>ERZ1035001.260-NODE-260-length-31788-cov-18.207166_pt1 | contig 31788 bp, 48 predicted proteins | sample MGYA00520685_ERZ1035001 | MGnify/ENA primary metagenome ERZ1035001 (study PRJEB33766, sample SAMN09781749) | gut metagenome | biome: gut microbiome | host: Homo sapiens | place: Madagascar | study: EMG produced TPA metagenomics assembly of the PRJNA485056 data... | reverse complement strand
TTATCCTCCCGTTTCGGGCATATGAAAGCCCGTCCATCTGTAGCTTGCCACGCAAAACGCAAAAAATTGTCAGGCAAAACGCAAAAAAGTCCCCCTTAAAATGACTTTTGGGTACATTTTAAAGGGGATTTTTCTATCAATGTAAAAATTGTATTTGTTAATGGAAAATTACTGCCAGTTTACTTTATGCACATTAGCTCGGAGATATCGCATTCTAAAGCTGAGCATATTTTATCAATATTATCAAGCTTAATAAAAGTGCAGTTATTATTATAGATATCACATATCGTAGAGGGTCTTATGCCCGTAATGTGTGCAAGCTCTGACTGCGTCATACCACGGTCAGCCAGGAGCTTGGAAAGATTAAGCTTAACCATTTGAAGCACCTCCGCTACTTTTGTTATAGTACAAATAACAGTATCCGTTATTTATGCTCTAAAAAAAATATCAGAAGTTTGTGATCAGCAGCTCTTTAAATGTTCCTGAGCTTAAATTGTTCTGACGTTCCAACGAACGTATCTTGAAATCAGAATAGAGATCTCTGACAAAATCATCATCGTTATAAGAGAGTATAAAGCGTCCTTTTAAACCGCTTAAAACAGATTTTAAACGGTAATGGTCATCTTCCTTAAATACTGCCGAGTACAGTTTTTCTGTTGTATGATATGGCGGATCGCAATAAAACAGCGCATCGGTCCTGTCATATTGACGTATCAGATCCTCAAAGTCCTTATTTTCAATAACTACTCCATTAAGCCGCTGAGAAACTTCGGAAAATCTGTCTGACGATAATCTTTTCTTGATGCACCCGAAGCTTGTCATCTTAGCTCCATAGCTGATTTTGATGCAAATATAAAACATAGCCGCACGCTGTATATCTGTGTAATCTCCATTGCTCTCAAGCTTTCTGCGGCAATCATTGAACACCTCACGGGAATTTAAATAGTATTGTATTTCCTTTGAAAGTTCATCGGGGTGATACTTAATGCAGCGGAACAGACACACAAGATCGCTGTTTGCATCGTTATACACTTCCAATGCTGCGTGGTGATCCGATGCAAAAAGAATTGAACCGCCTCCGCCGAATACTTCAATATACCGTCCTACATTATCAGGAAAAATGTCGGTAATAGTCTTGGACAGGGCGCTTTTTCCGCCTATCCACGGAATAAATGATCTCATATAAAGCCTCCTAAACACAAACGGCGCACCATCAGGCACGCCGTTTTCAATTAAAAAATTATGTATCAGAAACGGTTAAGACCTGTGCGTTTGATCAGTGCAGGAAAGTCCTTGAAACAATAATCAAGGTCAACGTCACCCGACACACCGCTTACCTTGCCCTTCCACGAGTGCTGCCAAATGCCGACATCTGCCGATGATACGCATTTGGGGAAAATGTTTTCTACCCTTGCGGACCACACGGTGTATCTTTTGGGCATATCAGATGTGAGTTTGTCCCTAAAGAAAGTATCATAACTGTAAATGCCTGCCCAAGCGCCTGCATCTTCCAGCCTGTCGCAGAATGCTTTGACCATGGCTGTGCATACAGACTTTGAAATCTTTCCCTGTTCCTCAAAATCGCCGTAAACAGGTAGTTCAAATGACTTTCCTTTAAGTATCTTCAGCATAAATTCCGCTTCGGCTACAGACTCCGCAGCCGTCTTGGCATAGTTGTAATGATATGCGCCAACATAAAGCCCTGCAGCCTTTGCCCCGGAGTAATATTCCTCAAATCTTCGGTCAATCTGGCGGGGATTTTCCACGCCGAACCCTGTGCGGATAATAACGCCGTCAATGCCTGCACAGCGCACACGGTTAAAATCGACCTTGCCATTCCACTTGGACAGATCAATGAGCCTGTAAACTGCATTACTCATAGCTTGCTTTTCTCCTTTCGCTTATCTCGGCGGAATGTTCCTGCTGTATAGCACGAGCCTTTTCCACAGGGATTTCACATTCCTCGGCAACACGTTCTGAAGAAAAGCCATATGCAAAGGCTTTTACAGCTTCCTTGATTTCAAGCTCATTCATCGTCATTATCCTCCCTCTTTTCAACGGCTGCAGCGTCAACAAAGCCCTCTGCAATGGTATATGCCACAGCTGATGATACTGCCGTAATAAGCGCTGTAATGCGTTCCGACTGCTGACTGTCAACATTGAAAAGCACCATAACAGAAACGATAACGACTGTGATTGCCGCCCACCATTTGCGGCTTGTAAGTTTTGACTTCCAGTTCATAAATTTATTTTCTCCTTCCTTTGTTATACTTTGAGTGCATAATTATCAATTATGCCTATATACGTATCTTCATTGATAGTGAATACACTGCCTCTGGAGGGGCTCTGCATTCCGCCATCAAGTGACACGATGTGATTTGTTATCACACCCGAAGCGGCGAATGTAAAGGGCTTAACGCAATACGAAGCGAAATTTCCTACAGCTTCTTTTCCGTAATACGGAGAGCTGCCGCTTTTAGTGCCGTTTCCGGTGAACCAAATCAAGTCCGAACCACTGGTATCTACCTCGATGCCAATCTCGGTGCCGTCAAACAGGTGTCCCATATAAATTCCCATCATCCACGGAGTGGTTCCGCCTCCGACACTGATCCCATCAGTATCAGATGCAATATACAGAAATGGATCATTAGTAAGTGAGATCGCACCTGATGACCAAGCTGGAGATGCGTTGCCGGTTTTGGTCGAATAGGTGATATTAGAACCTGATACTTCGATTGCGATTGGCTTGCCGTTGATGTTTTCGGCAAGGGGCGTAAGCATGCAGCCTTTTTCAGTATAAGATATGCTTGCGACCGTCGTGAGCAAATCTTCTGCCGAGTGGAGCCAGCTCAGAATTTTAGTAATATAATTTGCCTCCGTGCGCTCCTCTTTGCTCATGCCCAATGTGGGCTGATATCTGTAGAGTTTTCCCATTTTAATTCTCTCCTTCCATTAGAACTTAACTCCTTGATGAGCGCCGCATAGCCTGCCTTTGTCCTGTCTGCTGCTGCCATACCCTTAGTTGGCTGATACATTTTTAACTGTCCCATTATCCGACCACCTCCGTGTCGGCTTCCTCAATCAATTCTCCCACCGCATAAATCGGCAAAGCCTGACCATACAATGTTAATCCGCCTGTTTTCAATCCGCCATCACCTCCCTTCTTGGCTACATTAAAACGGTTGCCACCGTCATACTGACCCATAATAGTAACAGCTCCGCTGCCATTCAGGTACAGTGTGCCGTCGCCGAAAATATCACCGCAGTTTGCGATGACAACGCTGCCGTCTTTTGACACAGCAACAACGCCGTCAGCACCTGCTGTACAATCCGCATTCACCGTGGAAATGTACACAGGTGCGCTGCTATCGTTTCTTACCGCAAAATATGGATATCTGCGGTCAAATGTTACGGCTGTCACGCCGCTAAGCGTAACGGTTGCTTCTCTTGTACTGATAGACATAAAAAATTCACTCTCTTTCAGGTTTTAAAAGTCTCATAAAACGCCTTTTCTGCCTTGCACAGCTCCGTCGCAATGGAAGGACAAAGTGATACTGCGCTTGGCGCTGCGTACCCGTGCCCATGGTCGCACCTCATTTACTGAGATGATGAAATGAACCAACTATCTGTAAACTGCCCCACACCATACGAATTGTGGTCGAACGTTAACGTGTTTGACCATGTATCACGTTCTGTGCCGCTTTCCCAATATCGCGTTAAATCGATGTGAACCTTTGCTATTGAAATGTCGTACTCAATACTTTTTATTCTATAAAACGGTTTTTTTGTGGTTGCTTCATTCCAGCCAATGTCTGTAGAAAATGCACGTCCCGTCGATATTTCACCATTAGATAGATTGACAGTTTTCCACATAGGGGCTAACGACCAGTATTTCGCTTGCGTTGGGTGTGGGGTTTCATCGAAATATATACTGATTTGTAACGAATTTCCCGAATTTGTAACGGTGTCAAACTCGCCCGATGACAGGTTGAGGTATTCGTTTGTATTTTCGGTATCGCCCGAACCCAATGAGTTTGGTACATTCTGTCCGTCGTCCGTCGTGTTATCGCTTCCACCACCCGTCGCATACTCATACAGTTTCTTGTATTTGTCGGATACGTTCACGGGATCAAACCCGTCACAGCCATAGTCGGACGCATTATACACACCTGGTTCCACCACGGTCAATGGTTGTATGTTTGCTGCTGCTTGCACATCAACCATCACAGGCTCAAACCCCACATACCCCTCAGCCTTTTCAGCGTCGGAAACATTGTATGTGCCGTTTTCTGTGACACTCAGCGACTTGACCTTGCCGCCCTTACCATTCATCAGCCCAAGCAGGAACCACATCATATCATCCATCGTCATTCACCTCGTCTCTCATGAGATTGATGTTTCCATCTGCATCTTCACTGTAGGAATATTTAAGCTTTTTACCGCCATAATCGGCAATGAGAGCTATGCCGTTGGTTGTGGCAGTTCGCTTGCAGGTAGGAAGGATAGTGTCAATGATAGCACCCTCGAATGTGGCAACGCCGCTTTCATCCATTTCAAATCCGTAATTTACGGTCTTGTTGTTTACCTCGTCTTTGACAACCAGTGCAGCGCCTTTTTCGGTGATGACAGTATTGCCCATCAGCGCACCGATGCGCACACGCATGGCGATCTCACGCTCTGTGCGGTTGTGATATGCCAGCTCGTCCTCATCTGCATCATTGCGTCCCACAGACGCATATATGCCTGTTGAAGTGAGCGATACCGTGCAGTTGTTTACATACAGATTTTGCTTTGAGCCAAAGGTTATAAGCGATGAGGGTGACGGTATTATCGCAAGCTGACCTATGGACGCAAGCATCTTATTGCAGCTCCACGATTTATAGGTATAGTCCTTGAGCCTGTTATACAGCGCACCCGCAAGAGCTGCGGAAGCAAATGGCGTTTCGATCTCAACAGTACCGTAAGCTGTTTCGGAAGCTCCTGCTGTATAGCGTTCGCTGCCGCTTGTAAGTATAAACTTGCGGAATGATTTTGTGCCGCCAATATAAACATCGGAATACTTTTCCGCCGTAAATACCGCTCCCATACCGCTGTCAACGGGAATAAGAGTAAGAGTGCCACGCACATCGGCAGTGCCTGTGTCATTTTGCAGAAGCCATACACCGCAGCATGCACGGGACAGGTCATCAAGTATATTGCGGCAGGTCTTACCGCTGATATTGTCCTTTTTAGCCTTGGTGATAACTGTTCCGATAATGCCTGTGCTGTCGGAATAGCCGTTGTATCCGCATATCGCCATGATCTTGTCCATAACATCAGATATGGACGCATATCCGCTGATGTCGTACAGATCATCGGGCATAGCAATGTCACGATCTGTGGCATATGACCTGTCATAGCAGGTGAAATTGAGCTTTTCGTTGCTGTATGAGCGGGAAGATACGTAAAACCGTGGTATATCCATACCATTTGAGCAGGTAAGTATGACCTGCGCACCTGTAGGAAAAAGTTCTGACGTATCATCATAATCGCAGGCAGGTACAGAAAAGGACAGCTGCGGAGTGATAACGCCCGAAATCCCGTAGCCGTCCACATCGTATTTTATCTGCACGTCAGCAAAGTGAGGCACATCTATACCTCCGATAGTCAGGGTATAGCTAAAGACTGTCGCCCGAGTTTATGACCCCGAGCGACTGCACAGTTACATCAAAATGCCATTTCTGCCCCTTATCATACGGCTCTGCACGGTATGTTGTTTTTGAAAATGATGTCGTTATATCGGTGGGAGCGGATACCGTACAGGACACGGAGCTGCCGCCAAGAGCAGCAGATATAAGCGCTGCCGTATCGGACGGCACACGCCGCAGGGAGAAGCTTACCGACACCTTATCGCCCTTGTAGTCATTTACACTGTCACCGTTTATGCAGGTAAAAGCATCGTTGCCGTACTGCGGTTCGAGCTGTATATTGTAGGTTTCCAGCCACGGCAGTACATTTATATTTCCAATCTTGAAAATCATCAGCCTGTTCTCCTTTCCTTAGTTTTGCGGCTGTGTTCTGTTGACCGTGATACCGTTTCGCTGTCGATCTGCACGGTAATATTGTTTGTGGTGTCAATGGTGATATTGTCATTTTTACTGCTGCCGGAGGTTTTGGTTCCGGCATTTTTGGCAGATGTATCGGACGCAAGATTTTCTGCCGATGAAGTCTGTGAAACGGATATTTCGCTTCGGTGATTTTTCAGCTCCTCGTCAAATCCGTTCATGAACTGCCTGCCAAGCTCCTGACCTTCTGCGTGTGCATCTATGCCGCCAAGGGCAATGGAAAAGCTCTTATTAAGGTCCATATCATCAACAGCGGACTCAAATACCTCTGCAAAGCTGTCGGTAAATGTGGTCATTCTTTCGGTCAGGTCATCGGAATTGCCTATGCCTTCCATTATGCCGCTGAGCATTGCGCTTCCTGCGGTCTGAGCCGCAGCAGGAAGGCTGTTAAGAGCAGTGTTAACACTTTCCATAAGCACGGAATTGAGCTTTTCGGCTTCACCCTTATACATATCCTTGGAAAGCTCATCGGCAAGATCGTCACGTTTTTTATAGTAGTTGTTTATCTTGGCAAATTCCTTGTCGGAAAGCCCTGAAAGATACTTGCCATACTGTGCACCGTCCTCGAAATCAAGGCTTGTAAGCTCCTCGATAAGTCCCTGAGATGCACCATTGGCTTTGAGCTTCATCACATAGCTGTGATATTTTTCCATCTCTTTCATTTGCTTGTCGATGTTTGCGATGGTATATGTCTTGACCTTTTGACCGTTCTTTTCGGTCTCGTTCACGGAGAAAATATCACCCACAGACAGCAGCTTGTTTTTGTAACCCGAAATGTTGGATTTAAGGTCACTCATTGCCTTGCTGTATTCGGAGATAATGCTTGACAGGCTGCTTTTGGTAGCCGAAAGCTGCTTTTTCAGACCGTCCTTGGTATCCTTCAGGTTTTTCTCCATGCCCTCCCGGATCTTTTTATTTATTTCGGACGTGGTTTTGGCTGTCTCTTTCAGCTTTTCTTCTTCAATCTTCTTGCTCGCTTCCGCAAAGTCCTTTTCGTAGCCGTATATCTCTTCATAGAACTTCCAATGATCCTTATAGGTCTCGGAACCGTATTTGTCAAGCAGTGCCTTTTTCTTTTCGTACAGCTCTTGTTCGGTAGCTATGCTTCCTGTATTATACTGGTGGTCAAGCTTTTCAAAACCGCTTTCCAGCTTTTGGGTATTTGCGTCGAGCTGTTTAAGCATTTCCTCATTGGAAGATTTAATGGTATCTGCATATTGCTGACCTGCAAGACGGCGATTTTCTGCATCCGTCATGTAAAAAGACGTAAGAGCTTCATCGGTTCCGTCCAGATACGTATCAGTTATTGTCTGCATTGCTTCTGCAGAACGAGCCTCAGCATCTGCAATAGCAGCATTGATTTCCTGCATAGCCTCATCATTGGCATTTATTCGTCGTTTGGCATATCCAATAGCGATAGTTTCTATAGCGCTGTATGCCATAATTGTATTGCCTAATGATGCCTGGTCACTTGATATCCCATATTTATCCTGAAAATCCTGCTCCAACTGTGCTCTTTCATTGGAAAGCTCTTCCTTCTGATTATAAAGTTCTGTCAGTTCGTCCTGAGCGAACTTCCAGTCGCTTTCTGCATTCTGAAGTTTATACTTTCTTTCCATAGCAGCAACAACATCATCAACAGCACCTGCGAGAGATAAGTATTGCTGAGTTTCCTCATCAACAAACTGTATCGTGGTAGGTGACAGTTCCTGTATTTCTTTGGTGATATCAATCAGGTCCTGTTCGCCCTCGCCTGTATCTTCGTATTGCTTTCTGAGCTTTTCATATACCGCAATTTTAGCATTGAGCATAGTCTTATCAGATTCAAGATTACCGTTATTCTGACGGATCTGTTCGTCCTGCTGCTCAAGAGCTGATGTATAATCTTCTGCTGCCTGTTTGGCATCCTTGGTTACTTCTGTAGCCTCAGATATGGAATTAGTATATTTGGCTACTGAAATAACAATTCCGGCGGCTATACTTGCGGCGAGAAAGGGAGATGTTGTAATAGCTGTAACGGCATTTTTAAATGCTGTGGTTGCAACAGTAGCTACAGAGATTTTTCCGGTAAATAAACCAACCACCGCCTGTGTTGCGGTCAGCTCACCTTTTAATAAAGCAGTTGTAGCAGCTGTCGTACCTAAACGTACTGACATGATCGTTAATACTTCATTTGCTGCTGATACAGCCTTGGTGATTTTTATGGCAGCAACGTTTGCACCAATAAGTGCCGTTATGGTCACTATTGTATCACCATGTTCAATGATAGCCGCCATGCTGTTTATGATCGCAGGCAGTATATCATTTGCTGCAAGCTCACCTACAGCTGTAACAAGCCTTCCTGCGCTGTTGGATATTTTGTCAAACTGTTCAGACAGACCGCCGTCCTTTACCTCAACGGTAAGAGCCGATATATCCTCCGTAACGGTCTGCACCGCACTGCGCATAGGCTTCTCAAACTTATCAAAAGCGGCAATGCCCAGACCTTCAAGGGCAGACGACATAATGGTCAGATCACCTGTAAGGTTATCGTCCATAGTCTTTGCCATCTGCTCTGCGGCTCCGCTGCAATTTTCTATGTAGCCCCTGAGTTCCTCAAAGCGTTCCGCCGATGTACCCAGCAGAGCATTGACCGCTTTAAGGTCAACCTTGTTGAATATCTCATTGAGCGCCTGAGTCTTCTCCTGATCGGTAAGCGGTGCCAGAGCTGCGTTAAAGTCCGAGAAAACGGCGGACAGATCACGCATTTTGCCCTGACTGTCAAATGCCGAAACATTAAGGCGCTCCATGGCAGCTGCTGCCGTATCTGTGGGAGCGGAAAGGGAGAGAATGATATTTCTGAGAGCCGTTCCGCCCTCTGCGCCCTTGATGCCGTTATCAGCGATCAAGCCCAGCATTGTATCAAGTTCTTCCACGCCGCCCGACAATGATTTTGCAGTACCTCCGACTGTAAGTATAGCCTCACCCAGCTGGGCAACACTTGTATTTGATTTCTGTGACGTTTTTGCAAGCTTGTCGCTGAAGCCCTCAAGGTCGCTCATCTGCAGTCCCAAAGCGGACATGGAATCAGTGATAAGGTCAGACGCATAAGCAAGGTCAAGACCGCCTGCCGCTGCCGTGTTAAGTACAGTAGGCAAAGCCTCAACGGACTGCTGTGCATCATAGCCTGCAAGGGCAAGGTAATTAAGCGCATCGCCTGCCTGTGTTGCCGAGAATTTTGTGGCTGCACCCATTTCCTCGGCTGAGGCAGTCAGTATCTGATAATCATCTGACATACGGGTAATGCCCATAGTCGCCGCAACCTGCGACATGGACGCTGTGAACGGGCTGCCGACATTTACGGCAGCAGAAGCAGCAGCCATGAATGCAGCTGTAATTACCGCAGCTGATTTTGCTGCCAGAGAACCGAGACTTTTAAGTCCCTTATCAAACCCGCTACTGTCTATGCCCGTGTCAAAAACGAGCTTGCCGTCTGCTGCCATAACATCACTCCTTCCCATAATTTAATATAACAGTTGTCTTGCTTTTTCAATTCTCAGTCTTTCCGTTCTGGATACAGGGAGCTCGTAAAGCTCCTGCATTTTGTGATAATGACTTTTCATAGTCTCCGACATATCACCCGTTTCCGCTGTGCGATATCCGACTATCTCCGTAAATTTGCAGTCATGCAGGGAGCGGAACAGCCCTCTGAACGTCCACCAGTGCAGATAATCAACTGTAATAAGGTCAATGCCGTACTGTTCGAGAAACGCCGCATGGATATACGGGAAATCCGCATCAAATTTGTACGGCAGGCGTGATTCAAGGAAATAGTCATTATCAGTATCATCATTTGCCTCGGGCGGATCACCGCAGTGATAGAACCACCGCAGGAAATCGGCTGTTTTACGTGTCAGCGGTATATGCTGCTCAGGCGGAAAAATAATGTCCGCTGCCAGACCATACCTCAGGCTGTCATCAACATCACCGTCAGTCATAAGCAGCTCATACCTCATCCACTCACGGAAATCGGAATGAAAATCATACTCCCTGCCGTAAAGCACGACAGAAGTCGGAAGGGAGCTTACTTCTTTGGGTTCGATGATACCCTTATCTCATTTCTGGGCTTGGGGGCATATTTGGCAATAACAGCCTCAGTCTCCTTATTGCTGATGTCATTGAGCACAAACCAGAGGGCAGACATTTCATCGATGTTGATGCTGTCAAGCTTTGCCTTGGGGAATATCTCCTCCGCAGCCTCTTCGCCGATGAACAGCGCAATACCCTCTCTCAGCGCCGCTGCCTGCTGTGCTGCATTACCCTCTGCGATCTGCTTGTTGATACTGTTCACTCCGTCAACAAGGGGCGCTGTCTTGGGAGGGATATCAAACACCTTTCCGTAGGCTTCAAGCTTTGTGTCTTCGGGACGTGTATATTCAAACTTCATAGTTATTTTCCTTTCTCATATAAAAGCTGCCGGAGCATTTCTGCCCCGGCGTGAAATTACTTATCAGGCAGCTTCGCTGTCGGGGGTAAATGTCTTGGTCGTGAGATCAAACTTGCCCTTAACTCCGTCACCCTGACCATTAAGGTTGCCGGACATGGACATCTTCTTTTCGCCGTCAATACTTGATACCTGTACGGACAGATTTTCTCTGTATGCCGTGCATTCTTTGTTGCTGGCGGTTTCCTCAAACGCATCAACGGTCAGGATATCAACAATGCAGTCGGATCCTGTCTTGCGCCCCTTTGCAATATCATATATCCGCTTGATGGCTTCGTTTGTGTGCATCAGGTCACATTCAAACGCATAGTTGGGTTCATACGACGTGGTATCTGTGGTAGCACTGTCATCACAGATATACTGCACGGATTCGGTCTGGGCATTGGGGTTCTCGGAAAACTTCTTCCAGCCCTTTCCCAGACGCACCCATGTAGGCGATGCTGACGTGCCTGTGTTCATATAAACGTGTACTTCCGACCTCTTGGCAATTTTCTGAGCTGTTTCTGCCATAGATCATTCCTCCTTTTCGTATTTAAGCTTGATTTGTATAGCGTATGTACCTCGCTTGCCCGACGGGTCAAGCTCCATGATCATTGCGTTTTCCGCCGTGATCTCAATGGCAGTACAGCCGTCGGGCATATCGGGCAGATCTCCTGCATCGGCAGCAGCGTCGAACCAACGCTGCAAGCGTTCCAGAAATGCACTGTTTTTCAGCCTGTCTGCGTCCAGCACGGCGAATTTGCGTATGTTTATCTGACAGATATACTGACGTATCTGAGTGCCGTCAACATATTCGTCCACAAGATTATCGGTATCGGGGAAAATGCCGTAGTTATCGTTATCCGCATCTGTCCAGTCAATGTGACGGCGCTTACTGTCAAATTCAGCCATAAGCGGGACAGACGCAATATGATCCCTTATGCCTTCTATTATGCTGCTGACCGTATTATCGCCTCCTTGCCTTTGCTCCCGCAAGCTGTGCGGCACCGTTCAGGATATCGGACTTGTGCGCCGCCTTCATGCGCTCGAACCACAGCCGCCCACGCAGTCCTCCACGGGACATTCCGCCCCTGCCCATGCCTGCGTTACCGTAATACTGCGACTTGGCATACACGGTATTGTAGCGCACATATCCGCTGCCGTAAACAGTTCCGATAGCACGCTTAAGGAGACCGCTGAGAAACGGCACATATTTATCGCAGTAGGAAACGACCTTGCTGTCGATGTATTTCTGCACCCTGCCGCCTTTTTCCACACCCCGCTTTCGGAGCATTTCCTCAGCGGAGTCCATCTGAATAATGACACCCATTACTTAGCACCTGCCTTTATGTGCTGCATATCTCTGCTGCCGTATCGGTTAACGGCAACAGACGTTATTCGCAGCGCCGCACCGCAGATAACAGCAGGGTCAACAGTCTCATCGACACCGCCCATCACAACAAAATCTCCGATGCGTACATCTGTATCGACATCGGGAAAATATATGGCAGCGCTGTCCGCATTGTCTGCTCCGTATTTTTTGACTTCCTGCGCATATACGTCCTGCCACATTACCGCAGGAACGTATAAATAAACAGGAGCCTCACCGTCCGCAAGGCGTATCACGGTACAATCGGTATTGGTCTTCATATCCACTTCACCGCCTTGAGCACATCGGGAATATACAGCTCAGCGATATCATACAGCCGCTCATCGGCGGACTTGACATCTCCCGAAGCATAGCTTACGGAATACTCACCCACTTTTTCCGATGTCTTTGAATATGCCGCTCCCGTTTCTGTGCGGTAATATTCGTCCGCAAGCGCACAGGAACAGGTCATGAGCCGCCGTGCAAGAGAGCTTCCCTCAACAGGCAGACCATTTTTCTCGAACAGGAAATCCGTCTGATTATCAATATACGCCCCCGCCTTTTCGGCGTAGGGCGTATAATCATTTTCGCTGAGCTTGCCGTGATATACCTTGCTGTAATAGCTGTAATCAGCGTACATCTTACTCATCCTTTCTGCCGGGCGGCTTCTTGGGCTTACGTACCTTTTCGGCAGGTGATGTCCTGACAGGCTCTGTTCTTCCGACAGTTTTCATGTTTCCACCTCCGTCATCCGGCATAATGCAGATAAATTCCGCTGCGCTTGTTTTCAAACACATCGGCAAGACCATAGGCACGGAAGAAGAACAGCCAGCTGTCGCTTGACTGGTTTTCCTCGGGTGTGATGACCTTGTTTACGGTGTGCTTGGGGTACTGGATCACGGCAGACTTTTCGATCACCATGAAATTGATAGGCTTGCCCTCTTCGGATACCTTTCTGTAATACTTGCCTGCTTCCCACGATGTTGTGGATGCAACAGGGGTATATACACCATCGGAGACGGTGTAATAGTTTGAGTAATTTGATGCCCAGTCATCGGGCTGTGAGGCAGTGACCTCATACTTTGCCGCAGCTTTCTTGTAGCCGCCTGCCTTTTCGCCGTCACTCTTGCCGTCAGCCATATCAATGGCGGTGTAAAACCTTGACTGGGGTACCTTTACAACCTTTGAGAAGCTGTCAAGTACAGCCTTGGACTTGGTGGTATCCACATTGTTTGCGGCATTAAGCAGTGTAGGAGTGATAAACAGCACCCTGCCTTCGGTAGCGACCTCGGCTTCGTCCATTTCCGACTGTGCTGCGATCAGAGCGCTGATAACATCATTGCCGCCGGTGAGCGAACCTGTTTTAACAGAGATATCTTTCTGTGCCGCATAGGTTGCGAAGCGGAACGCATCAAGCTCAGGCACAGTTTTTGTGCGGACAAATTCCGCCGCCAGTCTGCCGAATGCAAGACCTGCGGTCTCTTCGTTGTCCATGTTATCAACGCTGAAACGTCTGCCACGGTCATAGTTGAAGGTAACGGTTTCATTCGTGAAGTTGGTATCGCCATCTACATAGCCGCTCGAACGGGAATAGTCAGCAAGACCGTCCATGGTAAGCTTGGGAATGATGAGCTCATTGGCATTTGCTCCCGCTCTGACCAGTGTGCTGTCACTGTCCAGAACTGAAGTGCAGGACGCAAGCTTATATACTTCGTCCAGCCTGTCGATGAATTTTGAGAATTTTGTAATAGCGTTAGGCATAGTTTTTCCTCCTAAATAAATCACTTGGTTTCAGCGGGCAGACCCATAACGGCTCTGATCTGAGCGTCCGATATTGTATCGGTAGCTCCGCCGTGGTCGATCCCTGTGTCGATCCTTGCTGTTTCCTTTGCAGGCTCATCACCGAAAAGGAAAGCCTTATCGGTCTTAGCCTTTTCCAGCTGTTCCGCCAGACCTACTACCTTGTCGCCGTCAAGCTTAAGGATAGATGTGTCGATGAGGTGGCGGGCAAGGTCAACGTCCTTTGCTCCCGCTCTTGTGAGTGCCAGCTCCACGGCACTGTCAAGTTTTGCCTTGGCAATATCGGTGTTGTACTTGGTCTCCCAGTCGGCAGCTGACTTTCTAAGCGCTTCAAGGTCAACACCGTCAAATGCCTTGACCTTTTCGGTAAGCTCCTTGGCGTTCTTCTCCGCAGCGGCAAGCTTATTTTCAGCCTCCGAGAGCTTGGACGCAGCTTCATTCTGCTCCTTTCCGTGCATTTCCAGCACCTTTGCCGCCTGCTCATCGGTAATTCCGAGAGCTGTAAGTTCTTCCTTCTTCATGAAAATTCCTCCTTTAAAAATTGGTTTTGGGTATAAAAAAAGCGCCTTAAACATTGGTTTAAGGGCTTTTTAGGCAAAATTAAAGCACCCTGATTTACAGAGTGCTTATAATTAGGGCTTTTGATCAAGAATGATATCATATATAAGATACATTCGTTTACCGAGTTCGTTTACTATGTCTTGATTATCCATACCAATATTTATAATATCAAAGTTCATCATATCCTGAAAATCAGAATAATCTTCTACTTTGAATGTTATATTTTCATTATCATCAGGTACGTAAGATATAACGCATTCTTTTGATAACTCCATGGTTTTTAACAAGAAATCAAAATCTGATTTTTTTAATTTCAAATCAGTCATATCATCACCTCGTTATTTAGGATTAACCTGAATCAAAACACCTGTGTCAATATTGACAGAAACGGAGCATTTTTCAGTAACAAAAGATACTGAAGATGCGTCTTTAGGGTTGGCTTTAGGCTTTCCGACTTTTATAGCATCAATAATATCTTCCAAACATACTCCTGAACGGCTTCGGTTCTCGTGTGTAGGGTCATTTTTTGTACCAAATACTCTTTCAAGAAAATGTTTAGACTGAGACTTGATTTCAACACCGGTAGATGTTTTTAATCCAACAATCTCATTTTCTATACGATTATGATATTCACAGTATTTTTCAAAGCCTGAAAGCGGCGACAGCATACCTTCTTTCACAGAAGTCATATAAGTATTGAGTAGTTGGTATTCAGGAGTGTTATTATACATCATTTCATTAAATAATGCAATAGTTTTTGGAGGATTTTCTATTCCAAGCTGTTTCATATATTTTAGATATGAATTATTGCCTGAATGAAAAGCCCTCTGCGAAACACTCTTTCCGAACCCCACGACCCGAACACGGGAGTTATCCCTTTGCAGGTCATTGTCACGGATAAACGTATCAAGCCTTGCCTCACGGTTTTTAAGGGTAACTGAACGCTGAGCAAACTCCCTGTCAAGCATTGCTCTGAGCTGAGGATCCTCCGCCGACTGCCTTGCACCGTCAAGCGCCGCAAGCTGTCTCTTGGAATCACGCACAGCACGTTCATAGCCACGCTGCTTTTGCGTAAGGGCATAATATTCGTCGTTCTCGTTCTTGGTGAAATCGGGCGTGTGATAGGGCGTGTCAATGCCCTCAAAGTACGGGAAAAAGTTGTGTCGGCAGTTCCAGCCGCCCAGTCCCTCTCCCGTTCCGTAGCCCGTTGCATCGTAAAAATACGGATACTTGGGGTCGCCTCGCACAAGGCTGTATATCTGTCCCTGCCATTCGGCGTGGGACGGACGTGCGCCAATATGTGCCGTGACCTCAACATAATTCGAACCGACTTCATGCGCAAGGTCAAGCTGTATATCGCAGCAGGACTTATTCACGGACGAAAGCACTGCACGGCGCACACATACGTCCGCATTGTCATGCCTGCCGCTTGGATATTCCACACGGGTAATGCCCTTGTCGGCAAGAGATCTCACCGCCGAATATATGGCATCATTGTAAGAAAATGCACCCGATATCACTTTCAGATGCGCAAGGTCCATAGCGTCCGAAAGCTGTCTGTTTGCCTCTGCCGCCATACTGTTGCAAAGGTTCCTCATTTGCCCTTTGGAATTTTGCAGTCCCTTGGACAGCAGCTGAGAAAAGGACGCCGAGCGGAAATATTTGTCTATTTTCGCCCCTGTACTGTCCGGAAGTTTGCCCATAGCTGCCGCAATGCGGTAAATATCGGCATCGTCTTTCAGCGCCTGCTTCACCGTGTCGGTGTAAAGCTCCTGCACCTTACGCTCCCTGACTTTCAGCTGCTTTGCGATCCTGCGGTTTACTTCTTTGTAGGACAAATTAAGCTGATTTGCCTTATACAGCTCCCACTCGGCAGTAGGTGTAAGGTATTTTGCTTTCGATACCCTGCGGCATATGTCACTGATGATCTCTTCCTGCAGTTCCTGTACTAAGCTTACCACTTCCGTAGGGAGTTTGTCAAGCTTTGCGGGGGATATCATTCAAAATCAACTCCGTTCGGGTACATATCCGTATCATCGGACGGAATATTGCGCTTGGCTTCCTCCTCACTTTCACCGTACCATTTTGCACGGTATTCCCATTTTGCCATGATGCCGTCCGAAACATCGGCACGGTCACGTTCCCGCTCCGCATTTTCGTCAATGAGGGGCGACTGGTCAAAGGTCACTGAGATATCCGCCTCGGCATCTATCTTCCCGTCAATGAAGCTCTTGCCAATGTACAGAAGCGACTTCACAAGATCATGGAGAAATTTCTCCACACGGATAAAGTGCTTGTGGGCGTTCTGAACAAGATCCTGCTTGTCGCCCGTGTACTGAGTAGCTGTGACAATAGAGCCTGCATTAAACTGATAATGCTTTGTACCGAAGCCCACTTTAAACGAAAGGTAGTCAAGCTGTGCCTGAATGCCGTCAACATTGTCTTTTACACGCAAATCGGGATTGTGCTCGGTCACAAGCGGCTTACCGTCCGTATCATCCGCAGAGGACGTTATGTAGTAAAATAGCTGCTGTGCCACCTCGTCAGGTGTTATCTTCTTTCCCATAAAATCCTCTATGAGAGAGCGGGACATAAACACCTTTTTCTGTCCGAGCCACAAGTCCGAGTTAAGGTTGTTGTATGCGATATCAACGCCTTTGAGGTTATCAATGGCATTTGCAAATACGGCACAGCCCATACCGTTGTTGTTTTTGATGCTGTTTACCACAGCGGGCTTGCATATCGTAAACCACGGCACAGCCGAACCTGTGTGCAGCACAGGCGGAACACCGCTCGGAAGTTCGTCCTCCTTGAGGATCCTCTCACCGCTTTTGTCCGCAGTGAATAGATGATTTTCTATCACATACTCATCGCCGTCAAGCCTGTGTATCTCAAGATATATCTTGCTAATGCCCTTTATGCACACATCAGAGCAGAACGCCGCCTCGGTGATAGTCCCGTTGTCCACGGTCAAGGGGATAATGTTCTGAGCGTCAATGTAGTTAAGGTCTATCCGTGTCCTGCTGTCGGGGATAATGCCGCCTGTCTCGGACACAGCCGCATTTTTCAGCCGTATTACCACCGCCGCCGTTCCCGACCACATCATGCGCTCCATAAGGTCGTTTATCTGCTCCCAGAAATTATTACTTCCGAGCACTCCGCCGTTTTCCGTGTCACCCAGCAGAAAACGGCTTGTGTAGTCGTTATCGACCTTGATAAATGTCTTGTCATTTATGAGAATGGAAGCCCAGTCCTCACAGATTTTTTTAGCCATTTTCATGGTGTACATATCACGGGAGCGGCAGGTCTCGCCGTTATTCACCTTTATCCTATGAAACGGCTCATTGAATCCTCTCCACCAGTCTTCCCACATGGCAATGACATTGTAATAATCACCCGTCAGCCTGTAGCCGAATGTGCGGTTAAGGAAGTTTATTATTTCAGCGTTTATTGCTATCATCTCCCTTCAGGTCAAGGTTAAGGTATTTAATGAACGAGCTGAACGAATACTCCAGCGCATCGGCTGTATCAATATCACAAGTGCCGTTGTCAAGGCGGACATCTTCGCCGACCTTCGTATCGTCCCACACCTGCTCTTTGAGGCTGTTTATGACATTTGTGCAGTCACGGTAAACCGAGAACCGCCCCTGTGACATCAGGGTGTTAAGCGCATATATACGGTCTGTGACCGCTCCCTTGTAGCTGTCCTTTACCGCAGCGCTAACACCGTGCTGAGACATAAACGGACGGATAGTGTTTATTATCATCTGCTCTGCGCTGTCGCAGTATATGGCATAGATCGGGACGGAGAGAAAGAGGCTGTGGATAAATCTGTAGAAATCCAGCAGCTTCCTGCATACCATATCCGTGTTGATAGTACCCTTGCTTCCCTCCACCTTATAATCCGCCAGTACACATACGCTTTGAAAATTGCCGATAACAGCTGTAGCAACAAACGTGGTCTTGGACTTGTTTCCGCCGAAATCCACGCCTATGTTTATCATTCTCATAGACTTGGGGTAGCTTTCGGCAATGAATTTCTCGGGCGTGTCCGCAAATATCTGAAAGATAAGTCCCTCTGCTGCCACACGGTCGCCCAGGATATCACGCCTGTACCATACTGTCCCGGGGCAATACTGGGAAATGACCTGCCTGCGGTTTTCTTCGGAAATGTTGATGTTGTCAAAAATGGTGAATTTCTGATAGTTGTAACCGAAGGCAAGCTTGCCCTCTGCCGCCTGCCTTGCATACAGGTCAATGTAATCCCTGTAAATAGATGCCTGCGGCTGTGAGGGGTTAAGGTCCCAGAATACCTTGCGGTCAAGTGACGCAAGCTGTCTGTTAAAAGCCTCTTTAATGGTGTTGTCGTGGTGCAGGTTTATCTCCGTGGCTATCCACATTCCTATGGACATACCACGGAATTTTTCATAGCTGTTCTTTTTTGCTCCGCCCACAAAAATAAGCACACGCTGTTTGTAGCCTGTGCTTTTTCCTTGGATTATGAGGGCTTCATTGCCCTTGTACTGTCCCCAGCGGCATTGCCCTCTGAAATAGTAGGCAATACCAAATCCGTTGCAGTCACCTATAACGGTCTTTGCAGTGGCAGATGTAGCTGCTGTGGCAAGGTGCAGGAAATCCCGTGACTTTTCCAGCGCACGGCAGAAGGCAATGACATTATCCACTGTCTTTCCCGCTCTGACCGCTCCCTCCGCCACGTTTATAACGCAGTCACCGCAGCGGCGGATATATGCAAGATGCTTCCGGGAAAAGTTATACGGTATTGTTTTCTTCGTCCGTATCTTCTGCCGCATTGTTTATCACCTCGTTTATTTCGCTTGTGTCCTCGATCTCTGTTTCACCTGCAGGGTGGTCGCTGTACTTATCGGGCATTCTGTTTTTCAGATACAGTCCCAGTGCAGCCATATTAGGCGGGATATGCCTTTTAACAGTGGTTTCCTGTCTTCTTCCGCCTTTGTAGGATATTTTCTTTTCAACTGCTGTCCCACCAACCGCCGCACCGATGAGCGCCGCCTCGGCTTCGGAATTTATGAGATCCTCGTTATCCGCAATAAAAGCCGCTACGTCGGCACGGCGTGCGGCAAAGTCACGGAGCAGCTTTCGCCGCTTTTTATCATTGGGTTCACTGAGCGCTGCGGAGATGATGTCCTGCAAGCTCCCCGCAGCGGTGTCTGTTTTATCATTCTGCCCCGCTTCCGACATAGCGGCTGCTATATCGGAAAGGGCTTTTTTTCTGTTGTTTTTCACGCCTGCATCTCCTTTCACGCAAAAGCCACAGAAACGGCTTGTACGGCGTTTTGATATCTGGCAGTAAAATTACCTTGCCTTATATCTTCCGTGCAATTTAAAGGCATTAAAAAGGGGTATTAAAAGGGTGTGCCGCTCCCTCATTTCCTTTGGGGCAGGCTTCGCCATTCGGAGCAGCTTTTTTCATCTGTCCGTTAATATCCCATATGACCGTATTTCACTTCCTGCGGGAACGATATCAACCGCATTCCGTTCATACTTTTGTGTATTCTACGCCCACGCTTGTCCTGTGGAGCCGTCCGCCGAAGCGTATCTCCAGCAACGCACGCTTTTTCCTGATGTTATATCCGATGATATATTGCTCATTGCCTTTCAGCCAGCCGCCCGTGACCGTAACATTCCTGTCGTTATCAACATCAGCCGTGCTTTCGGGAATGGAAACGCCGCCGTTGATTATCAGCCGCATGAATGCTTCTTCCTCGCCTGTGATAGGTGTAGGCTTGCCCAGCCAGTTGATAACACCGTCCACCGATCTTACAATGTGATGTATCTCAGGGCAGTAATCGCAGTCAAGGAAAACATAGGACGGCAGCATAACAGGCACAGCCTTTGTCCAGCTTCCGCTTTTTCTGATGATAAGCTCACGTCTCGGAACATATGCCGATATGCCCTCACGTTCCAGTGCAGCACGCACCTTCAGCTCGTTCATGGGCGTGACCTGTATAACGTATATCATACTATCAACTCGCTTTTCTTGCTTTCGATGTAATCCGCAAGCTGCCTGTACAGCTCCGGGTCATCGCTTGCCAGTCCCGTAAACAGCTTTTCCTTGGCGGCATCAAATCCCGCCTCGGTAAGCTCCTTGCTTTTGATATCCATGCTCCGCTTGTAGGAAACCGCCCTGACCAGTTCAGATGCCTGCTTGATAAGCTTCAGCGGATCGGTGCCGTCAAGGTCTTCGGGGGATAGATTGCGCACAGATGTCATAACAAGACTGCTCATCAGCTGCACTATGCCCTCAGTGGTGTCGAGGTCGGGATATTTACCGCACATCTCGGCAATAGCTCTGAAATTTTCCTGCGCCATGTGTATAGCTGCAGCGTCCTCGCAGAAGCCTTTCGCATACCTGCATACAGCCGCCTGAGAAATGCTCTGACCTGTGGTGTCTGTGATGTATTCCACAATGTCCCTGTACGTAAACTGTGCCGAGAGGATCATTTCCTCAACAGTGTTTTTTACAGCAGGGTCAAGGTTGTCGATTATGCCGTGTTTACGCCGTCTGCCCATATCATCACGCCCTTACACACGGATCGCTTGTCTTCCCCGCAAGCAGCTGTATGCCCTCGGGAGATACCTTTGCTTCCATGTCGTCGATATCGTCATCGGATATGTTGGCAGGCTGCTTGTTGTCGCAGCGGCGGAGTATGATGTACTTTGACTCCGACAGATAATTGATGCAGTCGGTAAATTCCGCCTTTTCAATATCAGGCTCCAGCGCCCTGCGCAGCGATGACAGCCTGTTGAATGTTATGCGTCCGATATTTACAGCCCTGAGCACAACGCCGTTGTTATTCACGAAATTATCGGCACGCATCTTTTTTACAATATCCTGTTCAGTCACGGTTCTGACCTCCCTTCATCTCCATAAGGATATCCATTATCTTGTCAAGCTTTTTCTCGGTCTTGACCTGTTCACGCAGGAAATCTTCCTTCGTCAGATAATTATCCTTAACGTCAGCAATGGTGCTGCGCACAGCTTCCAGCTCGTTTTTAACAGCCTCAAGGTCGCATTTGTCAGCCTTTTTGTCAAGTGCCGCAAAGCTGCGGGTCAGGAAAAATCCGATAACGCCCAACAGACCTGTTATTATCGTCATGTATATCTCGGTGCCCATTCTGTCTCCTCCAAAAAAAATAGTGTATAGTCAGATCCTTTTATCTAACTATACACTATTTATCGGTAACAGCCCATTGAAATGGTTCAATACTTGATTTCAATGAATTTTCATCACTCAAAAAATGAAATCTGGTTTTCCAACGGCTTGTTGCGCTGCTTTGAGACCTCATCGGCAACAATGTTGCGTATCTGCCGCTCAGTAAGATTGTATGCCCGTGCCAGCTCCGCAAAATTATATCCGTTGAACTGTTTGCAGATGTTGTTATTGCGCTGCCGCATTGTCAGACTGTCCGGCATACGGATATTTATGGGACTTCCTGCATATGTGGCTACAAGCTTCTTGTACGCATCAAGCCCTATGCACTCCGCCAGTTCCCGCTGCTCATCATCAAGATCGTCAAGGGTAAGCTCATCGAGCAAACTCATATGCAGGCTCCTTTCTTATCTTAGAATTTCAGCATTTTCCTTGCTGCGCCCTCATGCTTCCATCTGCAGGGACTGCCGAAAACAAAATCACAGCCCTCGCAGCTGTCCTTTCCCATAAAGCATACATCTGCCTGCGCATCGGAAATTTTTTCGATGGTATCCACTGCCGCACTCAGCATAGCTTTAAGCTTGATCGCTTCCGCCTCAGCTTCTATCGGGCACCAGTCCGGCAGAGGGGCTTCATCGTATAACGCTGTGGTGCCACGTTTGCAGTATCCAACAAATCCGTCTGTCCTGCCGCAGACAACATAATGGTTGTTCCTGCCATTGAACCTGACCTTCTTGTGTTCGCAGTAATTGCATTTCATATGGCACGTCCCTCCCTTATGGCTTTGCGTTCAGCAGTATTCACATAGCGTTTCAGCCCCTCTATCAGATCACGTCCCTGGTCAAATGTTACCCACTTGAACGGATCCTCTGGGACTGCCGTAACGCCCAGTATCTTTTTGATAGCCCCGCACATTCGCTCGCCCTCTGTCGCCTTTCTCGGTTCCAGCTCGGACAGGCGGTATATCATGCTCCAGCAGTACGACTGCTGACTGACGGTTATCATTCCCGGTACAGTCCTTTTGGTCTGTCTTTTCTTTGGTCTCGGCACATCTCCGAGACGGGTGTTAAGCTCCTTTATCACTTCATAGGTCTGCGCCTTATCCAGCTCCTTGATGCTCTCACAGCCCGTCACTCCGTGAATGATCAGATGCAGCTCTTCGGTGTTGATGCCCAGCTGCTTCGACAGTCCGAATATGCGCCGCCTTTCATTGTCAGTCATGATAATACTCCCTTTCTCATATCTGCGGCTTGCCGTATTTTGCACGTTCCATTATAAGGTCAATGTCAAATGACGGACTTTTGGCAGCTTCTGCCGCCCCGTAGGTGTTTTCCAGTACCTTGATCAGGTTTGACGGCTTTATGATCCAGTCAAATGTGGCGTGCCAGCCACGCCCGTTCTCGCCACGCAAAAACGGCGTGCTTTGCACCGTGCGGAACGCTGTCTCAAAGTCCTTCACCGTGAATTTCTGCGTAAAGCAGGACTTGATGCGTGTTCTGCGTTCTGTTGACAGCTTGTGTGCTTTCGGCAGGCTCACACAGATATTGTTGTAAAGCTCCAATATCTTCTCATACGGTATCCGTTCACGCTTTCCCCGTGCTATAGCTTCTCCGAGCTGTGCCCCAAAGGCAAGCAGCTCGGAGACCTTAGCCGTGTCATGCGGATCACAGCTGCGGCATTCCTTTACAAAGGTTTCCATGTCCATAGGTATTACCTCAGCTTATGGTAAATCGCATCGACCTTACCTGTTTTACAAATTTGTCGAAAAGCGTGCTGTAATGTGCCTTGAATGACGTGCTGTCAAACTTTTCACTTGATACCTCCTTGTAGCGGACGGTGAAAACATCACACTGCATCTCCTCAATACCGTGTGATGTCATTACCGCCTGTATCTCGGACTTATAGTCAGCGATCTCCTTTTCGATAAACTTCTTAGCCTGCTCACGCTCCTTGATAGCACGGACGCATTCGGTCATGCGTTCAGTGTCAATAGGCTCACGGCTTACTTTTGCGGTTATCTTCTTAGGCATAATATGTACCTCCGTTTTCATTTTACGTTTTCACCTAAACGGTGACCAACGTTTTGGGGTGGGGCTGTATGTTTAAGGCACAACCCCCGAGAAGCCTTACTTTCTGCTGTCACTGCGGATATCCCGCAGCATCCAGCCCAGTACTATCAGCAGCAATGCAAGGGGGAAAATAAGGATCGTTCCGTCAGCCCCCTTGCGTTCCGCAGAAAATGCAATGCTCATTCCAATTATCATAAGCAGCAGCTCATGTATGGCAAACAGTATGATGATAAGCTTAGTGCTCCTTTTCATTTTTCACAGCTCCTCTCACTCTCAGCTCACGGTCGCAGGCAGCGATCCTTGTTTTGGTTCCCTTTTTTCCGTACATTTTTGTAGATGCGGCTTTCAGCTCCAGCACGGTCGCTTCCTTGACTGCTGCTCTGTAATCCGCAGAGGACGCAAGTCCCGTTGTAAGCTTGGTTATCATTTCACGCCTCATTACGCTGCCCCCTTTACCTTTTTGATATCCAGACCCGACAGGTCCATTTCCATGAATTTTGCCATGCGTACCAGACCCTTAAGACTGATATCGTCATTGTCATAGGCGTTGGAAAACAGATTGACCGCACCTCTCAGTGCCTGCTGTGTCCTTGCGATGCCCAGCAAAAAATCTATCTCAGCATTCATGCCCTTGTCTGCAAGCACAGGGAATAGCAGTGCGATGTCCTCACGCTTTATGTTGTTGGTGGTATATACCAGACGCTGCTTTGTCCTGTTGGCTATCTGTGCGAATTCCGCCTTCTGCCTGCCGCCGAAGCGCTGTACAGTTTCGGTGTTGCCGATAAAAACGATGCCAAGCGTCTGACCCTCGTCCGCAAAACTGTCAGCAAAGGATCTCAAAGCCTCTATCGAACGGTATGTAAGGTGCTGTGCCTCGTCAAATATGATCACCGAGCCATCGGAAAGGCGGGAACGGATAGAACTCCACATATCATACAGTGACCTTTCGGGACGTGCCCCCACCATATCAGCCACAAGCTTCAATATGCTTTTAAGGCTTGTCAAACAGGGATTTAAAACGCAGTAATAACTGTTTGTGGGATTGTCCTTCACGTACTTCTTTGCAGCTTTTGTTTTGCCGATGCCTGCATCTCCCGCAAATACCGCAAGACCTCCTTTTATGTGCGCAAGCTTTATCATCTCATATGCCCTGTGGGATATTGATGTGTCCGCATATTCGACTTCACGGTAGGTCTCCTCATGTCTGTCCTTGACCGCAAAATAGTCCTCAATTATCTTGACCTGTCTTTCCACATCGCCCTTGTATGTGCCGCTGCGGAGCGTGGAAAGTACCGCACCCGATACTCCTATGAGCTTTCCCGCTTTTTCCTGGGACAGTCCTGATTCTCTTTTTAAATTTTCCACAGCGTCCAGCGCTGCGGCAAGCCTTTTTTCGTCCATAACTATTCCTCCGATTCAAAATTATTTTTACGCCTTGAAGCGTTCTCTATCATTCTTCTGAGGTCAACATCATCAGCGCCCACAGCCTTCGGGAGCTGTTCCTCCGCTGCCCCTATGCGCTGCACATCGGTGTCCTCGGGCGGCGCAAGGGTAACTGCGCCTGTCTTTCGGTATGCTTCGGCGCAGGCAAGAGCCAGCGCATCTATCTGCATATCGCCCGTAAGCTCCTTTCCCATAGCCTTTATCGCCCTGATCTGATGTGCTATAAGACGGTTCCTGTCCGCAATATCATCGGTATTGACAGTGATATAATCCACAAATACCGACATATCAAGGTGCCAGTCACCTATGTATCTGTCCTCATCGTCATATACCCGTACAGTTTCCAGGTCTGCGGGGTCATAGCGTACATATACCTTTTTGCCTACATACTTCCAGTTATCGTCTCTGGTGTTGTACCACAGCTTTTCACCCGATACAGTCACATATACGCCGTTTTCACGTACTGTCTGATATCGGCTCGTTCGCATCAGCATCAGGTTCAGCTCTGATTCACTGCAGGTCCTGAACGTTCTGCGGCGTATGGATCTGCACCATGCTTCGGCTCTGCTCAGTCCTTTGAACTGCGGCTCACAGCCGCCGTATGGGCTTGCATTGTAGCCGTCAAGCAGCAGGTCAAGCTTTTCCCTTATCTGCCAGTCAAAGGGTACTATGCCATGCTTTAGCTGCCATTTCAGGCTCTCGGGACGTTCAACGATGTTTCCGCCCGTAAAGGTAGCCACAACTCGTGAAATGGTGTTTTTAAGGGTCAGAAACATACGCTCAATGGGCTTTGCACGTCCGTTGCATACCAGTGCGTTTACCATTTTGATACCCAGATGGTCAAGAATAGTCGGGGGATCAGGTACATCACGCTGCGACTTCCTTGCTCTGTGACCCTTACCGCCGATATCGTGGGTCAAAAACTCTGTACCGTTATCCACGTAAAGCACCTTGGGTATTCCGCAGCGCATTATTGCGTGACGGAGAGCCAGCACAGTTGAATGTGATGACGGATTTTCCGTAATGTTCCAGCCCACAAGCACCCCTGTCTTAGCGTCCAGTATGCCTGTGATATACAGCCTGTGATTTTTCATGCCGTCATTGGTGCGGGTCATAAAATCAAATGTGTGGTTATCAGCGACCCATACGTCATTAGCCTCAATGTCATCGTAAAGCCTTATTATGTAGGGCAGGCATTCATCAATACACTCCTTGACGGAGCAGCGGAAGTATTTTACCACAGCTTCGGGGATAGTGTCGATGTACCGCCTGAATGTACGTTCCGATGGCATATCGGGGATAAGGTCGGGACGGTTGTCTATTGCCCATTGGGTCGTCAGTCGGTAGCAGTCCGATATGGGCAGCTCTCTGTCGCAAAGATACAGGTCGCAGAACGCCTGTCCCAGCTCAGTGGGAATGCTGCTCCTGCCCTTGTTGTGACCGCCCCTCAGCTCTGCAAGCCCAGCCCAGTCCTCAGCTTTGAAATATTTGTACTTGCGGTAAAGGATATCACGGCTGATCTCAATGCCGTGTGCTGCCATAAAGTCCCTGCAGATGCGCTTGGTCTCCGCAACGAATACCATATCGCCCTCTGCAAGACTTTCGTAGCCCTTGCGCTTTATGCGCCAGTCTCTCAGCAGCTCACACCACCAGCTTATGACCTCACGTTCGGCAGCACTGAAGCTTCCGATGTCACGTTTTTCCCGCTGCCTTGTTTCTTTTGTCGGTGCTGCGGGAAGGCATTTGTCGGCAGGTGCTGTGCTTACGCTGATGCCGCCGTAATATCTCTGCTGCAGTTCTTCGGGCAGTGCGGACACGGGTATCATATACTGCATACAGTTGTTATTATATTCGATCACCGCTTCCAGCTTCTGCTCAGATACTCGCTTCTGTATGTATCTGACCGAACAGCCTTTAAGCTCTGCCACTTCCTTAACAGATAAATAGTCCAAATCCGCACCGCCTTTCTTGGATAATTTGCTGATTTTGCCTTATGCTCATTGCTTTATTTCCGAATCTCTGATATACTTATTTATCGGAGTCGGAACACTGCCTGAGATATTCCGCAAGGAAATCCCGGGTCTCGATCAGAATGCTCTGAATGGTAGCTACATTCTTTCTGATCTGTTCAGGCTCTATTTTTTTGTCCTCGAGCACAGAACCTTCGCAAAGCAGCTCCGCAGTCTTTACAGCCTGGCTGAGCATTTCGGCACGAAATTCCATTGATGTCATTATTCTCACCTCCATCTGACCTGCCACGCTGACTTGCCATAATGGCTTGCGTCAACGAAGATATCGGAAGATACCTATCATCAGCGCAGGGCGGTCATTCCCTGCGGACACCGAAGCTGTGTTCGGTGTTTCGGCTCATGCTTTGCAGATGTCCGTGATCTGCATACTTACAATGTCCTTTCGGTCATGCCTTGCGAACAGGATAGCTTCTACCTTATGCTTTGCCGCAAAGCTGTTTTTCGCTTTTACACGGAACTTATCGCAGTATGCGCTGTCCCAGGTCTCTACTCTTACCGAAATGCTGTAATCATTCATGATATAATCCTCCTTAAAATATCTTAAAAACATCTTTTACCACTGCTGCAAGGCTGTCAGCCGTAATGCAGACACGCTTGGTGCCGCCGTTTTTGAATCCGATGATAACATATTCCTCAGCGTCTTCCGCTTCCGATGAGCGGCTATACTCAACACTTTCAACGTCTTCATCGACCTTTTTCAGCACATCCGCAAGGGCATTTTCCACAAACACCTGCTTCATGGCACAGCAGTAGGAAACATTTCCGCTTATCATTATCCTGCACTCCTTTCCTCGCTATCTACTATGTCACTGACAGGACAGCCGAAGACCGCCGCAAGCTTCCTGCAGAACCTCAGCGACGGCTCTTTTCTGCCGTTTTCGCAGTAGCTGATATATACCTGCGTCACGCCCGCCCGTTCTGCCAGCTCGCATTGGGTCAGACCATAACGCTCACGAAGACTTCTGATATTGCGTCCTATTGTCATTTGTCTCAGTCCTTTCATATTTTCTCGGTTGGTGAAGTCCCGAAGCTCCTGCGCTTCTTTGCTCCATATGCCCCCGAAGGGGCTTTTCAGTCATCGTTCAGGCTTATGCCTGTCTTGTATGCAAATCGTTCCTGAACACCCTGAGCGTCCTCTTCTCTTGCCTGCTCATACATTATCTGCCAGAGGCGCTTTGCTGTCTTGATGCACTCCTCACAGGCATAGCCTCCGTTGGTCTCTGCGATATCATCTATCACACTGCCTATCTCATTGACCATATCGTCAATAACGTCTCTCAGGCTGTCACATTCCATTGCAAGATCATCTGCTTCAGAGTTGCGGGGGAAAATCTTTATATCGCTCAGGCTGCATGGTTCGGTTTTGGGCATTTTTCTCACCTCCTGTTGTATTCTGACTTCTTATGGTGTATAATTTTCATTGAAAGGTGGTGAATCGATTATGACTGACAGCGAAAAAATTGAATTACTGAAAGAGTACGCTCGATTTGAGCGATATAAAAAAGAACCGATCGCCAATGCTCTGATTTCTCTCTTAGTAAAAAAAGACATTATCTCATATGCTGAAAGTAAACAGCTTCTCAATGAATTTGACCGATATATGGATTCTCAGGTAGATGCTTTTTTTAGCCGCTTAAAAGAAGATTTCAATCCCGATGAACGGGATGATTAACATTTCCAAGAAATCTGCCGTTTTCGTCAAATACCATATCATCAGATACATAAACCTTGGAGCCAATGTATTTCCAAATTTCCTCAGGCTTTCCGAAAGTATGGTATTTTCCTGAAATCTTGATTCCGTCAAAATTTACTCTGACTTTGTCAATTTTTTTGGCATTCTCAGCCCGCTCCGCCGCACGGACGGGCTTTTTTCTTACCTTTACTTTCATATTCCACACCCTCTCAGAACATCGAAAGCTGGCGGCTTTCGCCTTCGAGTTCGAAGAACTTTCTTCTGTACCTGTTCACAGCCACCTGTGAAATATATTCGCCCGTTGTATTCGCAATGTAATTTGCAATCTGCTGACAGGAATATTCGCCCGAAGCTATCATATCGTCTGCCTGCTTCTTGACATCGGGCGGCAGGAGTTCCATTTTCATCGGCTGACTGCAAATGTGCCGCCTTGCTTTCTTCATTTTCTGTGCAGAGGGAGCATTGAAATGTGCCTGCCCCATATGCTTCATAATTTCCGCCGCCACAGCCGCCGCAGTCTGTGAGATTATTTTTTCAAGGTCAATATTCTGACCGTAGCCGCCTGTCTGCCTTATGCTCGGAAGCACCTCATCAAACACCCAGCTTTCAAACTTTTCCGCTGCAGGGAGCTTGCTACTCACAATCAGTCGGTAAAGGTCTCCCTCGGGTATGTAATTGACCTGCTGAATGCCTCCTGCCGTAGGGGTCTCCATTTTGAGGACTCCTTTACAATGCTTTCTAATTGCATCAGCAGGCTTTGCATAGCCTAAGACCTTTGCACATTGAGTAGCCGGGAAATATTCCTTGCCGTTGACCGTCATAACCCCAAGCTCGCCGAACTCGGTGCTTTTAAATACCTTTAAATCGGTCATTTTATTTACATCTCCTTCCTTGACAGCTGTCTGCCGTCTGTGATATAATGATTGTGGATTTTTATGCCCGCAGGTATAACCTACAATTTATATTATATTCCCTGTTTAGGGATTTGTCAATATATAAATCCTTATTTGGGGATTCAATATAAAAATAGAGGTGTTTTTATATGAGTATTAGCCAAAATGTAAAAGGTTTACTGGCTCAAAAAAAGCTCACTCAGAAAGATCTATCGGTATTTTTAGGTGTAGGGTCATCAACTGTAAATAATTGGATAAAGTTAGACAGAAGTATTCCATCAGAATACATAATCCCTATCTGTGAATTTATTGGTATAACTCCTTATTTACTGCTTACAGGTAAAGAAGAGCCGCCTTCTGCAGGTTTATCAGATGACGAAGCAGAGCTTTTAAAATACTTTAATCAGTTACCTGAGAAAGAAAAGATTCGACTTGTCAGCAGGGCAGAAACTATTGCAGATATGTATGCCGAAGCTGCTTCAAAGCCTATTCATCCCATAATTTCAGTAAAACACAGTGTTTACAGCGTTTCAGCAGGAACCGGAGATATGCTGGACACCGATGAATGGGATACCATTGACGTTCCAGACAGCCCGGAAGCCCGCAAGGCGGACTTTTGCCTTACCATTCATGGTAACAGTATGGAGCCTGTTTATTACAATGGAGATATCGTTCTGGTCAAAGAGCAGCAGAGCGTTGAAAAGGGACAGATTGGAATATTCATTATCGAAGGCTGTGGTTACATCAAGAAGTTCGGTGGGGACAGACTTATTTCGCTTAACGAGGAATATGATGATATCCTTCTTTCCGATTATGATCCGGAAGATATACGGTGCAGCGGACTTGTCATCGGCAGAGTTTAACTTTTAACATTATGGAGGTATAGCAAAATGATTTTAACAGCATTGGAACTCACATACAATCAAAAGGTCGGCATACTGTACGCAATACCGATTGCTTTGATTATAATAGCTATAATAGTTTATATCGTAAAAGGCTGTAAAGGTCTGAAAAAAGACTCCGATACACTGCAAGACTGGATTAAAGCCAACAATTTTACCATCACAATGGCTGCCGGACCTGCTCTGATAGATGAAAAAACCAAACGATGGACTGTATATAATTTTAATGGTGAGAGTAAAATATACAGTTTCAATGATATAGTTAAGGTAGAGCTTGATGAAAATGGAAATAAGTATGTTTCTGAAAATGGCGTTTTACGTGCCGTTGTCGGATCCGCTATTTTCGGAGGAGTAGGCGCTGTTGTCGGAGCAACGACAGCTAACCGTTCACATACCGTTAATTCGCTTAATGTTATAGTATATACGCCAAGTATAAGCGCTCCTGTGATAACCATTCCGTTCCTTACATCTCCTGTTTCCGATTCGTCTAAAGATTATCAGATTACAAGAGCCAGTGCCATAAAGCTTGTAGGTGCATTCAATGCTATTGCTATGCAAAACACTTCTTCCAATCCGGATGAAAAGACACCGAAAGCCACTTCATCTGCCGCAGATGAGCTTGCTAAATATAAAAAGCTTCTTGATGATGGTGCCATTTCCGAAGAGGAATACTCAGCGGTAAAAAAGAGATTGTTGAATTTATAACAGGTAATAAAGTTTACAATTATAATTTGCAAAAATAATGGGGTGCGAACTGGTTCGTACCCCATTTAATTTATGGTTCGCAGTTCGCACCCTTCATTTTTTTCTATAGCAATTTACTTTTGTCACTCATTTAAAATGTTAAGTGACGCATTTAAGCCGTTTTTAAGACTTTTAAAAGGTTTAAATGCTCCGTTTTTATCGTCCGCAGGTTCAACCTTTTAAACGTAAAAATGCCCGAATGTCTTTGACATAAGACACTCGGGCATTTTCTTTTGTTTCATTTTTTTACGCTTCTAAAACGGCTATTCTACGTGCTTTTTGGGGCTTTTTAAGATTTATCTCGGCTTTTTTCGCTTTTTTGACTTTTTACGTTTTGTATGTCAAATTACAGGTAATGACATTTTATACTAATCTTCAATCGTTCTATAGGCAAAGCCGACAGATGAAATAAGACCAGTCTAGGAAAGTGACCGCAGGCGGGCTTGCCGCCCGGCAAGGGAGCTTGACGAAGAATGGGCTTATTTCAGCCGAGGATTTGTCTGTAGGTTGATTGAAGATTAGTAT
>ERZ1035001.257-NODE-257-length-31960-cov-8.676289_pt1 | contig 31960 bp, 28 predicted proteins | sample MGYA00520685_ERZ1035001 | MGnify/ENA primary metagenome ERZ1035001 (study PRJEB33766, sample SAMN09781749) | gut metagenome | biome: gut microbiome | host: Homo sapiens | place: Madagascar | study: EMG produced TPA metagenomics assembly of the PRJNA485056 data set... | reverse complement strand
TTAAAGTGCAAGTAAGAGATGGGGATTTATTCGCAAGTATTCAAACAACGTGGCTATTTGAGGCGATTTGAGAAATTAGAGATGCACTTGCACTATTAAGCTTTTATCTGCATTTTTACCCAAAATTTGCACTATTTTTCTACCTAATTTAAAATTAAATACCGAAGATTAGGAGTATATTTAGCTCATGAGCATGTCCAACTTGCACAAGTAAAATTTTCTCTTGCATAATAGGATGTCTAAAATTATCACTGAGATTAAGATGCAAGCATTTCTGAAAGAGTTATTTTCATATGGAATTTTAACTCCATTATCATAGTTGATGGTATTATCAAACTTGTTAAAGTTTTATGTTTGTTATAGCATTAAATAAATGTTTAGGCTGGAATTTGAGGATATTATGAGTAATAAAAAGATTAAATTGATTGCAATTTCTATTGCTATGGTATTAAGTACGCAAATTGTATTGGCAGAAGATGTAATTACTGATTTTGGAGGATTAAAAGATTCCCTAAAAAATGCAACGGATTCTTCTGTTACTGTAAAATTGGGTGGTGATATATCAGCTGATGATCGTATCCAAATAGGAAAGAATACTCCAACATCTGTTACAATTTTGGGTGAGAATAAAAACTATAAAAGTACTACTCTCGCTTTTGATGTCCAAAAAAATACAGAACTTACATTAAACAACATTACATTGGATACTATTCAACACGGTTCGAGTTGGGGCGGAGCAATGTATAATGAGGGTACGTTAACTCTTGACAATGTAACATTTAATAATAATAAAGCACAAACTAAAAACGCTGTTGGTGGTGGAGCTATGGCTCTTGTTGCGACAAAGGGAAATGCTGTTTCTACGACTATTAAAAATTCTACTTTTACTAAGAATTCTACTGAAACCAGTAATAGTGCTAAGAATAACGGAGGTGCTATATATGTTTATGGAACTTCTGGGCAGGTAGGAGATAATACTTTAAATATAAGTGGTTCTCATTTTGAATCAAACCATACAAATAAAACTGGTGGAGCTATCGGAGTTAATAATCTGGGACCATCAGATTTTAAAATTGAGATAAAAAATACAACTTTTACAGAAAATAAATCTACTGGTTATGGTGGTGCAATCGATGTTACAACTGGTGACACTGGTGGCACTGGTAATGTAACCCTTAATTTGGATCATGCAACTTTTAACGGCAATCAATCTGAATCTGATGGAGGAGCTATTGCTTATGAAAAAGGAAATATAACCAGCAATATAAGTAATAGTACATTTACAAATAACACTGCAAATAACGGTGGGGCGATTTATAATGGGATTAAGAACCTAACAATCTCTAATACAATATTTGATGGTAACAAAACTAATGATGGTGGAAAAGGTGGTGCAATTTATAACGCAGGAAATATAAGTTTAAACCAAACAGAATTTAAACAATCTACTGATACGATATATATGGCAAATGACTCTACTGCTGATTTTAGTGGCACTAATACATTAAATGGAAGTATTAGTAGTGAAAATGCAACTAGCAAAATAACAAATGAAGGAACTTTAATTTTAAATGCGGATAATTCTGGTTATACTGGAACTTATACTCAAGAATCAGGTCAAACTGATGTCAATGCTTCTTCAACATTCTTTGGAGGAGAAACAACAATTGCGGATGGTGTTTTAAATTGGAATACGTTGAAGAATTACAATAGTACATTGAAAGTAGAAAAAGGTTCATTGAATATTGGAAATGTTAGTAAGGCTTCTTTGTCGTTGAATAGCAATAGTTATATTAAAAAAGACTCTTTAGTGAATATTAACTCAAAGGGAGAAATTAAATTAAACGGTGGAAGTATAACTCTAGATGATAATGATATTTGGGCTGGAAATATTTCTATCGGAGATGAAAATACCGTTGGAAGTGGAACTTTGACAATTGATGGTTTGACTTCAAATGGTGGAATTTTTGCTAATGGTGGAACTATAGATATTATTAGTGGAAGATTGACTGCTTCTGCAGGAGATGTGATAAAAGAAGCAACAACAGTAAAAATTAAAGATAATGCATTGTTGGCTGTTCGTGGCGGAGATGTAACATTGGGTTCAACTACTGATTGGGCTTCTAAAGGCGGAGTTCTTCTTACTGATGGAACTTTAACAGTTAAAGATTTGTCGAATGCTAATGGAATATTTCAAGCAAATAGCGGAAAATTAATGCTAGAAAATTCTACATTTACTGTTGGAAAAGATAGTTTTATCAATAGTAGTGTTGAAACAAATATTGATTCAAATTCAAAATTACAAATTACAGATAATGGCTGGGTAACTATTGGAGATAATGATATTTGGAATGGTGAAGTTTCATTAGCTGGTGGTACTTTAAATTATGAAAGGACAGAAAGTACTAGTTCTACAATGACTGGTGACTTGATTGCTACAAGCGGAAACTTAAACTTGTTAAAAAATTCTTATATAAACATCCAATCACCAAGTAACATTGCACAAGCTGTTTCTGTTGATATTCAAAAAGGAGCAACTGTTGAAATTAGTAATGGGGCAGAATTTAATCTTGACTCTAATGATAAATGGAATGGTTTGATTAAGAATGAACTTGATGGAATTTTGAAAACTGATAATGTAAATAATTCTGCTTTTGGTGGAATGTTGCAACAAAATAAAGGCGTTTCAATATTTGATAACAACTCAAATATTACTATTGATGGGAAAGATAGTTATATTTTAGGTGGAACGGTTGAAATTAAAAATGGTTCTGCATTAAATATCGGTAGTGGTGTTGCAGATAATCATTTCTTTGTAAGTGATTTGAATATGACAAATAATTCAGCATTAAATGCAATGAACAGTGTATTAAACAAATATCAGATTTCAAATGATATGATTGTTGAAGGCAAGAACAACCTTTCTATCGATATTGATGGACGAAATAAAGTTGGAGATGCTTTTATTATCAATAATTTAACCTCAAATACAAATGGAACATTGAATGTTGCTGATTTTAATTTTATTGGTCTTGCCCCAATAGATAGACAGTTCAAAATTAGAGTATTTGATGCAAATTCAATTAATGATAAGGTTAATTTTACTTCAACAGATAAAGAAATTTTTACTCCAATAGGTTATTATAATCTTCAATCAGCTGGTGGCGGTTGGTACACATCCAATATGACTCGTTACAATCCTCAAGTATTTAGAGGGCAAGTTGCAACTTTGGCGTCTTTCAACAATCAATTGATGATTGACGATATGTTGTTAAATCACGTGACACTTGATAGCGAAAGATTATTAGCTCAAAGTAAAAATGCTAATATTTACGCCTCAACACTTCCTCAATTTGCACCTTATCAATATAAAAAGGAAGATGGTGGATTGTGGTATAAATCATATGTAAACTTTGAAAACTTGTCCTTAACTCAAGGATTAAAAGTCGGTAATAATTCATATGGTTCATTAGTTGGTGCAGATTTCCCTGTTATCAAATTGAAACATGGTTGGAGATTAATGCCAACAGCTTATATTGGCTATAATGGTGCTCACCAAACATTTAATGGTGTTGGGATGTATCAAAACGGCGGTCAAGGTGGCTTGATGGGAACATTTATGAAAGATAATTTCATTGGTTCTGTTGTTGCTTATGGCGGAGGATATAATAATGAAATGTCTGTTGCAGGGAATACAGATAGAGCGGGAAATTGGTTCGCTGGCACTGCTGCAAAATTAGCTTACAACTTCCATCCAACTAAGCATTTCACAATCCAACCAACAGCATTTATGTCATATAATATTTTTGGTCGTCAAAATTGGGGAACGGATTTTGGTTCTATGAGTATGAATTCTGGATTGTTGAATGGAATTAACGTCGCTCCTGGAATGAACTTTATTTATGCAAAAGAAACGTGGAGTGTATATGCAACATTCCAATATATGTATAACATCAATGAGCAAGTTGGTGGTAGAGCAGGAAATGTTGATTTAGCAAGTGTAAAAATGGAACACGGATATATTCAATATGGTTTAGGTGTAACTAAAACATGGAAAGATAGATTGAACTCGTTCTTCCAAATCGTATTTAGAAATGGTGGTAGAACAGGTGTTGGATTCCAATTAGGCTTGAACTATACATTTGATTGGTTTAGCCCAAAATCTAACAAAACTCCTAAAGCTAATGCTTCCCAAATTAAAAAAACAACTACTTCAAATAAAAAAACTCAAGAAGTGAAGGAATTTCAACATATTGGCTCTAAAACAGTTTTGAAATCTTTGTCAATGAAGTAGTTGAAAAGTTATGACTGGGAAAGGACTGATTTTACTGTCACCTAAACCCTTCCAACTTTTTAAAATCTTTTCAAGAGGAGTAATGTCGAAGAAGGGACTCTGCTTGATTGTAGGCGAGAATGTGAAATTCGAGCCGTACAAGGAAGGTATGCCGAGTAGTCGGCTGAACCGTTAAGTTTTTCTCAACAAGAAAAACTTAAGTGAGAGTTCCAAGAATAAGCTTTTTGCATTAGAAAAATGTCGAAGAAGGGACTCGAACCCTCAATAGCTTTCGCTACACGAACCTGAATCGTGCGTGTCTGCCAATTCCACCACTTCGACATTTGTTTTTTATATTCTCGCAATCGTCATACAGATAAGTATCTTCCACAAAACTCGTTAGATCTAAAACTTTTTCAATTTTGCATAAGTTGCATCCATGGCTTTTTTGCCTTTTGCACCAAAATCAATAGTGTACATAATACTTTCGCCAATATTCATGACATCTGTAATATGTCCTATACCCATTTGTCCATGGAAAACTCTTTGTCCAACTTCAAAAACATCATCGATTACAGGAGCAGCTTTTCTCTGAATTTCACGTTCTTCTGCTAACTTTCTTTCATTTTGACGCTGTGCAGACATTTTACGAAGAGCATTAATTGCATCAGAACCAGCTGCACGTCTTGCTTCTTCTTGGCGTTTTTGATTTATTGCCGATTTGACAACCATTGCTCTATGCGGAGTTCTATTTGAAACAGGTTTTGAATACGATGATTTTGAATATGACGAATTTGAGCCATAACTAGAAGAGGATGAAGAAGATGTAGAGTGAGTTCTTCCTCCACTTGCCAAACCTTTTCTTTGAGGAGCTACAAAATTAGCACCGAACCCAGAAGAAGGTTTAATATAACCATCACTATCTGATTTTGCAGAATTAGCCTTCGCTCTTGACACAGCACTTCTGAATGTTGAGGATGATGAATCTCCTCCACCCATAGATTCTGAAGATTCTATCAAGTTTTGAGGAATTTCTTCAATAAATCGAGAAGGGTTATAATATCTATATTCACCCCACGTTTGACGACGTTTTGCTGATACAAGATATAACTTTTCTTCTGCTCTTGTTATCCCTACATACATCAAACGACGTTCCTCTTCTACCTCAGACGGAACTTGAAGAGTCCTTTGAGAAGGGAAAATTCCTTCATCCATCCCAGCAATAAAAACAACAGGAAATTCCAAACCTTTAGCGGCATGAAGAGTCATCATCGTAATATTATTGGTATCCTCTTCCATTGAGTCAAGGTCTGATACCAATGCTACTTGTTGCAAAAATTCACCCAAGATATTATCTTCTTCTTCTGGAACAAATTCTTCTGCAACGTTAACAAGTTCTTGCAAGTTGTTTATATCATCTTGAAATTCTGGATCAGTCGCAGCCTTAGCTTGTAATTCTGCTAAATAACCAGATTTTTCAATAACCAAAGTTACAAACTCTTTCAATGTATAAGAGTCTTTTGCTTGTTGGAATTTCAAAATCAAATTTGCAAAATCTTTTAATTTTGATTGAGTTTTAGAATTTAACTCTGATTGTTCACAAATTTTTATTGCTTCATAAAGGCTAATATCTCTTTCATTTGCGAATTTTGTCAAATTTTGCATTGTAGTATCACCAATTCCACGTTTTGGAATATTTATTACACGACGCAAACTCTGAGAATCATCGGTATTATTTATTAATTTTAAATAACACAAAACAGTTTTAACCTCTGCCCTATCATAGAACTTTGTTCCACCGTAAATTCTATATGGCAAACCTGTTGCCATACAAGCTTCTTCTAACGCACGGGATTGATTATTTGTTCTATAAAGAATTGCAAATTTATTATAATTCCCGCCTGCGGTACGTCTAATATTACTTACTATATAATTTGCTTCATCGGCTTCATCATCCGCAATATAATAGCTTAATTTTTCACCTTCCCCTTTATTTGAATACAAAACTTTATCCAAGCGTTCATCATTATTTTCAATTACAGAATTTGCTGCATTCAGAATATGAGCAGTTGAACGATAATTTTGTTCCAATTTAATTAGTTTTGTATTTTTATAATCTTTTTGGAAATTCATGATGATAGTGAAATCCGCACCACGCCAAGAATAGATTGATTGGTCAACATCACCTACAACACACAATGAACGAGATTCTGGAATTTCAGATTTCAAGTTAGTATATAGCATATTTACTAATTTATATTGAGCCAAGTTTGTATCTTGGTACTCATCGACCATAATATGTTGAAATCTGTCGTAATATTGCTGACGAACTTCTTCATTTTGTTCTAACAACTTAACCGTCAGCATCAACATATCGTCAAAGTCTATTGCATTATTTGCATTTAGAGTTTTTTCATATTCTTCATAAACAGAAGCTATTTTTTGAGATTTAAAATCTCTCGCAAATGTTGCAAATGTCGTCGCATCTTGCATTTTGTTTTTTGCATTTGAAATTACAGATTTTACTAACTTAGTTTGATAAACCTTATCATCCAAATTTAACTTTTTGATAGCTCTTGTAATAATTTGATTTGTATCAGAATCATCATAAATTGTAAAATTTTTATCCAAATTTTTGCCAGTTGCAGTGTTGTATTTGTCAATATTTTCTCTCAAAATACGACCACAAATGCCGTGGAATGTACCTACCCACATATATTTAACCGTATCTTCTCCAATAATTTTTCCGATACGTTCTTTCATTTCCTTAGCGGCTTTATTGGTAAATGTAACGGCTAATATATTTCTAGGTCTTACTCCGTTTTGAATCATATAAGCAATACGAGTAGTAAGAACTTTTGTTTTTCCAGAACCTGCTCCTGCTAAAATCAACAAAGGTCCTTTTGTAGTTTTAACAGCTTCAACTTGCTCCTTATTAAGATTTTCTAATAGATTTTGCATGACCCTCTTCCCAAATAAAAAAAAATATGATATAATTAGCATAATCAAAAAACGTAATTAATGCAATTAGAAGGTAAATGAAAAAATGACAGAAAGTGATAAGGAAATTATTTTAAATTCAAGCGATGCTGGAGACGATATTCAAAAATCAATAGTTGTACCTATTGATGAAGACATGGATACTGTTAAATCAGATGCTCCAAACACAGTGGATGAATTGGCAATGGAATTAGCTACAATCAAACAATCAGCTAAAAAGATTGCTATCATCGGAAGCCGTAATCTTCCTATCACTCATCAGCAAATGATTGAAACTCTTGCAACAGCTCTTGTTATGCAAGGAAATACAATTATTACTTCAGGTGGTTCTTCTGGTACAAACGCTGCTGCTATTCGTGGTGCGATGAAAGCTAACCCAGATAAACTTAGCGTCGTTTTACCTCAAACTATCGGTCAACAACCTAGCGATGTTCAAGACCAATTAATTGGTGTTCCTAACATCATTGAACACGCTGATAGAGCAATGATGACTCTTGCTGATGCCTCTAGAATTTGTAACCGTGAGATTATTGATGAATGTAATCAATTAATTTGTTTCTTATCTCACACAAGTAAAACCCTTCATAACGCTGTTCAATACGCTGAAGAAGGCCACAAAGTTATTACAGTATTCTACTTAGACTAATAAAGGTATCTCTTTTATGAGTAGCGATAGATTGAAAAAATTAACGGGCAAAAATCCTCGTGATTTTGAACCTGTGGCTTTTGATGTTATAAATAAGCCAGATATTGAACTATTTAAAGAATTAGTTGATAACGATGATTTTTTATTTGATTTTGTTAAACAAAATGTCGCAAAACGACTTGTTAAAAATTGTAATGAAAAAAATTATCAAAACCTAATTGAATTTTTGGGCTATTATTCTCCATCATATGAAGAATTTATTGTTTCTACACTTGCAAACTTTGCAGATGAAGATTTAACAGATAAAATGCTTGAAATATTTAAAAACGGAACAGAAGATGAAAAAACATACTGTGCAAAGTTTTTCTCATACATTCAAGATCCACTTGCTTTAGAATGCTTGAGAGCAAATGCTTTTAGCGAAAATAGCTATTTAGGAGCAAATTGTGCTTCTACTCTCGCTCTTTTGAAAGATGAAGAAATATTCAATGTTGCCTTAGAAAAATTAAAATCCAACGACGAATTTGAAAAACTTGATGGAGTAAAATTCCTTGTATCTTACGGAGATAAAAAAGCGACAGAAGAAATAATTAAAGCAATGAAAACATCCGCTATGCCAGAAAATATTGCAGGAGAAATCCCTTATTTGTCAAATTTATTTGAATTACTAAAAACCAATAAAACAGATGGATTAATAGTTTTAAACCAAATAATAAACGGATTAGGTGAAATCTTAGGACTAGGACAAGTATTTGATTTTCAACTATATGAAATACTTGAAATGCTATTGTCTGAAGCTCCAACATCTGAATCAGCAGTTGTTTTGCTTAACGCAAAAGAAAAGTTTGAAACGTTAACAGAAAACGATGAATACCTATTTGATGAAACGAAAGAAGTGAAACAAGAGATATTTGAAATTAAAAAACTTTTGAGTAAAGTAAAAGCTTCTAAAATAATTGAAGAAGAAATTTCAGAAAACAGCCCTTTTGTGTTTACGGCAATTGATTTAACAACTTCAACTGACAAAATAAGAAATTTGCTATTTAATGCAACAAATCAAACGCTTGTACTGAAAGCAATTGAAGCATTAAAAGAGAGAAATAATTTAACCCAAAACGACAAAATTTCTGCATTAAAACTCGTTACAGATAGCAATATCAAAAACATAATTAACGCAATATAGGAGAAAAAAAATGAAATACATTTTCAAAAAAGAATCTATTGAAATTCCTGAGGGGTTTAGAAGCCTTACAGACGAAGAAATTGCTAAAGATTTTAAAGCTCTTGATATGGACAAAAGCTATTTTATATCTAAAAATGAGTGGATGTTAAGCTTTATCAAACTTCTTGGCGAGGACATTGAGGCTCTTAATAAAGAAGGTCTAGATTCTATTATGGATAAAATCCAAGATTTATCAAATGAATTTGATAAATACGACCTTGACCATAACAAATATATCGATTTCGATGAATATAAGAATTTTATCACTCAGAATTTGTTTATTTCTGAATAAGAACTAACACAGCTCCGAATAACTAAATAAGAACGGACATTCTGAGAAAATTGAAGTATCTCAAATTTTTGCGTTTAGCTCCCCACAAGGAGGGGAACACAATATTACAAAATATTAAAACAAATTATAAATCGCTAAAAAGCAACGAGAGTGTGCTACATTATATAATAAAGAAAGTATAATATAGATTTCTGTGTTAATTTCTATGCTACAAAATCCTTATATAATGTATAGGGGAAATAAATCATAGGAGAAAAAAAATGACACTAGAAATGGGAAGTAGTACTACTCATCCAACAACTATAATTAAAAAGGTTTTACCTGAAAAAGAACATGGACTTAAACGAGGAGGTTTAAATCAATATAGACTAATTAATCCTAATCTTAAAAAACTAAAAAAGACTCCACCTATCTTCACTAGACCAGATGTTTTTGAAAGACAACCTCAAACAAAAGGGATTTTAGGCAAGTTTTTTGATTTTGCTAAAGGATTTATAAAAAGAATTAAATAGAAATTTAAATAAAAAAGCGGAGGTTGGATTTCCAACCTCCGCTTTTTATCTATTAATATTTTAATTAGTCAAAAACGTAACTAATAATAGATGCTTCTCTAGCTTTTTTAATTGCTTTTGCAATCATTCTTTGGTGAGCTGCACAGTTACCAGTAATTCTTCTCGGAATGATTTTACCAGCTTCTGTTAAATATCTTTTTAATTTAGCAGCATCTTTGTAATCAATTGATGTTACTTTATCAGCACATAGACTACAATTTTTACGTTTTTTCTTATCGTCTTGTCTTGCCATTTGTTTTAATTTGCCTTTCTAGCCTTATATTATTACTACATTATTTTTTTCAATCGATGATATTTCCTAGAACGGAACTTCTTCATCATCTAACAAAACATCAGCATTAGCTTCAGGAGATGATTCCATTTCTCCAAATGTTAAAATATCACCATCTTGATTAGCAGAATTTGAAGGAGCTTGAGATGCACCACCCATCAATTCGATAGTTGAAGCTTCAATCTCAAAAACTTTCTTATCTGTACCGTCATCCATTTTGCTAACACCACATTGCAATCTTCCTTCAACCAAAACTTTTTGATTTTTTGAAAGACCAGCAACAACAGATTCTAGAGCTTGTCTTTTTGAGATAACTCTAATCAATGTTTCATCTTGAGTTCCAATATTCAAAACAAATGATGAAACAGCAACGTTATTTGCCGTAAAACCTGTTTTTGGTGCTTTATAAACTATACCTGTAACTACTGCTTTTGCTAATGTCATTTTTTGTTATTCCTTTATACATCCAAAATTCCAAACACATCGTTCGGAATGACACGTCTAACTAAACTGAAGCCTTTTCAGAAACTTCTAAGAACATAGTTCTCAAAATATTGTCATTCAATCTTAATTGTCTTTTGAATTCTGCAACTTTATCAGCAGGTAAAGCTAAAACTGTTGTAGAGAAATAACCATCTCTGAAATTTTGAATTTCATAAGCTAATTTTTTTCTACCTACTTTATCAGTTGATTCTACTGAACCACCGAAATCAGAAACAACAGAACCGATTTTTTCGATTAGTTTATCAACTTCTTCTACATCTAAATTTGGCTTGAAGATTGCCATTAATTCGTATTTTCTCATGTAATTTATCTCCTTTTACTATTTTTCATACTGAATATATCCTAATAGTATCATAAAAACATAAAATTTTACAATATATAGTCTGCCGTAAAGCTATAATTAGCAGGACCGATTAAGAAAATATCCGCATTCGGATTATCTTTAGAACCGCTCCACTCAACATTTACAGCTCCTCCAAGCAAGTTAACTTTGACAGTGTTTTCTGTTAAGTTATTTAAAACACCAGCTACAACACTTGCACAAGCCCCAGTTCCACAAGCTAAAGTTATTCCGCAACCTCTTTCAAAAACTCTCATTTCTATCTCTTTTCCAGAAATAACTTTTACAAATTCAGTGTTCGTTTTTTCAGGGAAAAATGGATGAACTTCCATATCTGGACCATATGTTTTTGCCATACAAAGAGTGTCCTCATCAGTAAAAATTACACAATGTGGATTTCCCATTGAAACAGGGGTAATATGAAATTCTTTATCTTTCACATGGACAATTTTTTCCCCTTCGAACGGAATTTTTGATTCTTCTAATATAGGAGTTCCCATATTCACTTTAACATTGCCATCGTCTAAAATTTGAGGTTTTATAACTCCAGCAAGAGTTTTTACACTAAAAGATTTTGATGAAACAAGTTTTTTATCGTAAACATACTTAGCAAAACATCTCATCCCATTTCCACACATCTGAGCTGTTGAACCATCAGAATTATAAAAATACCACGCAATATCAGTTTCGCCATTTGGCTTTGTATCTGGAATAATCATTCCGTCTGCACCAACACCAAAATTTCTGTCGCATATTTTTTTTGCAAGCTCAGACATTGTTAAGCCAGATTTTTCAAACTCTGAATAATCTAGCACAACAAAATCATTTCCACAGCCTTGCATTTTTGTTATTTTAATTGTTTTCATATAAATTACCTCTCTTTTGGGCAAATTATACAATAACAACAAAGTAAGTGCAATCTATGCTTTCAAAGTCATTGGTTGATAAACATGTTGTTCTGGCTGTTTTAGAGGTTTATCCCAGTATTTATAAGCTTTTTCAGTTAACATTTGACCAATTGTAGATGAACCAATTGAACCACCAATAAATATCAAACCTTTAATTACAGGTTTCCATTTATTTGATACCGGAAGCTTTTCAATGATTGGATTCAAATTCTTTTTCATCCAACCTTCACCTAAGAACATACCTGCAATACAACCTGATTCAGCGAATAGCGTTTTCTTTCGCTCTTCTTTCTTTGCAGTAAGAACATTATAGCCACTTGAAACAACAATCAATGGATTAATGTTATTACTAACAAATTTTACGCCTTTTGAAATTCCCTTAAATACTGAATCCCTTTCTGCAACTTTTTTAACAGCGTTAACGCCTCTTTTAAGAAATGAATTATATTCCGCTCCTGCTTTTATGGCATTAACAGTTTGACCTACGGCAACGGGTAACCTGCCTAAGTCGCCAGAGGTTGTTTTATCGACATTTCTTATTGCAAATCCAACTGTTGCTACATCACTAAATGACATAAAACGCGTTAACCTTTCACACTACTATACCTTACATTTATATAAAGTATTTTTAGAATGTGAAATTGCACAAGAGAGAAATATCTTTACATTTGTTAAAAAAATTATGAATTGCAGACAGCAGAAGCAATCTGAGAGGCTGAAATTTTTAAACAACTTAATTTTTCACAAGTTGTTTGACGTCTTGCCCACAAACATGGTTTCAATTCACAATTATCATTTGCCATTATCGGAACAACATTGTCATTTTTAGGAATCAAAGCTTCAACATCAGTAGGCCCAAAAATAACATACGTTTTAGTATGTAACGCAACCGCCACATGTAAAGGAGCAGAATCTGAACACAAAAACTTCTCAGCTGAAGAAATCAATTCAGCCAAATCTCTTAAATTCTTCGTTGTACCATACAAATTTTCAAAATTTTGGGTACGAACATTCTGCATAATTGTTTCTATACACTCTTTATCATCAGGGCCACCGACAAGTCGAACTTTTTTACCCTCTGCAACTAACAGATCAATAACTTTTGCCCATACTTCTGGCGTAATTGTTTTTATACAACCTTTTTGAACACTCAATTTGCTAACTCCAGGGTGAATCAATACAGAATTAGCTATTTTTTCCTTTGGCTGAACATTTATTTCTGGAAGTTCAGTATTAAAATCAGTTATATTTCTAATTAAGTCATGGTACATTTTACAGGCATATTGTTTTTTGTTCAATCGCATTGCATGAGTTAATAAAATTTTGCTTAAAAATCCTGTATCATACCCACAGCGAACTTTTATTCCTGTTAAGAAAAGAAGAATACTTATAAGCTTATTCCCTCCAGATGACAATACCAAATCATAGTGACCCACCCAAGCAGCCCTTAATAATTTAAACATCTCAAGGTACTTATTCTTTCCTTTTACATCAATTAAAATTAAATTATCAATAACATCAGTTAAATCTTTAACGCCCTTGCTACGAGGTTCAAGAGCTAATGTAATTTCTGAATTTGGATATTGTTTCTTTAGCGAAATCAAAGTAGGCAAGAAAAATATTTCATCACCGATTCCGCCAAAATTTATTGCTAATATTTTCTTCTTTTCGTCCATGATTTTATTATACTTCAAAAATTTTCAAAGCTCTTGGTAAAATTCCTAAACAATACGAAATACAAATGCCATAATTTGTTATTGGAACATTATTTTCTGACGCCAACAAAATTCGAGATAGAACTTCTCGCCTATTAGTCATACACGCTCCGCAATGAATAATCAATTTATATTTTGAAATATCTGGGAAATCATGACCAGCAATATTATCAATAATTAAGTTTTTGCCTGTTTTTTTACGCAACAAATTTGGAATTTTAACACGCCCAATATCATCTTCAATTGCATGATGAGTACAGCTTTCTAGTATCAAAACTCTATCACCATCTTGCAATTTTTCGATAGACTTAGCACCTTGTGAAAAAGTATTTAAATCACCTTTCAAACGAGCAAAAAGGATAGAAAAAGAAGTTAGAGGAATATTCTCAGGAACAATTTCCGATACAGTTTTGAAAGCTTGAGAATCAGTAACAACCAAACTTGGAGCAAATTTTAAATTATCGATAGCAGATTTAAGCTCTGATTCTTTTACAACAACACTTACACAATTATTATCAAGTAAATCACGTAAAGTTTGAACTTGTGGCAAAATTATTCGACCCTTTGGAGCTTCCTTATCAATAGGAATAACAAGGATAACCGTACTTTCTTGAGGTATTAAATCCCCAACAATTTTTGGAGAATTTACAAAATCCTCTGGCAACAATTTAACCAATAATTCCTTAATCTTGAAAACAATCAAATCATCTGTTTTTACAGAAGATAGTAAAATATGTTTTGTATAATTCTTCAAATCCTCAATAATATAATCAGAAGGATATTTTTCATCCGTTTTATTTATGAAAATCATAAAAGGAATTTTTAATTCATTAAATTTTTCAATCAAATTTCTCTCATAATCATCAATTCCATTATAATCACAAACAACAATTGCTACATCAGTTCTATTTATAATTTTCATTGTTTTTTCGATACGTTCAGAAGATAATGCGGTAGAATCATTTATTCCCGCAGTATCCAGAAAATTTACAGGTCCAATCGGTAAAAGTTCCATTGTTTTTTCAACAACATCAGTCGTAGTGCCTGCAATATTTGAAACGATTGAAACGTCTTGATTTGTTATTCTATTAAGTAATGAAGATTTTCCTACATTTGTTTTTCCGAAAATTCCAATATGTAAACGCATTGATTTTAATGTTTTCATAAAAATAACAACCTCCAGATACTAAAAAAGACCAGCCTTATTAAAGACTGGTCTTTAAAGCTTTTTCAGATTAACCTCTGATTCCTAACTTTTTAATCAATTCTCTGTATTCATCAAGGTTTTGAGATTTAACATAAGCTAATAATCTCTTTCTTTTACCTACCATCATCAAAAGACCTCTTTTTGTAGCGAAATCTTTCTTGTTAGATTTTAGGTGTTCTGTTAATTCGCTGATTTTTTGAGTCATCATTGCGATTTGAACTGCAGCAGAACCAGTATCTTTTTCGTTCTTACCGTAAGCCTTAACAATTTCAGATTTGTTTTTTAAATTAATTGACATTTTAGTTATTCCTTTTCTTGTTGAGTGATTATTGGCGTAAGCACTCTACAAGGGTAATAATAATATGTAGAAGAAAAAAAATCAAGTCTTTGTATCAGATTTTGAACCATTATTATAAATAAGCATTATGAATGAATTTGAAACGGACATTTTGTACAATGAGCTTTCGGATGAAGAACAAGATTATCCTCTAAGTCATACATTCTTGCAATTCTTGTATCAAGAGGAGCTCCACAACGAGGACATTTCAAACCTCCAGCACCATTCAATATTAATTGTTTCAAACTTTCAATAATCTCTGGAGAAACAATATCACTCGCAATATCTTTTTCTAATTTTTTAATCTCTGACGGTTCACATTTTAAGACTTTTGCAAGAGCTTGACGCACCGTTACAGGTAAAAACAACTCTTTTCCTGCCTCTACTTCTTCAACATCCTCTAGAGGAATGTTTGCAGCAATAGCCAACCCTTTTTGTGTTAAACCTAATTCGTTTCTTTTATTTTGAATAAATCTTGCTAATGTTTGCATGGCAAAATAATAGCATAAATATAGAATACTTTTTATTGAAATAAGTTAAATTTTAGAATTATTAAGAAATGTAACAATGAAATATTTAACGCAAACACAATAGAATTAAGTATTCCCGCCTTTGAGTATATATTTTATATAAATAAAAAGGCAATTCTTGAAAAGCAAAATTGTTTATATAAGTACGGGGAACGAAAAATAAAGAAACGGGGAAAATTATGTTGCACGCTACTAATAATACATTTGCGAACATTCCATATTATGGTTGCTTACCAATGATGCAAACTAATTTCGGTGGAGATTTACAATTATGTACAATTGAACCATACGCTGGTTACAATATTGGTTATAATCTTAACCCTGTAGCTCAACAAACTTGGGGCGGAAGCATTTTCAATCCAGGTCAAGCAGCAACATGCTATGCAGCTAACCCATTTAGTAATGGAGGATGTTCATCTACTCCTGTTTCTTCTGGAATCCCAACACCAGGAACTCAAGGATTCAATGATGCAGTTCGTCGAGGAGCCGCTCAAATAGTTGGAAATACATTAAACGCTATGACAAGCCAAAACTTGAACCGTTGTTTAGCTAACATTCAACAAGCAAAAACAGCTTTAGAAGCTCAATTGACTAATACAAATATCACTGATGATCAAAAGAAACAAGTTAACGATATGTTAGATAAAGTTAAAGCTCAAGAAGAAGAATTGAAAAAAATCGCAGAATCTTCTGATCTTGACCCAAAAACAGCATACGAAAAAGTTGGAGAACAAGAAAAAGCTTTAAGACAAATTTTAGTTGACACATCTAAATTGATTAAAGATATTAACGCTCCAGCTTCTTCATCAACAGGAGAAACAACTACAACTTCTACTGGCGAAACAACTACTGCTGGTGAAACTACAACAACAGCGACATCAGGAACTGCTGCTACTCATTCAGCAACAACTCCAGAAGGTGCTTCAACAGATGAAACAACATCAACTGACGAATTATCTCCAGAAATAGAAAATCCTGCAAATGATGTGAATGTATTTAGTTGGGTTCAAAAGTTCTATGATGCAACATACGGTGGTTGGTCAACTGATAATGACACATTCAACGCTGTATGTGATCAAATTAACAAAGATACAGTAATGCCATTGATGATTTCTTGGAATGCCAATAAATCTAAAGAAAAAGGTGAATCATTTATGGATGCTTTCTTATGGGATGCAGATAGATCACAAAAAATAAAATATGGAAAACAAATTTCATTAGCTTTGCGCCAAAAAGCAATGGAATTAGGTATTGCTCAAGACCCAGCTCTTCAAGAAGCATTTGCAAAAATAGATAACGAAATGAACTCCAAATGCATGGTATTTAATTACAAGGCAGGTCCAGCTTTCAACAAAGCAATTGAAATCATTGCAAAGAAAATGGGCGGCGAGTATGCAAAATATGCAACACCTAATAAAAAATCATAATAAAAATATCATAATCGCATAAAAATCTCTTTATTCCTCAATATGAGAAATGTGAATAAATATCCTAAAGGTTAGTAAAGTAGTGTAGAAATCGTGTCCTGCAAAAATTGCAGGACTTTTTTTTGATTATTTGCAAAATAAAAACAGCCCTCAAATGAGAGAGCTGATTTTATTCTATAGAAATACTTAATGTAAAAATCTTAAGTATATATAAGCGGTTGAAATAAGTAATGATATTGCAACAACTCCAACTCCATATTTCAAAAATCTCATAAATGAAATAGGATGTCCTGATTTTGCAGCATTTTCAGACACAATAACGTTTGCAGCAGCACCAATTATTGTCATATTTCCCCCAAGACAAGCACCCAAAGACAACGCCCACCACAAAGGATAAGCATAAGTTGCACCCATAGTCTTTTCAATTTCAACAAGCATAGGGGCCATTGTCGCCGTATATGGAATATTATCAATAATTCCAGAAATTACGCCAGAAGCCCAAAGAATTATCATTGAAGTTGCAGCCTGTGAACCTTGTGTAACTTTCAAAATCCACTCTGCCATCAACTTAATACCGCCAGAAGCTTCTAAGCCTCCAATAATTATAAATAAACCAATAAAGAAAAATATTGTATTCCACTCAACATCTTGCAATATTTCATTAGGCTTTTCAAAAATCAGCAAGATACTTGCACCTAACATAGCAACTACGCAAGTTTCAATATGAGTGACATCGTGCAACATAAATCCTAAAATCACCAATGCCAAAATTAGGGTTGAACGAATCATCAAAGCTTTATCTGTAATGGTATGAGAATTATCAATTTTCGCAACTTCATCCATCTTATCTTGCGATGCGTGAAGTTTCTTTCTGAAAATAAATGCCAAAACCGTAAGGACAACACACATAATAACCAAAATTACGGGAGTTAATTCTTTTATAAAATCAATGAAAGACAACCCTCCAGCACTACCAATAATAATATTTGGAGGGTCACCAATTAATGTTGCAGTTCCCCCAATATTAGATGAAAAAATTTCAGTTAATAAAAATGGGATAGGGTCAATATCAAGCTTTTTAGCAATTGCAAAAGTAATAGGCATAATCAAAATTACAGTTGTAACGTTATCCAAAAAAGCACTTGTGACAGCAGTGAACACACCTAAAGCACAAAGAACCTTTACTGGATGACCTTTTGTAAATTTTAAAAGCTCATTTGCAATCCAATTAAAAACACCGCTTCTTGTAGTAATGGACACAATTACCATCATTGAAACAAGTAAAAAGATTACATTAAAATCAATAAAATTGATAAAATAATGAGGATTTATACCATCCCCCAACGTTTTTGTTTGGCTAACCAACCCCAACACAATAGTTAAAGCTCCACCAAGCAATGCAATTGTAACTTTTGGAATTCTCTCAAGTGCAATAAAAATATACGCAAGAATCAATAAACTTGCAGAAACTAAAACACTATGAGAAGAAATAAAAGAGCTTATCATGCACTACCTCCCCGTCTAATCGCTAATATAAGCCTTTTGAGAAAATAAATTTCTTCACAACTATTTTAGCATTATACGCTAATAATGCAACAATATTTTTGTTTATACCATATAGTTTATGTGCAAATCGCATTCTCTCATAATGAGCAGAGCTAAGTTTACACTTAGAGATGAAAACAAACACAAAACAAAAAAGACGAATAGAATATATTCGTCTTTTTGTTTTTGAATTTTTTATAAAATTATTAACCTTCAACAGCCATGTGTTTTGGTTGACCTTTCTTTTCTTCCCAGAAGTCAACTAACATTGAACAGAAGAAGATACTAGAATAAGTACCAACAACTACACCAATCATCATTGCTAGAACGAAGTCTTTAGTTGTAACACCACCAAAGAAGTACAATGCTGCTAGAGTGATGAATGCTGTTAATGAAGTGTTTACACTTCTTGTTAAAGTTTGGTTAACAGAAGCATCAACGATTTCTCCAAATGTCATTTTCTTGCCATAATATCTTAAGTTTTCTCTGATACGGTCGAAAGTTACGATTGTATCGTTGATAGAGAAACCAATCAATGTCAGAATTGCTGTTAAGAACAACCCGTCAATTTGCACGTTACAGAAAATACCAAGGATTGAGAACACACCCATTACGAATAATACGTCGTGTACCAAACCTAAAATTGCTGCAATTGCGTATTCTAATTTAAATCTAAATGAAATATAAACAATCATACCAACAATTGCTAATAACAATGCAATGATAGACATTTTGAATAATTCATTCCCAAGAGTTGGACCAACTGATGAAACTTGAACAAGTTCTGCATTTTTGTATTCTTTTTTGATTGTTGTTGAGATTTGGTTAGATAAGTCAGAACCTTCATCAATGAATTTTGTTCTGATAGAAATAATAGATTTAATGTTATTATTTTCTGTTGTTGGGTTAACATTCAATACTTGTAGGTATGTGTTTGTAACCCCAATATTATCAAGGTCTTCTCTTGTTTTTGCAAGGTCATCACTTGAAACTGCTTCTGGAACACCATATTGAAGAATTGTTCCACCTGTATAATCAATACCAACCTTCATTGGAGAGTGAGTTGGGTATGTAATCATTGAATATATCATTGCTATAATTCCTGGAATTAATAGCAACGCAGAGAGACACATCCATAGTACTCTGTATTTAACTACGTGTACTCCATTTTTCTTGAAATTAAACATTTTATATTTACCTCATACTTTCTTAGTCTAAAATACCAAAACGAGCTTTTTCACGTTTTGTTTCTGTAACTTCATAACCCTTACCGATTTCATTTTTAGATAAACCGAACAATGCAGGGTATTTTAATTCTCCAGTACCGAAGATTAAGTGCATGAAGTTTTTAGTAACTGTAATTGCTGTAAACATTGAAACAAGAACACCTATTGCAAGTGTTAAAGCAAAACCTTTAACAACGCTTGTACCTAAGAAATACAAGATTACACAGGTAAGGATTGTTGTCATATTTGAATCGAAGATACTTGTAAATGCTCTGTCAAAACCAGTGTTAATTGCAGTGAACAAGTTTCTTCCAGCTTTCAATTCTTCTTTTGTTCTTTCAAAAATCAAGATGTTAGCATCAACTGCCATACCTACTGATAGGATGAAACCAGCGATACCTGCAAGGGTTAATGTTACAGGGATAGCTTTGAATAATGCAAACAAGATTAATCCATAAACAATAAGAGCAATGTCAGCAATCGCTCCAGGAAGTCTGTAAGCATATATCATAAATAGCATTACAAATCCAATACCGATGATAGCTGCGAATTTTGATTTTTCAATACTATCAGAACCAAGAGTAGGTCCAACAGTGTTTTCTTGAATGATTTCAGAAGGAACAGGTAAAGCACCTGCATTCAACAAGTTAACCATTTTTTGAGCTTCTTCGTATTGGAATCCGCTGCTACCTCCAGAGATTTCAGCTCTGCCACCAAAGATTGCTTCTCTAATTACTGGTGCTGAGATTTCTTCATTATCAAAGTAGATTGCCATTTGTTGACCAACTAATTGTTGAGTTAATTCAGCGAACTTGTTAGCTCCTGATGCGTTAAATTCAAGAGAAACTGTCCATTGACCTGATTGGTCTGTTCCGATAGATGCGGATTTAAGATCTTCACCTGTCAAACCAGTTGGTTCCCACATCATTAACCCTTTTGAATCTCTTTTTGGTTGATGATTTGCATCAAATACTGGTTTTTTGAATTCCAATTGTGCTGTTTTACCTAAATAAGCTTCTGCTTCTTTCAAATCTGTAACGTTTGGAATTTCAACTAAAAGTCTTTTATCTCCAACTTGAGCAACACTTGTTTCAGAAACACCGAGTTTATTTACACGGCTTTCTATTGCTACTTGAAGTCTGCTCATAACATCAGGAGTAATAGTTCTTACTGTATCTGTTGTTCTAGCTTCAAGTAAAATTCTTGAACCGCCAACAAGATCAAGTCCTAGTTTTGTTGGCTTTTTGTAAATCGTAAATATTGATGCAATTACGATGGCTACAATCACCCAAAACATAATAAGTTTGTTTTTCAATTTCTTTTCCTCTTTATATCTACAACTATATTTTATATTTGATTATAAATTCAAATAACGAAAAAGGAATTAGTCCTCCTCGCCTAATTCTTTTTTAACATTGTCAAGAACTTTGAACAATGAAAGTTTTTCTTCTTCTGTAAGAGTTACGTGTGGAAGTCTTACATATTCATTAATAATTCCTTTGTAAGCCAATGCAGCTTTAGCTGGAGTTGGGTTTGGAGCTGAGAATAAAGCTCTAAATGCAGGATAAAGCTTTTTGTGCATATTTCTAGCTGCAATTACATTTCCTGTTTTGTAATTTCTAATCATAGATTTCATTTCTGAACCAAATAAATGAGAAGTAACAGAAATTACTCCGTGAGCTCCAATAGATAGCATTGGAAGTGTAAGGCTATCATCTCCAGAATAGATTGCAAAATCATCTGGACACAACATTTTTAACTCTGTAATTTTATCCATATCAGGGAAACTTTGTTTGATACCTACAATATTTTTGAATTGATTAGCCAAATATGCAACTGTTTTTGGTTCTATATTTACCCCAGTTCTTGATGGAATGTTATATATAATGATAGGAAGATTGGTTGAATTTGCAATAGTAGAAAAATGTTCAATCATTCCTCTTTGGTTTGGTTTGTTGTAATAAGGTACAACAGAAAGTATTGCGTCAACTTCTTCTTTTTGAGCGAATTTCGAGTACTCAACTGCAGATGCTGTTGAATTAGAGCCTGCACCTAATATGATTTTTCCCTTGTTTGCTACTGCTCTTTTTACAGTACTTACAAGTTCAATTTCTTCTTCGTTTGTTAATGTAGGAGATTCCCCCGTTGTTCCTGCAACAAGGATTGCATCACTACCGTTCTCAATAAGATATTTTGCAAGTTTTTCAACTTTGTCATAATCAATTGCACCTGATTTTTCCATAGGTGTAACCATTGCGGTAATAATTTCTCCACAGTCGTATCTTAAAGCCATGTTCATTCCCTCTTTCTAAGTCTGTATATCCCTTACTCGTAATTATATTACAAAATCAAATATTATGCCTAATTATTAAGAATATTGAATTTCCAAAACCCTTATTTAGTTGTAAAAATTGTATTTCCTATTCACTTTTCTTATTTTGTGCTAGAATTTTTAGTATGAATTGGAGAAACATTCAAAAGAAAAAACGTACTTATATAGCTGTAATCTTAGTTTTAGTTGGAATTCTGGCATGGGCATTTATTACTGCTGGAGTAATTACTCATGACTTCAATAGAAAACAAGTCCAAGCTCAAGGTGATGAACAAGAAGCCGTTGTTCAAGGGATAATTTTGACCGAAACAAAAGAAGAACAGAAATACTGGGAAATTTACGGTGATACTGGTAAATGGGACAGTGCTAATGGTGTTGCTCAGCTCAATGGAGTTATAGGTAACTTTTATAAAGATAATGAAGTTTCAATGAGTTTTGAATCTTCAAAAGGCACTTATAATTCTAAAGAGGGTGATATAACTCTTTATTCAGATACATTTATTGCTTTGAAAGATGGAATTACTTTAAAGGCAGATAAATTACATTGGCTCAATTCGCATTCACCGATTGTTGCCGAAGGTCACATAAAAATTCAAAAGGGTAGGGAATTGTTATCTACCGCAGATAAAATTATAATCAATCCAGATTATAGTAGTTTCAAAATAGTTGGTCACACCGTATCTAAAGTTTATGAGGATAAAAAGTAGTATGAAAAAGATATTTGCAATATTAGTATCATCTTTGTTGTTGACAGGGCTTGCAGTTCAAGCGTCTGATTTGATTATTGAATCAAAAAATCAAACATATAATGAAGCAGATAATAAAATTAAATTCAACGGGAATGTAAAGGTTACTGTTGATGATTTAAAAGTTGTTGGTGATAGTGCAGATGTAAATATTACAAAGGATCAAAAACTTGATACTGCTACTTTTTATGAAAAACCTTATGCTTTTGAAGTAAAGAAAAACAAAAAAAGAGAAGTTAAAGCAAATATCTTAAAAGTATCTCTAATTACGAAGATAATTAGAGCTGAAGGTGACACTCAATCAATAGTGTTTGAGGGTAAAAAACCGATTGTTGTTATTAACTCTGACACTCAAGAATATGATACAAAAACTGGGGTAATGACTGCAACTGGTTCGGTTACAATGTTCTATAAAGAAATTGAAACGTATTCAAATTCTGCACAAATTACTACTGATAAAAATGGAGATTTGAAACGTCTTGTTTTGACTGGTAATGCAAGGGTAAAACAAGAAAACAATGAATCTTTTGCTGATAGATTTGTTTATGAAGCAGCTTCTGGTAATTTGACAGCTTATGGTCATACGACGTCAAATGCGATAATGGATGATGGTTCAAAACTTGTATTAAAATCTGCTTACCAAGAATATAATCAAAAACGTTCAATTTTTAATGCTAGTGGAAATGTAAGGATTTGGTACCAAGATTATTATGCCGCTGGTCCAAAAGTTACATTATATTCAACAGCAGGTTCTTCAAAACCAAATGAAGCTTATTTTACTGGACGTTCAAGTATCTCACAAGGCGTGAGAACAATTTTTGCTGATAGAATTAAAATGACAATGAAACCTAAGAGTTTTGATGCTCAAGGTAATACTAGAACTGTAATTAAAAATATTGGTTCTGGTTCAGATGATAATATGACATTAGGGTTATAGAGATTATGAAAGAAAAATTAGATAAAGCTATTGAATGTTTCAAGAAAAAAGATTGGAATGGTGCTATTAATTTGTTTACTTCTATTTTGGAAGTAGAACCAAGCAATGCAGAAATTTATAACAATTTAGGACTTTGCTATGCAAATTTAGGTGATGATGAAAAAGCTGAGAAAAATTACCTAAAGTGTATAGAGTTAAATCCTAAGATTCCTCAATGTTATATCAATTTGGTAGATATTTATTACAAACAACATAGATTAGGCGAAGGTATAAATATTTTGTCTTATGCAATCGATATGTTGCCTGAAGATTTAATTTTCAGACACTATTTGGCAAGGTTTTATATTGAAGATGCAAAAAGAGATTTGGCGGTGGATGAACTTGAATTTATACTTGATCAACAACCTGAAAACTTTGATGCATATTATGATTTGGCAAGAGTCTATTTTGACTTAGGTAATTATGATTCTGCGATTGAAAATTTAGAAAATGTTCTTGAATTTAAGCAAGATAATGAATGGATTTATTACTATCTTGCAGAAGCTTATCAAGCAAATGATGAGATTGATAAGGCTATTTCAAACTTTTTAAAGGCAATTGCGACAAATAATAAGTTTTCTATCCCTTATAAAAAAGTTGCAATATTATTTATGGCAAGAGGGGATTATGAAGATGCTGTTGAATATTTGGAAGACTATATGAATTTTGATATTCCAGAAGAAGAAAAAACAAAAGTTAATGCTTTGATAGCTTCTATAAAAAAGAAAATTGGGGCAAATGAAGAATAAGTATTGGATTGCGTTTTCTTCAATAGAACAAATAGACAGTAAATTTATCCAAAGATTATTTAATTACTTTGGTAATATTGAGCTTGCATTCAACGCTGATTTAAACGAATTAAAAAATATTGAGGGTTTGAGTGTTAAAAAAGCCGAAAATTTTCTAAAGTATCGTGATAAAGTTGATATAGATAGAACTTATACAAATGTGGAAACTCGTGGGGTGAACTTTTTAACTCTTGAGGATGAAAATTATCCAAAAATGTTGAAAAATATTGAAAATCCTCCAGCTGTTTTGTATTACAAGGGCAAATTATTTGAGTGTAATTTAGAAAAAACTCTTGCGGTTGTTGGTTCAAGGAAAGCTAGTACTTATGCAAGGGATAACTTAAAGAAAATAATTTCTGGACTTGGCAATACTGATATTTGTGTTGTTTCTGGTTTGGCTTCTGGAATAGATACTGTTGCTCATACCGCAGCGATTGAAAATAATTTAAAAACAATAGGTGTAATTGCTAGTGGGTTTGATTATATTTACCCGACGAGCAATAAAACTTTATACCAAAATATTGAAAATGGTTATGGTGCTGTGGTGAGTGAATATTACCCAACATTTGAGCCAATGAAATTCAGATTCCCTCAACGTAATAGAATTGTGTCAGGGCTTTCTTATGGAACTCTTGTTGCGGAAGCCTCATTAAGAAGTGGAGCATTGATTACTGCAAATTTAACTTTAGAACAGGGAAGGGAATTGATGTGTATTCCTGGAGAGATTTCTAATCCGAATACTGAGGGAATTTATAAACTTCTCAAAAATGGTGCAACAATTGTTACGGAGAGTGAAGATATTTTGAATGCTTTGAATTGGGAAATAAAAAGAGAAAATCCTCAACAACAATTAACACTACCTATGTTGACTCCAGATGAAGAAAAGATTTTTGACAATCTTCAAATTGAAGAAAAGGGAGTAGATGAATTGTTATCTTTGACGGGGTTGAAGTTGGATGATTTGCTTATGAACTTGACAACAATGGAGCTTAAGGGGATAATAAAACAGTATAATGGGGATAGATATAAGAAGGTTTAGAGTATGTTGTTGGAAAAGTTAGAGAAAATTGCAAATACTTTATTTATCATTGATAAACCAATGAGTAGATTACCATATTTTAAAATTAATATTCTCATGGTAATTTTTGCTTTATTGTTTTTTTACTCTATCCTTATTGGTACGACGGCATTACCAGATGACGAAATTTTCAAGGTGTTTTCATATGGTTCCTTATTATTTTTGTTTTTATTCATATTAGTGATTAATATTGTTTTAATGGCAAAAAGGTTATGGGATATTCTTGGAAAGAAAAAGCCTGCAATTATTTGTGCTTTAATAATCGGTTTAATTATATTACCGTTGAGTAAGGTATATAGTGATTTCAAAATAGCTCAGTTTCTTATTTCTTTAGTATTATTATTTACTAGAGGTAAAAAGCAAGAATCAATTCAACATGAAGAAAATAAAGAAGAAAATTCAAAAGAAGGTTAATAAATAAATGGCAACGGCAAGTAAGAAGAAAGAAAAAGCGTTAGTAATAGTCGAATCACCAGCAAAATCAAAAACTATCAAGAAAATTTTGGGTGATGGTTATACAATTGAAGCGAGTATGGGGCATATTAGAAATTTGCCAACAAAAGACCCTGCAACTCAAAATTTAGGTTTTGATGTTGAAAATCATTTTATTCCTAAATTTGAAATTATTCCAGGAAAACAAAAAGTCGTAACCAAATTAAATGATTTGGCGAAGAAAATGGATAAAATATATCTCGCAGCCGACCCCGACCGTGAGGGAGAAGCTATTGCATGGCATGTTCGCCAAGTTTTGAAAGTGCCTGATGACAAGATTTATAGAGTTGTTTTTAACGAAATTACGCCAAAAGCCGTAAAACATTCTATTGAAAATCCACGTTCTATTGATATGGAAATGGTGCAAGCTCAACAAACTCGTCAAATTCTTGATAAACTTGTAGGTTTCAAATTGAGTCCTGTTTTGTGGAAGCAAATTGGAAATCGAAATTTGTCAGCTGGTAGAGTTCAGTCTGTTGCTCTTAGAATGGTTTGTGAAAGAGAAGAAGAAATTGAAGCATTTGTTCCTCAAGAATATTGGACTATTCATACCCTAATGGATAAAGAAGGAAAGCAGTTTGAAGCTGAGTTATCTAAAATTAAGGGTAAAGCTGTTGAAAAAACTATTAAAACAAAAGAAGATGCAGATAAAATTGTTGAATTTTTAACAAATCCATCAACCAATTTTACGGTAGAAAAAGTTACGAAGAAAACAACTAAAAGAAAACCAACAGCTCCGTTTATTACTTCTACAATGCAACGTGCCGCAAGTACGAAGTATGGATTTGGTGCATCTCGTACAATGCAAATTGCTCAAAAGCTTTATGAAGGGGTAGAAATTGATGGAGCTCCTGTCGGTCTTATTACATATATGAGAACTGATAGTGTTCGTGTTTCTGATGATGCTAGAGATATGGCTCATGATTTTATTCTTCAAAATTATGGAGAAAAATATTACCCAGAAAAAGCGAATGTCTATGTTAAAGGTAAACAAAATGTACAAGATGCTCACGAAGCAATAAGACCTTCTTATCCAGATAAAACTCCAGAAAGTATCAAACAATATTTGGATAATGATCAATACAAATTGTATAAGCTTATTTGGGAAAAATTTATGTCATCTCAAATGGCTCCTGCTGAAGTTGCAAACAAAACTATTGAAATTAATTCTGGCGATTATACGTTGAAAGCTGGAACAAGTAAAATTATGTTTGACGGCTTTTTAAAGCTCTACAATGACACAGAAGACGATGGGAATGAAGGGAATAATGAATCTGCGGATGCAAAAATTCCTGATTTGGAAAAAGGTGATTTAGTTGCTTGCCAAAAAGTTAATCCAAAACAACACTTTACTCAACCACCTCCAAGATATAATGAGGCTTCGTTAATCAAGGCTTTGGAGGATAAAGGTATTGGTCGTCCATCTACTTATGCTACTATTATTACGGTTATTCAAACTCGAAAATACGTAGAAAAAAATCAAAGTAAGGCTCTTTATCCTACGCTTTTGGGTAAAACTGTTTGCAAACAGTTAGTTTCGCAATTCCCTAACATTATGGATTATCAATTCACTGCTGGCATGGAAGAAAAGTTGGATAAAATTGCGGAAAAACAAGCTATTTGGAATGTCGTGTTAGAAGATTTTTACAAACCTTTTATCGAAAATGTTAATTCTGTGATGAAAACAGCACAGAAAGTTAATATTGAAACAAAAATTAAGTGTCCAAACTGCGGAAAGCCAATGCTATTAAGAACGAGTAAAACGGGCTCTCAATTCTTGGGTTGTTCTGGTTATCCTGATTGTAAGACGACAATGTCTTTGAATGTAATGCAGGAGATGGAAGAAGAGCAATCTGGCGAAGTTGCGGATAAACCAAAAGAAGTTTGTGAAGAAAAATGTGAAAAATGTGGTTCTGATATGGTATTCAAACTTGGACCATATGGCAAATATATGGAATGCACAAATCCAGACTGTAAACATCGTAAACCTTATAGAAAATCAACTGGTGTAACTTGTCCAAAATGTGGAAAAGGTACGATTGTTGAACGAAAATCAAAACGAGGAACGGTATTCTACGGTTGTGATAAATATCCAGATTGTGACTTTGTTCTTTGGAATGAGCCAACTGGTGAAAAATGTCCAACTTGTGGAAGTCTTTTAGTCAAAAAAGTTCTTAAAAAAGGTGATGTTATTGCTTGTTCAAATATGAAATGCGGTTATAAAAAAGAACCAGAACAAGTGCAAGAATAACGAAGGAGCTTGATTTATGGCTGTAAGTAAAGAGTTGTTGGCAAGATACAAGGAAATGAAGGCTAAGGGTATAAATATTACCCTAACTGAATTAAAAAAACAGATGGAAGAAGAGGAAAATATGACTTCTTCTCCTATTGAGCAAGCTTCAAACGAATCCGCTCAAGCTTTTGAATCAAATCCTACTCAATCTGAGAATACTTGGACTACGACTTATTCAAATAATAATTATTCTGAAACAGTCGAACAGCAAACTCAGCCATCTTACGAACAACCCGTTCAACCTTCTTATAGCCAACAAACATATGGTCAGTCGTCTTATGGAGTGGTTGAACCTTCAAATTCTTGGGATGACCAGCCTTCTTCTTCATCTTTTTCAAGTTCTTCTGTTCAAGAACCAGAAAACCCGCAGAGCAACGTAGAACAAACTTCTCCTGAAGCATATTCATCTCAATCTTTTCCAAATAGTTTTGATGTTTCAGTAAATAGTTCGTTTTTTAGACCGAACGTGGTAAATGAACAAGTTCCAGCTTCCTCTCAGTCTGTGACAAATCAAACTTATGAGGCTGATGCCGTGAATGCTCCAACTAGAAAGTATGCTTTGATTGGTTATCCTTTGGGGCATTCTTTATCTAGTTTTATTCACGAGGCTGGGTTTAAAAGTTTAGGTTTGAAGGCAAGTTATGAAATTTTAGAGACTCCTCCAGAAACACTTGTAGATAGGGTTAAATTTTTCAAATCACAAGGTTATAGAGGCTTTAATGTCACAATTCCTTTGAAGTTACCAATAACTATGTTTTTGGATTCAGTTGATGCTTCTGCTGATATAGTGAATGCAGTAAATACAGTTGTTATTGACCCTCAAACCAGAGAAATGAGAGGTTACAATACCGATGTTCTTGGGTTTAGAAATGCAATTCCCGAAGATGTGACATTGTGTGGTAAGGTTGCTGGTGTTTTAGGTACTGGTGGAGCTGCTCGTGCTGCAATAACTGCTCTTGCACAAGCTCAAATGAAGGAAATAAAGCTTTTCACTCGAAATGTTCCAAATAGTTTAGAATTAGTGAATTATTTGCGTAAAACATTCCCGAATGTTGAGTTTAATACTTATCAAATTGAAAGAATTCGTGATTTGTCAGATATTGATTTACTTGTAAATACAACTCCGATTGGAATGCTTGGTCGTGCGGCTGATTTTACTCCTGTGGAAGAAAATGAGCTAAGAACTTTGAAACAAGGAGCGGTTGTATATGATGTTATTTACAACCCTAAAAAGACGATTCTGCTCAAACTTGCTCAAAAATATGGATACAGAACAATCAATGGAGTTGATATGTTCATTCACCAAGCTCTTGCCGCAGAACAAATCTGGACAGGCAGAACTCCTGATTTTAAGGATATGAAAATTGCTGCCTTAGAAAATTTATAGGCATAACATTCCCCAAAACATATCGGCAAACAACTTTACCATCGAAAAGTTTGTGACTTTTAAGAGTTTTTATTCTCTCGGGTGTGAGTCTTAACCGATTGTTCTAATATATCATATTTTCCCAAATCTGTAAATTAGGTTATCTTACTTAACCCAAGTGGCTTAGTTTGAGATAAAAAAAGAGCCTCATATTGAGGCTCTGTAATAATTTATAGATTTGAAATTAAATTAGTATCTTTCTAAGTATTTATCAAGTTCCCATTGAGAAACGTATGTTCTGAATGAATCCCATTCTTTTTTCTTCGCAGTCATAAATTCTGAGAAGATGTGATCACCCAACGCCGCTCTTGCAACAAGTGATTTATCCATTTGTTCTAGAGCTTCATACAAGCTTCCTGGAAGAGAATCAATTCTTTGTTTTTTACGTTCTTTTGTTGTTAATTTGTAGATATTGCTTTCAACAGGAGCTGGTGGATCAATTTTGTTTCTGATACCATCTAGAGCTGCTTCTAAGATTGCAGCAAAAGCCAAATATGGGTTGCAAGATGGGTCTGGAGATCTCAATTCTACACGAGTTGAAATTCCACGTTTTGCAGGAACTCGAACTAATGCACTTCTGTTTGCTAAAGACCAAGCCAAGTAAACAGGTGCTTCGTATCCCGGAACAAGTCGTTTGTAGCTGTTTACAACAGGGTTAGTAATTGCAGTAATGCTTTTTACGTGTTTCAAAATACCCCCAACTGCGTATTTTGCAGTCTCAGATAGTTGATATTCAGCTTTTTCATCAAAGAATGCGTTTTTGCCATCTTTAAATAATGATATGTTACAGTGCATACCAGAACCATTTATTCCGAAGATTGGTTTTGGCATAAATGTTGCGTGTAGGTGGTGTTGAGCTGCAACTGCTTTAACTGCAACTCTGAAAGTTGTAACGTTATCAGCTGCTGTCAAAATATCGGCGTATCTAAAATCGATTTCGTGTTGACCATCAGCTACTTCGTGGTGAGAAGCTTCAATGTCAAAACCCATTTCTTGTAATGTTAAAACAATATCAGATCTAACATCTTCGCCTAAGTCTTCAGGTCCAACATCATAATATCCAGCACTATCTTGAGTGTCTGTTGTTACGTTACCTTCTTTATCTTTAGAGAATAAGAAAAATTCTGCTTCTGGACCTACGTTCATTGAAAATCCCATTTTTTCAGCAGTTTCCATTACTCTTTTTAAGTTACATCTTGGACAACCTTCAAATGGTGTTCCGTCAGCGTTATAAATGTCACAAATCAATCTTGCGGCGTTAATACCTTCTTTATTTCTCCAAGGCAAGATTTGAAAACTATTGATGTCTGGGTGGAAGAACATATCAGATGTTTCAATACTTCTGAAACCTTTAATAGAAGAACCATCTAACATAATTTCGTTATTTAAAACTTTGTCAATTTGTTGTGATGGTACAGACATATTTTTAACTTGTCCATTGATATCAACGAATTGAAGTTTGATAAATCTGATGTTGTATTCTTTAATAAGAGATTTAATTTCGTCTTTGGTAAATTGTTTACCGTCTAATCTCATGTGTTTGAAATCTGTCATAATACCTCTTTTCTGTCTTTCAAATCTATTCTTATTTAAATAAAGATTACTTTACAAGAATAAAAAATTTTTCTGATTTGGTCAAGTTTTTTGGTGTAAAGATTATATAAAGAGGTTTTGCACTGAAATTGTTTTCTGATATTTTTATTGATTATTTTTCTAATAACTAAATATTTAGTTAAATTTTTTCATAAAAAAAGAACCAAATTTGTAGCAGTTGCTCATTTTTGATTCTTTTTCTTTAAAAATTTATTTGTAAA